>OGXL01002219.1_pt1 | contig 14780 bp, 9 predicted proteins | sample 1576311 | NCBI WGS metagenome assembly OGXL01 (sample SAMEA3541564, study PRJEB24748) | human gut metagenome | biome: human gut; feature: human-associated habitat; material: faeces | place: China | collected 2012 | reverse complement strand
GTCCGTATTACGCCGGAGCCGCTACCGCATAGAGCCGCAAAGTAACCTATCACAGGTAGAAAAATGGTGTGAAGGCTGGTTGAAAGCGGTAAACCAATTAATCAGATAAATATTTTCAAAGTATAATTTAAATACCCACTATCTACAATGAAAAACAAGGAAAGAATGTGTTTCGGTATAATTATCGGCACTCGTGCTTATTTTAATTCAGAATTGGCTAAAGATGTTCGCAAACAATTGTTGAAAACACTTGCCGACGAAGGCTATGATTATGTGATCTTACCTGAAGACGCTACTCCTACCGGCAGTAGCAGTATTGAAACCCGCGAAGACGGATTGAAGTGTGCGGAACTGTTCCGACAGAATCGTGACCGCATTGACGGTATCATAGTTTCCCTGCCCAACTTTGGCTTTGAGATTGGAATCATCAATGCTATCAGCGTGGCCGATTTGAATGTCCCCGTTTTGGTACAGGCTTGTGACGACGAGAACGACAAGGTGGATCTGGACAGCCGCCGTGATGCTTTTTGCGGTAAGATTTCTGTTTGTAACAATCTGTATCAATATGGCATACCTTTTACAGATACCACGCTACACACCTATTCTATATACTCTGAATTACTGGCCAAGGATATCAATAAGTTTGCTGGTATCTGTCGTGTAGTCAATGGCTTGCGCCATGCACGTATCGGTGCTATCGGTGCTCGTCCGGCTGGTTTCCAGACTGTACGTGCAAGTGAGAAACTGTTACAGAAGAGTGGCATTACAGTCGTTCCGGTCGACCTTTCTGAAATACTCGGTGCTGCCCGTAAGATTGAGGATACGGATGCGGAGTTGCTGAAGAAGCTTGAAGAAATTAAGTGCTATGCGGCAGTTCCCAAGGAATATAGTGACAAGCTGGTGCTTCAGGCAAAATTCGGTGTGGCTGTAGAACGTTGGATCGAAGCCAATCAGATTGATGCTGTTGCTGTTCAGTGTTGGGACTCTTTGGAACAAAATTATGGTTGTGCAGCATGTGTGACAATGAGTATGCTGGGTGAAAAATTACTTCCTGCCGCTTGTGAGGTAGATATTGCCGGCGCTGTGTCCATGTATGCTTTGACATTGGCAGCGCAAGGTCAATCGGCATTGCTTGACTGGAATAACAATTTTGCAGAAGACCGGAACAAATGTGTATGTACCCATTGCGGTAACTTCCCGAAATCGTTTGTCAGAAATGACTTGAAGCTTGGTACACTGGGCGTTTTGGGACGTACGCTGGGCAAGGTCAATACATTCGGTGCCGTATATGGTAAAGTGACCAAAGGTGATTTCACATTCTTCCGTATTTCCACAGATGATACAAAAGGCGCTATCAAGGCTTATTTGGGTACTGGTGAAATCACGGATGACCCGTATGGAATGGATGGATGCATAGCTGTCACCAAGGTGAATAACTTGCAGACTCTGATGAAGTATATTTGTAAAAATGGTTTTGAACATCATGTGGCTATGGTTCGCAATGATGTGAAGGAAATTCTGAACGAAGCCATCGAGGACTATTTGGGCTGGAATCTATATGTGCATGAATGAAAAGTAAACACACGGTAAACAACAGAAGATAAATTATGATACTTGTTGACAACTATATTTTGGCCATTCTGTGTTGTGTCTATTGCTGCCTCTGTTGGGGCTCTTGGGCGAATACGCAGAAGATGGTGACCTCGAAAAGCTGGAGTTTCGAGCTTTTCTATTGGGACTTGGCTTTCGGTTTGTTTTTCACGGCTCTGTTGGGGGCTCTGACATTGGGAAGCTTGGGAAGTGAAGGCCGTACTTTCTTTGAGGACTTGGCGGCAATGGACTGGAACAGTATGAAGTATGCACTGTTGGGTGGTATTGTCTGGAATTTCGGTAATATCTTTCTGACGGCAGCCATCGCTGTGGCCGGTATGTCGATAGGGTTTCCCATTGGCGGAGGCTTAGCCTGGATAGGCGGTATAATTTTTAATTATCTGCTGATAACTTTGGCCGGTGAAGTATACCCCGGAAACCAGGCATTGCTTTGGATAGGGGTAGTTGTTATCATTGTAGCCATCTGCATTTGCGGGAAGGCTTATGGAAAGATGTCGGCGAGTCAGGCATCCACCCCTAAAAAAGGTATCTTATTGGCTATTGTGGCAGGATTGGCCATCATGTTTTTCTATGGATTGGTTGTAAAATCACTCGATCCCCAGTATGTTGCGGGTGGTACGGGAACACTGACTCCCTATACCGGCGTATTTTGCTTTGCCGCCGGTGTCCTTATCACTACTCCCATTTTCAATACGTTTGCCATGAGTCATCCGGCTCAAGGAAACAAGGTCACAATGAAGGACTATCTGAAAGGTGATACCCGTACACACCTGATCGGTATGTTGGGCGGCTTTATCTGGATGAGCGGTATGGTGGTCAGCTTTATGGGAGCCGGATCAGCCAATCCGGCCATAGCCTATGCGCTGAGCAATGCCGCACCGGTGGTAGCCATGATTTGGGGATTCTTTGTATGGAAAGAGTTCAAAGGAGCTCCCAAAGGAACTGTACCTATGATTGCGACTATGTTTGTACTCTTTGTTGTGGGGCTGGTACTGATTACGCTTTCAAACTGATATTTTAATTCATTGTTAACCCAAAATAATAATAAATGAAAACGATTGTAAGACAAATTAAACAGAAAAGGTTAATGGTCTTGGTGCTGTTCCTTTTGGTAGGTATGACATCTGTTTTTGCACAGAAACATGTAAGTGTATCTGGCAGAATCACCGATGAACTTAATGAACCGATGATTGGTGTAAGTGTATTGGAAAAAGGTACGACAAATGGTGTCATAACTGATTTGGATGGTAATTATACCTTGTCGGTGAATGAGGGCGCCACTATCGTCTTTTCGTATATAGGTTATGTGACCCAGGAAAAGAAAGCCGCTGCGGGTACTATGAATATAGTACTGAAAGAAGATAACAAGACCTTGGATGAAGTGGTTGTAGTGGGATATGGTGTACAGAAGAAAAGCTCCGTAACGGGGGCCATCTCTTCCGTAAAGGCTGAAGATTTTGAAAATCGTACCATTACCAATGCCGAGCAGGCCTTGCAGGGTAAGACAGCCGGTGTGCAAATTATTTCTGCATCTGCGGCTCCTGGTTCGAATCCCGCCATTCGTATCCGTGGATATAGCAGTAATGCCAGCTCAGATCCTTTGTATGTAGTCGATGGTCTGCGTACGAAAGACATCAGCAACCTCGATCCGAACGATATTGAGAGTATGGAAGTATTGAAGGATGCTGCCTCTGCTGCTATCTATGGCGCCCAGGCCGGTAACGGTGTTGTCTTGATTACCACCCGGAAGGCAAAAAAGGGAGTCCGCCGTATTTCTTATGATTTCCAGTTGTCCTCCCAGTCTTTGGGTCGTACTCCTGATATTCTGAATGCTCAGGAATACGTCAATTATATGACTGAAGGCAATCTTATTCCCAGAGAAACAATAGATAGGTATTGGGATGGAAAGACAAATACTGATTGGGTGAAAGAAACGTTTGAATCATCCATGATGCAACGTCACAATGTCAATTTCCAAGGGGCCAATGATAATGGTTCACTGTTTGCATCGCTTTCTTATTTAAGCAACAATGGTCCCATTGTAGGCAATAAGGACGTTTTTGACCGTATTACCGGCACTGTCAATGCAGATTATAAAGTAAAGGATTGGTTGAAGTTCACGACAAACAATTCATTTTCCCGTTATCATGTACAGTCTGTAAGCGAAGGCTCAGCAACCGGTTCTTTGATGCTGTCTGCCATTCAGCTTGACCCTCTTACTCCAGTTACCTATACACCGGATAAACTGCCCGACACTATGATTAATTATATGAACCAAGGGCATACCTTGCTTCAGAATGCCAATGGTGATTATTATTCTATTTCCCCTTATGGTGACTCCAATAATATCAATCCGTATATTATGCGTGACCGTGGTACAACGAAAAGAGATGGTTTTGTGTTCAGCGGCTCCACTTATCTGGATTTTACTCCGATTAAAGAGCTGGTCATCACTTCACGTTTGGGATACCGTTATACTTACAGCAATTCCTACGGCTATGTTATGCCTAACATTACCTGCTCTGACCTTTATCAGGACTATGTATCGGTAAGTGCGACAAGCTCCAACACCACGTACTGGCAATGGGAAAACTTTGCCAACTATACCAAGACATTTGCAGATAAGCACAATGTAAACGTGATGCTTGGTATGTCCTATTCTTCCAATACTTCCTTTGGAGTGACGGGAGGAATCAATGGTAGCCGTTCCGGCGACAAGGTTGATTTGGGTATTACCAAGTTGGATCCCAATTATGCCTATTTTGCTTTTCGGACCGGTACTGCCACCCGTACGGTAAGTGGTGGAGAGAAACGGAGGTATGCCAATCTTTCTTACTTTGGCCGGGCATCTTATGACTATGCAGGCAAGTATTTTGCCCAATTCACCCTTCGTGCGGATGCAGCCGACTTGTCTATCCTTCCTTTGCAGAAACGTTGGGGCTATTTCCCGGCTGTGTCTGTCGGCTGGGTACTTTCCAACGAGAAATTTATGGAAAACCTCAAGTCAATCTCTCATTTGAAGTTGCGTGCAAGCTGGGGACAGAATGGTAGTATCGCCGGTTTGGCAGACTATATGTATGATGCTACGATTTTGTCTGGAATCAATTATCCAATGTCCGGTGATGTGTCTTATGAAACAGGTTCGTTGCCATCTGCAACCGGTAACTATGATTTGAAGTGGGAAACTTCCGAACAGATAGACTTGGGTATTGACCTCCGGATGCTGAATGACCGTTTGAGCTTCGGATTTGACTATTATGAGAAGAAAACCAAAGACTTGATTGTAACCGGTATTACTCCTTCTTTGATTGTGGGTAACACTACTTCACCTATGAATGCGGGAAATGTCAAGAACAGCGGATTTGAGTTTGAACTCTCATGGCGTGATCATATCAAAGATTTCAGTTATAGTGTAAAAGCTAACATCGCTACTTTGAAGAATAAAGTAACTTATCTTCATGAAACATTGGAGCGTATTGCCAGTACAACAAGTGCAGGTATCGGCACTATGAATTATTTTGAAGAAGGACATCCCATTTGGTACATGCGCGGTTATGAGTGCACGGGTATTGATCCGCAAACGGGTGACCCAATATTCAAAGACAAGAATGATGATGACATTATTGGAGATGCCGACCAGACAGAAATCGGTTCTGCCATTCCCGACTTTACTTATGGTATTACTTTGACAGCTGCCTGGAAAGGCCTTGACCTGACAATCTTTGGTTCCGGTTCTCATGGCAATGATGTGTTTGCCGGCTATAACCGTACTTCCCGTATGAAAGCGAATACCTTGAAGGAATTCTATGACGGACGGTGGACTGCTGTGGGAGACAATGCAAAATATGCCCGTTCCAATCCCAGCAATTATGATAAGTATTTAAAGAGCTCCAAATTTGTATTCGACGGTTCATATTTTAAAATCAAGCAGATACAGTTGGGCTATAACCTGCCTAAGAATTTGTTGAAGCAGGTGGGTTTGAGTAACCTTCGTTTGTATTGTTCTTTAGACGACTTCTTCACATTTACCAAATATCCCGGATTTGATCCTGAATTTACGAGTACAGGCAATGCGATGGGTTTGGATATGGGCTCTTATCCGTCCAGCAAGAAAGTCGTGCTCGGTCTTAACGTAGTATTTTAATCTTTAATTCAATACGAAATATGAAAGCAAAATATATTTTATCAAGTCTGTTACTTGCCGGCTGCACTTTCTTTTCCTCTTGTGAGGACAATCTGGATATTTCGCAGCATGGGGTAAGCACTTTCGAAAATTTCTATAAAACGGATGCCGATGCGGAAGAAGCCATTATAGCCTGCTATAGCAATTGGAAGGACACCTATGCGCCTGCGTTCTGGCTGAAGAATCTTCTTTCTGACGATTGCTATTCGGCAGGGGAAAGCTGGACGGCTGCCAGTGCACAGTTGCTGTCGACTTATACGTTCGACTCTGATTTTTCCCATATTAAAACGTTGTATACGAATCTTTATAAAGTGATTTATGCCGCCAACATTGTTTTGCAGTATGTAGGCGATGATTCTGAGGTTAAGCTTCGTGCACGTGCAGAGGCAAAGGTTTTCCGTGCGATGTCCTACATCGAATTGATCAGTCTTTGGGGAACTCCGCCGTTGGTGGACCATCCGTTGAAAGCAAACGAATATTCCCAGGCAAATGGTAATACAGAGGCGCTTTGGGCATTGGTGAACCAAGATTTGACCGAAGCTGTCAACAGTGGCAATTTGGAGGAAAAGACAAGCTTGGACAACTTTACCTATCGTATCACCAAACAATTTGCACAAGCCTTGTTGGGCAAGGCATACGTATTCCAGAAGAATTATGGTGCTGCTGTTACAGTTTTGGATGAGGTAATCAATAGCGGGAAGTACGACCTTTACAGTGATTATGAGAATATCCAGACTACCAAAGGCGAGGCGAATTGTGAAAGTCTGTTTGAAAGTAATTATGTTTACGACGCCAACAATGTTACCGGCATTATGAGTAACATGATTTGGGTATATGTGCATTGGCGTGGAGACATGCTTGCATTCAATGAGCCTACTCAAATCTATTCTCATGGCGGCTGGGGATTTTTTAATCCGACGAAGGAAAGCTACGATGCGTTTGTCGAAATGGGAGATACTTATCGCTTGAATGCCTCTATCAAGACATACCGGCAAATGGAGGATATGGGTATCTCATTGAGCAATGCCATAGCTTATATGCCGGACAATGCCGGTTACTTCAGCTGGAAATACCGTGTTTATGAAGCAGATGTCATCAACTATTGGTGGTTGCGTTGTCCTAACAATACCCGTGCCATGCGTTATGCCGAGGTTCTGCTGCTTGCTGCTGAAGCGAGTCTTCAGTCCGGAAATGCAAGTAAGGCTGCCGGATATGTGAATAAAGTGCGTGACCGTGCCCAGTTGCCTGCATTGGGCAGCGTCTCTATGGATGATATCAAGAAAGAGAAGCGTCTGGAGCTTTGGATGGAAGGCTGCCGTTACCAGGATTTGATTCGGTGGGGTGATGCTGCTACGGTACTTGCCAAGAGAGGGCAGGAAAGACCGGCTCTTTACAAAGACGGCCGTGTAAGTTGGGATGAACAGAAAAATGCTTCTGCCGGCTTCAAGAGCGGTAAGCATGAACTGCTTCCGTTCCCTGCTACTGAAATGAATGTCAATAAGAATATGACCCAGAACCCGGGTTGGTAATTAATCAATAAAACTTAGTTTATGAATAAATTAAAATGCTTATTCCTATCAGGCCTTATGGCTGTGATGCCGGTTTGCATGAGCGGACAGCAGACGCCCGGTGAAAAATCGTCAAAACCGCGTGTCATCATTACTTGTGACCCGGAACTTGATGACCTGAACTCTTTGATACGTTTCCTGCTTTTCAGTACGGATTTCCGTGTGGAAGGCTTGATTTATGCCAGCAGCCAGTTCCATTGGAAAGGTGACGGGCACGGCACGAAGTGGTATGTGCCTGGACGTGAATATTCCCGTAATGGCATAGACTACGGACCTATGGAAAGCTGGCGTTGGGATCCGGATGAACGTTTCATTGACGATGCCGTGGAAGCTTACGAGAAAGTATATCCCAATCTGAAAGTGCACGACCCGTCTTATCCGACTCCCGAATACCTGAAGTCTAAAGTGCGTATCGGTAATATCGAGTTCGACGGTGATATTTCCAAGGACACTCCGGGGTCGGAGCTGATTAAAGCTGTATTGCTCGATGATTGTACGGATCCGGTATTCATCAATGCTTGGGGAGGTGGCAGCACCATCGCCCGTGCCTTGAAGTCCATTCAGGATATTTATGAGCATACCGATGCCTGGAAAGGCATCCGTGAGAAGATAATAGGAAAAGTGGTCCTTTCCCTTTCGGGTGATCAGGATGATACGTATGCACGGTATATCCGACCTTTCTGGCCGGAACTCAGACAAATGGAGATGGGGGGGATGACAGTCGGCCTGGCTTATAATGCACAGTTAAGAGCCTCCAAGGAAAATCAGGTTTTCTACTCTCCGGAATGGATGCAGGAGAACATCCGCAGTAAAGGTCCTTTCGGTGAAATGTATCGGGTCTGGGGAGACGGTAAGCAGATGGTGAAAGGTGATAAGTTCGATTTCTTCGGTTTGTCGGGTTATACGGTTGATGAATTGAAAAAGCAAGGCTATGTGGTTTGGACCGGAATCCAGCCGAAAGGCTCCTATCTGGCTGAAGGCGATACTTACTGTTTCCTGAATTTGATAGGTAACGGCCTGCGTGGTCACGAAGACCCCACTTATGGGGGATGGTGCGGTGGAAGAACCGTCCTTCCCGATTCGGTGAAGAATCTTCCGCGCATGGAGCAGATGAAGTATAGAGCCGAGCACTATCCTTTGCCCGACTTCACAGCTCCGGTAATGAATGGATTGGCTGCCCGCTTTAAATGGTCGGTCACTCCAAACTATGCCGACGCAAATCATGAGCCGGTGATAAAAGGGGCGCTTGCCATGAGTGCCAAGCCGGGTGAGAAGCTGAAACTTAAATACACTGTAACCGATCCGGATAAGGATGCCCTTACCATTAAATGGTGGCAGTATGTGTCAGCCGGTACATATCGGGGCAAAGTAACGGTAGATGACCCTGCTTCTGCAAATACAGCTTTTACTGTTCCGGCTGATGCCAACCCCGGTGATACCATCCACTTGATTTTGGAAGCTACGGATAACGGTACGCCACAGATGAACCGCTATCACCGCCTGATTATTACAGTGGCAGAATGAACTTGAATCAATGAACTTTAATTTGAAGAACTGAAATGAAAAAGATTATATTGGCTGCATTTATGGCAGCTTGTGGACTGCAAATGTCTGCCCAGCAGAACTTGTTTGTTGCGCAAGACCTCGAGTCTGCAATCGTGAATAAAGACAACACAGTGACTTTTAACTTCAAGGCTCCCGATGCCAAGAAGGTACAGATTGCAGGTGACTTTGCCGAAAGGGCGGAGGGACAACACATTGGCGGTATGGTGGGCGCAGGCCTGATAGACATGACGAAGAATGCCGAAGGAATCTGGACCTATACCACCAAACCGCTGGACTCGGAACTCTACAGTTATGAATTCATGGTAGACGGCGTACCGACCATAGACCCCAACAATGTTTATGTCTATCGTGACTTTGCCACAACAAGCAATGTATTCATCGTAGGGAATGGCAAGGCTGATTTATATAAGGTCAATAAAGTGCCTCATGGAACATTGGCCCACCGTTGGTATCACTCTGATGGCATGAAAATGGATCGCCGTATCAACATCTACACACCGGCGGGTTATGAACAGTCCGGTAACAGAAAATATCCTGTGCTCTACTTGTTGCATGGCATGGGCGGTGATGAAGACGAATGGACTACTTTCGGACGTGCGGCACAGATTCTCGATAATCTGATAGCACAAGGCAAGGCTGAACCGATGATTGTCGTGATGCCCAATGGACATGCCGCCATGGAAGCTGCACCGGGTGAAAGCAGCCTGGGTTACTATAAGCCCTACCACATGAAGAACGGAACCATGGACGGTGCATTTGAAACCTATTTCCCCGAGATTGTGAAGTTCGTAGAAAGTAATTACCGTGTGCAGGCAGACAAGGCACACCGTGCCATTGCAGGCCTTTCAATGGGTGGCTTTCATTCTGCCAATATTTCTTTGAACTATCCCGATATGTTCGATTATGTAGGTTTGTTCTCTGCCGCTCTTAATGTCCAGAGTGCAGGCCAGCGGAATAGCCCGGTTTATCAGGATATGGACAAGAAGCTGGCTGTCCAGTTTGAAAAAGCTCCTAAACTCTACTGGCTGGGTATCGGCAAAGACGATTTCCTGTATAAGAACAATGCCGCCTATCGCGCCGATTTGGATAAGAAGGGATATAAGTATGAGTTTATGGAAACTCCCGGTGGGCATGTATGGACTTGCTGGCGTATTTATCTCTCTGTATTTGCTCCCAAGTTGTTCAAATAAATCATAACACACCATGAAGAAACAACTATTCAGTCTGCTGTTGGTCGCAAGCGTTTTGAGCGCTTGTGGACCGGCGGCTCCCCAACTGGGTAAAGATTCCGTTGAGGATGTCATTGGCGCTATGACGCTGGAAGAAAAGGCGCGCTTGGTTATCGGTACCGGAATGGCGGGTACCTCGGGTGATAGCACGGTGATTGGCACTACCAAGAAGCTGGTTCCCGGTGCTGCGGGCACCACTTATCCGATACCCCGTTTGGGAATCCCGGCCATTGTGTTGGCAGATGGACCTGCCGGCCTGCGTATCGATCCTGTCCGCGAAGGCGATTCTGCTACTTATTATTGTACGCATTTCCCTATCGGTACATTACTTGCTTCTACTTGGAATCAAGATTTGGTGGAGGAAGTCGGGAAATCGATAGGTAATGAAGTGCTGGAATATGGTGCGGATGTCTTGTTGGCTCCTGCCTTGAATATCCATCGGAACCCGTTGTGCGGGCGTAATTTTGAATACTATTCCGAAGATCCGCTTGTATCCGGCAAGATAGCTGCCGCTTATGTCAGAGGGGTACAGAGCAATGGAGTGGGAACTTCCATCAAGCATTTTGCTGTCAACAATCAGGAAACCAATCGGAATGCCAATGATGCTCGTGTCACTCCCCGTGCCTTACGGGAAATCTATTTGAAGGGGTTCGAAATTGCAGTGAAGGAATCGGCACCATGGACAGTAATGTCCTCTTACAATCATATTAATGGCACCTATGCTTCTGAGAATACAGACTTGCTGTCCACTTTATTGCGTGATGAGTGGAATTTCGAGGGTATGGTGGTAACTGACTGGTTTGGAGGGAAGGATGCCGTGGCTCAGATGATAGCAGGTAATGATATGCTCCAACCGGGAAGGGCTAACCAGTATGATATGATTATCGAAGGGGTGAAATCCGGAAAATTGGATGAATCCATACTGAATCGTAATGTGAAGCGTGTTCTTGAACTTATTCTCCAAACTCCTCATTTTAAAGAATACAAATATTCCAATAAACCTGATTTGAAGGCGCACGCAGCAGTTACCCGCCAGTCAGCGACTGAAGGAATGGTTTTGTTGAAGAATAATAACGAAACCTTGCCATTTGAAAGGAAGGTCAGAAATATAGCTCTTTTCGGGTGTACTTCCTATGATTTCATAGCAGGAGGTACCGGCTCAGGTAATGTGAATCGTGCCTATACAGTCTCATTATTGGATGGTTTGAAGAATGCTGGATACCAGATAGATGAAGCATTGAAGGCCGATTATGAACAGTATATTGAGGCCGAGAATAAGAAAAATACTCCTGACTCGTCTCAGCCTTTCTCCAGATTTATGCCGGTACCTCGCCCGACAGAACTTATCCCTACTACAAAGGTGTTGTCAGAACAAGTTGCTAAAGCGGATGTTGCATTGGTTACGCTGGGACGTACTTCCGGTGAATTTGTAGACCGTAATGTCAGTGATTTTGAACTGAGTGAGGAAGAATTGCAACTGCTGAAGTCCGTCAGCCAAGCTTTCCATGCTGCTGGGAAGAAAGTGGTGGTGGTATTGAATATCGGAGGTGTAATCGAAACAGCTTCTTGGAAAAAACTACCGGATGCTATTTTGCTGGCTTGGCAGGCAGGACAGGAGGGTGGAAATAGTGTGACGGATGTGTTGAGCGGTAAGGTATCTCCATCGGGTAAGTTGACAATGACTTTCCCGAACAAGTTGATGGACGTTGCTTCTTCGACCAATTTTCCTATGGATGCTAGGGCTAATACAGATGTGAGGAATAAGGAGGACAAAAGCTCTTCAGTGAAGAATGTAGACTATACGGATTATGAAGAAGATATTTTTGTCGGTTATCGCTATTTCGATAGTTTCGGAAAGCAAGTGTCTTATCCTTTCGGCTATGGTCTTTCGTATACAACATTCGAGTATGTCAATCCGTCTGTCAAAGTTGATAATGGTATATATACTGTTTCTATTGATGTGAAGAATGTTGGTAAGTTTGCAGGGAAAGAGGTTGTTCAGCTTTATGTCTCCACTCCCAATAGGTTTCAGATGAACAAACCGGAAAAAGAACTTAAAGCTTTTACCAAAACTAAGGAATTGAGGCCAGGTGAGACTGTTACTGCCACTTTGAAACTGAACACTACGGATTTGGCTTCTTATGATGAAGCTTCTTCTTCATGGGTAGTGGATGCTGGAAATTATAAGTTTTTGATTGGAACCTCTTCCAAGGATATTAAGGCTGTACTTGATGTTGATGTGGTATCAGTTGTGGAAAAAACAAATGACATATTGAAACCACAAGAGACTGTTAATACGATAAAACGCTGAAGGTGAGTATAATATTATTCTTGGTTGTGATTAGGTTGATTTGTAGTGCTTAGGTAAATTAATTGTAATTGGGTAAAATTGGGAAAGAATGGATATGGTTCTGGAGATGACCGGGGCAAAGCGCGAGGCAATGTCGTTTGTCGGCGACCGGATCTACACGGATGTGAAAACCGGCGTGGTAAATGGGGCACACGGAATCCTGGTGCTGACCGGCGAGACGAAGCTGGAGGATGTACCGAAGGCGGATGTCGTGCCGGATGCGATTTTCACAGGGCTGAAAGAGATGGGAGAAATACTCAAGACTATGAGAGAAGAGGAAGCATAGAATGACAATGCTTGAATTACTGGAGGAATCTCCGATAATCGCAGCGATTAAGAGCTGGGAAGGGCTGGAAAAAAGTCTTAAATCTGAATGTAAGGTAGTATTTGTGCTGTTTGGCACGATCTGTGATATTGATCAGATTGTAGCGCGCATCAAGGACGCCGGGAAGGTGGCGATCGTCCACGTGGATATGATCCAGGGACTGAGCACCAAGAGGGTGGCGGTCGATTTTATCGCCCACAATACGCGGGCGGACGGTATTATCAGCACAAAAAATACACTGGTGGAGCGCGCGAAGGAGATGGGACTTTATGCGATCCAGAGAACCTTTGTTGTGGATTCGATCGCACTCGATACATTGAAAAAACAGATCGAAATGTTCCGACCGGATGCAGTCGAGATCATGCCGGGGGTGATGCCGAAGATTCTTAAGATCATGCGCGAGTACACCGATATTCCGCTGATCGCCGGGGGACTGCTGTCTGACAAAAAAGATGTGATGGCGGCCTTTGAGGCGGGTACGGATGCCATTTCAGCGACGAATGAAGCGGTGTGGTACGTGTGATTTTAAAACTTAAACGATTTAGACGCTGTGAGTGACAGATATATTTGAAATAATGAAATTGATAAAAAAATATCAATCATTTCGCGATTTCGCTTGATTTTTTACCATGAATGCATTAGAATGATGAAGTAATCTCTTTTGGTAAAAATAGATAAAGAGAAGAAAAGGCGAGTTTTCGCATTGTACAAAATATAAGAACCGTGAAAAGGTAAAGCGGTTGCAAACTATACACATGTACAGTGGGGGACACTGAAATCCCCGGTTCGGTGAGAAATGTCAGACAAAATTTAAGTCGAACGTCCGTGAGACTTGGCGCATGATTCTGGTCAGCGAAGCTGACAATTTCACACAGACGGGAGCCGCCGGATAACAGGAAAGGGGTATTAAGATGGCTAAGATCGATTTAAGCAAGTACGGAATCACAGGAACAACGGAGATTGTTTACAACCCTTCTTATGAGATGCTGTTTGAAGAAGAAACCAAACCGGAGCTGGAGGGCTATGAAAAAGGTCAGGTCAGCGAGCTTGGTGCAGTAAACGTTATGACAGGTATTTATACCGGACGTTCCCCGAAAGACAAATTCATCGTTATGGATGAGAACTCTAAGGACACTGTATGGTGGACTTCAGACGAGTACAAGAACGACAACCATGTAGCATCCAAAGAGACCTGGAACGCAGTAAAGGATATCGCTTTAAATGAGCTCTCCAACAAGAGACTGTTTGTAGTAGATGCTTTCTGTGGCGCAAATAAAGACACCCGTATGGCGATCCGTTTTATTGTGGAGGTTGCTTGGCAGGCTCATTTCGTAAAGAATATGTTCATCGTTCCGACCGACGAAGAACTGGCTAATTTCGAACCGGACTTCGTAGTATACAACGCTTCCAAGGCTAAAGTTGAGAACTACAAAGAGCTTGGATTAAACTCTGAGACAGCTGTTGTCTTCAATATCACAAGCCGCGAGCAGGTTATCATCAACACCTGGTACGGCGGAGAGATGAAGAAAGGTATGTTCTCCATGATGAACTACTACCTTCCGTTAAAGGGCATCGCTGCTATGCACTGCTCTGCTAACACCGACTTAAATGGCGAGAACACCGCTATCTTCTTCGGACTTTCCGGAACCGGCAAGACTACCCTTTCTACCGACCCGAAACGTCTTCTCATCGGTGATGACGAGCACGGCTGGGATGACAACGGTGTATTCAACTTCGAGGGCGGCTGCTACGCGAAGGTTATCAACCTGGATAAAGAGTCTGAGCCAGATATCTACAACGCTATCAGACGTGATGCACTGCTTGAGAACGTTACCCTGGATGAGAACGGCAAGATCGATTTCGCTGATAAGAGCGTAACCGAGAACACCCGTGTATCCTACCCGATCGTGAAACGTGTGATGTCTCCCTTTGTCCTGTCTATGCTCTG
>OGXL01002215.1_pt1 | contig 14785 bp, 11 predicted proteins | sample 1576311 | NCBI WGS metagenome assembly OGXL01 (sample SAMEA3541564, study PRJEB24748) | human gut metagenome | biome: human gut; feature: human-associated habitat; material: faeces | place: China | collected 2012 | reverse complement strand
TGCTCGAGATTCGTCCGCGCGTGACCAAGCCCGTGATTCTCTACGGTCTGTCGGCCGACGCTCAGGTGCGCGCGATCGACGTGCGCGCCGTCGGCACGCAGATGGCCTTCACGATCCTGAGGCCCGATCATCCGCCGCTTCCCGTCGTACTCAACCTGCCAGGCATCCACAACGTGAGGAATGCTCTGGCCGCCGTGGCGATCGCCACCGTGGTGGGCGTCTCCGACGAGGCCATTGTTCGTGGCCTCTCGGAATTCCGCGGCGTGGGCCGCCGCTTCACGCAATACGGCGACATTCCCGTGCGTGCCGCCGACGGAAGTGTGACGGGCCACTACAAGCTCATCGACGACTACGGTCATCATCCCCATGAAATGGCGGCGACGCTTGCCGCCGTGCGCGGCGTCTGGCCCGAAAAGCGCGTCATCGTCGCTTTCCAGCCGCATCGCTACACGCGCACCCGCGACTGCTTCGAGCAGTTCGTCGACGTGCTCGAGGACATCGACGGGCTCGTGCTCGCCGAGGTCTACCCCGCGGGCGAAGCTCTGATCGAAGGTGCGGACAGCGAGCATCTTGCCGCAGCCATTGCCGCCAAGGGCTTCCACCGACCCGTCGTCGTGCGGCGATGCGTTCGCTGATGGTAAACCGATAGTTGTTCCGAATCAGCCGATGCAGCCCTTCCAACGCCCAAAGCAGGATATCTTCTTTTTCGTTCCGCATCTTGTCAATGAGAAAAGGATCATCCACCCGGCCAACGGGCTTTTCCTTAGTGGTGAGCAACAGCTGGCGGCGATAGAAACCGTTGGACTTGTCATAGAGTGCGTGTAAGCTGCCATTCCCGAAGCAGGCAAACCGAACATACAGCGTACCCTGCACACTCTGCTGGCCTTTGCGCTCAATGTCGATTTTATCTTCCAGTGTAACAAGGGTCTTGATGTTGTTCGTCTGCGGCAGGGCCTCGGTTTTCATGTCATCGTCCACCAAAAGCAGCTTGTACTCCAAGTCTGCACGGGCAAAGCGGTTGGTTTCTACCTTTTGCAGACTGCCTGTGTACATACTGCTGCCGAACAATTCTCGAAGAATCAGCCCGATTCTGGATTTTCCCTCACCGCCCTTGCCGACCATCAGCAGCATTTTCTGCACTTTGGTAACAGGCAGCAGGCAATAGCCAATGTATTCTTGTAAGGCCGGAATATCTTCTTCGTACAGCAGCTCATTCAGAAATTGCAGCCAGCGTGTCGGTGCTGGTGCTTCTGGCACATAGGAGATGGGCAGTCGGTTCATGCAGTATTCTTTTTCAGGGGTAAAGTGACCGTCCACAAAGTATGTGCCGTTTCGGACATGGATGCGGTCTGTCTGAATCTCCGGCGGCTCGGATGCGCAGGCCAACTTGATGGCCTGCATGATATGTTCAATACGTCGTGCTACGCTGGTGGTAGCGTAATAGCGAATCTGCTCATAGATTTCTTTCTTCAATGGGGCTTCATCCTCTACCATGCCATCCACCGTGAACAGCCTGCCTTGAAAGCAGCGCATGGGGTGCAGGCTCAAAAAGTAATCTGCGAACAATGGTTCAATGATTTTCCTGTTGTCACCCACCCAATTTCGGGCGGGTGCACTATGCTGCATCTTCGGTTTCCTTGCATCGTTCGATTGCGTTTCCAAGGGCGGTCACTTCCTTTCCGTTCAATAGTTGTTGCTTTTCATTTGGACTTCCCAGCAAAAGAATATCCAGCAGATATTGCACACGGTCTGCATAGTGTAGACTTGCTACAAAACAAGGATGCAGGGATGCTTCTGGATTTTTGGGTGCATAGGCCATGCGCCAATTGGCCAACAAGGAACGATAGCTGCACAAGATTTTGTAAAGTTGTTCTTTCGGGCTTAGTGGCTTTTCTACGGGTTTGCAGAGGAATCGTGGAGAATTGCCTGTTGCAGAAAGCCCAAAATCTGAGGCCAGCTTTTCCGCCGCTTGCCGCAAGGACAGCTGAAACATTTTTGCGGTAAAGTCGATTACATCGCCATCCACTCCACAGCCAAAACAGTGAAACCGTGAATCCACTTTCATGCTGGGATTACGGTCTGCATGGAATGGGCAGCAAACCATGCTGCTGCGGTTTGGACGAAAACCATAGGCTTCTGCAGCCTGTCGAGTAGTGATATTCAGCTTTACGATTTCAAATAAATTGTTGTTCTTGAAGATTTTCCTCCTTTACAGTTCCATGCCATGACTGCGCTTCTTCGGCTTTGTGCGTGTCTGCTCACGCTGGTTGATTTCTTCCTGCCGCTGCTGCAGCTTTTGCAAAACGGACGGGCGGGAATCTTCTTTGATTTGCTCCATGGCCGCTTTTTTCACCTCTGGGATATAGAAGAACTGCGTTCCTCTTGAAAGAAGGCTCTTGATTGCCCCAATGATATTTTTCCGCAGGCAGAGTATTTGTTCTTCTGCATATTTTCTGGTGCGGAAGTCTGCAATTCGTTCTGGTTCCATTAACCATTCCAAATGTTGATCAATTTCATTTACAGCTTCCTGTAATGCTTTGTTTAATCCAACATCGGAAACCGCAAGGACCGCTTGGTCATAAGAACCATTTACCGCATCATTAAACAAATCGTTTACATCTACCCATTGCGAAAACAGCTCTTCTAATTCGTTCTCCTGGCTTTTAATTTTTTCATTGTTTTTCGAAATCTCTTCAGATTGCCTTATCGCCTGATTGAATAGTTCAGCATATTCATCTCGCTGGTTACGGCAATCTTCCAGCAATCCGACATATTGAATACTTTGTTCTTGCAGCTCTTTCTTCTGTTCTGCGATCCGTTCATTTTGCCTTTTCAGGATGTAGTCCTGCTTTTCCAGATAAGCCCGTCCGCCGTATTCTGGCACTTCGTCCAGTTCCAAGCCGTGGCGTTTGGCAATCTCGAATAGCATCGTGCGGCAGGCTGCATCAAATGTAATCTTACGATTGTTGTAGCGTCCAAGGGGCTTGTCTGGTTTTGGCAGTTCAAAGCCAAGTGCTTCCAACGCCTTTTCCTGCTGCGGAGCAATCTCTCCATACTTATTTTCACAGTCAAACACATGGCGTTCGTGGATGTGCGGCGTGCCTTCATCCAGATGCAAGGCCCAATCCAGAATGTGAACGTGTTTGCCGAAACGCTCATGGAACTCATCCATAAATTCTGTGGCGATTTGAAAAAGTTCTTTGGGCGAAGCGTGGCTCTCCAGCGTTCCAAGCTGATAGATGCTTTCTTCGGGACAGGTCTTTTTGCTGGTTAGCAAATCTTCTGTTGAGCGGTTTCGTTCCGTGTGCCGGATTTTGGCGTTGCGCTCATTCTGCTTTTCGGTGAAGTTGGTGTAATGCAGTTTGTAATAGAGCTTTTCGACTTCTTCAAAGGTGTCGGCCAGACTGTCCTCACTCTTGGGATGCAGGGCAGAACGGATGCCGTTGTAGCAATCCCAATAGATGTTTTGCTGGACACGTTCCGGATCGATATGCTCGCTGTTGGCAATTTCAAAACTGCGGTCATTGTGTTTTGGATTGTAAGTGCCGTGCTTTCCGGCGCGGCCATTGTGTCGGGTCAGTTTCAGCGACCATCTCTCCTTTCTGGGGTCACGCAGAGAGCGCCGTGCGCGGGGTAGGGGCAACGCGGTGCAGCGGAGCTGCAAGTCTGCCGCCTGCTATGCGCCAGATAATACCCAGTAGGATATGACGCAGGGCATCACATCCACTGGGCAAGGCTGCCGCCCTTGACCCGCGCAAAGAGCTGCGATCTCTGCACTCTTGCGCCGAACAACCTGACATGCCTTTCTTCTTTTATTGTATTTTCCCTCAAAAAGAGCCCCCTCAAATACAAGCCGCAAAACGATTTGTGAGACTTTCTCAAAACGATTTGTGTGATTTTCACGTCTATTAATATAAAACGAAATGTGATTTTTACGCAAAACAAATAAGGCTAAAAGATTTCCCCATCCTCTAGCCTTTTTATTGATTTATTAAATGCTACTTAAATACTAAATAAATTCTTTTTTATAAAGCATTACATCAGTATAAGTAGAATTGTAATTCATTCTAGCATTGAATTCTTCCTTTTTCGCATTATTAAACGGATTACCAATATTGGGATGATTACCCATCCAGCAGCACAACTCTAATATAGATGATTTGTTGCTTGTAAAATAAATGAATGACTTATCCACTAGTATGGATAATACATCTAAGTAATCTGAAAGCCTCCAATTCATGCGATAAGTTCCGACTTCAGTAGAAAGATAAGGAGGATCAACTAAAAATACGACATTGGGCAAATTCTTGTATTTCTTGACCAATTCTTTATAATCACAAGAAACTATTTCAAGCCCATTCAAATAATCAGTACATAACGGATAATCTTGCTTCCTTATGTTATTATAAAAGCTTTCACTTTGCAAATCCTTTAGATTCATACAATATTTCATAGAAAATAGTAATGAAGAAGATATGGTAATATAATCAACAAAACCAGTCGTTTCTTCTTGACGAAGTCGTTCTAATATCAACCCTCGTATCGGTTCTGGAATCAATTTTTGTCGTGGACAATCAATCGTAAGCTTACGCAAATCAGAAAGTAATGCATTCGTCCGATTGATATTATTTAATCGCATTCTGTAATTATCATAGTCGTTATATATTACTGTTGCATTCGGTTTTTCTCTTTTAGTAATATGTGACAGAAGCCCAGAACCTCCAAATAAGTCAACGAAAACAGAGTTATCTGGATATTCTTTCAATACTTCTTTAAATTTCTGTGCAAACATTCTTTTTTGTCCTACAAATGGTAATGGTGCTGATAAATATTCCGTATTCATTTTCTTTGTGTTTGATTATGATACAAAATTCTTGAATGATCACGTCAAACACAAAAAATAAGCTATAATCAAACTGAACAAGGCGCACAGTTTTTTTTCATTCTATTGATTATCTTATATATTTCTCTTTCTGATATTCTATATTTTGAGGATAAAACAGATACAATGTATACTACTTTATACCCCGTGTTGTACATATTTTCATAGTCAATGTATAAATCTACATATTTATAATCACTAACCTTTAGACCTAATTCAAAAAGCCGTTTTAATAAGTCTTTGTTAAAGTATAATATCTCAAATGCAGTCATAATAGATTATTTAATTATCTTTGTAACGCCAATCACATATTTAATGCATAAAATGCGCAGCCTCACAGTGGAGGATATTTCCCCCGGCTGTGTGAGGTTGCGCATTTGCGTAGAGTATGTGATTGGCGTCTATACTTTAACTAAACAAGCCGGGGGCTTTCTTTTCCCGGATTTATATCACAAAAATATAGTAATCTATGCGATTGACAAAGCTTAATAAGTAGAATATGGGTAGAGTCTAAGAAATCTACCAGAACTCTACCGAGCGGCGAAATTGGGCTGAAAATCGAGTCGTTTTTTTCTACTCTTTACGGCCTTCAAATCGCGTAAAATTGTTGATGAAAGAACCTCCGAGTAGATTTCCGTCGTCTTCACAGAAGTATGCCCTAAAAGCTTTTGCACGGTCGTTATTGGAACCCCTTGATGAATGAGTAATGTAGCACATGTATGACGGGCCGTGTGGTAGGTTATGTGCTTCTTTATGCGTGCCATTTCTGCTATCTGTGCGAGATATTTGTTCACATCTGAATTGCATCCAAGGATGGCAAATTCTTCTATGTTGTAACAGTCTAAAATTGTGAGTGCTTTCCCCTCGAAAAGCAGATGTAACGGAAGCCGGAGTTCGATTCCAGTCTTAATTGATTTGAAGTGCAGCCAACGGTTTCCATTTATCTTGATAAAGTTTGCAGGTGTAAGCTGGCAGAAATCCGAGAACCGCAACCCTACATAGCAACAGAACAGGAATGCATCCAGTACATGACGCATCTTCTTGTCGCTTACCTCCAGGTTCTCCAGCTTCTTTAATTCGTCTGGAGTCAAGAACTCGTGCCTACCTTTCTCCTGCTTAATCTTAAATTTGCGGAATGGATAAGCGTCTGCATGGATATAACCTTGATTTATCGCTTCATTGACTAGCGTCCGAAGCTGGCGAAGGTGTTTTGCCACGGTATTCACTCCGTTTCCCTTTTCCCGAAGATATGTTTCAAAATCCTTTAAGAATGTGTATGTTATGTCCTTGAAATCTAATCCAGGGCGGAATTCCTGAAGAACATTGATAGTCGTGATTAGGTTGTCTTTTGTACTTTGGCGTCTATCTGAGTGCTTAACATATTCTTTAGCGAATATAGGGAAGGTAACATTAACGGGGGTATTTTTCTTTATCGCATCACGAAGTAAAGCTAAAGTCGGTTGTATTCCACGTTTCCATAACGATAGTTCTATACCTTGAAGATACAGTATAAACTCAAACAACATGGAGTTAAGGTCATTGGCTTGCGGATGGTTACATACTTGTGCTATCTGCTTATCCCAGTGCTCCGGACGAAGATAAACGTTCGTCTTAAAATATACTTTACGTTGATTCAAAGATGCTTCTACCTGCACAAGGGCTGTTCCTTGCTTATTTAAGTGATTCTTTCTATTGTAAACAAGGCGGTATCGAATTTTTTCCATTTTTCCGCCGAAAATAACTATTTATTTGGAATTCATAAAATAATAGCACTGGCGGAACTTATTGGAATTAATAGCACGGTAACAACAATACTTCAAGTTGGGGAATCCGTTGAAATAAGAGAAACTAACACGGCAAGTATATATTTACTTTCAATTCGTGCTAGTGCTAGTAATACGGAGTATTTAGCCACGTATATATTGGCATGGGCTTCTATATATGCTGCTGGTGTAACTAAGCTGTCTGAATATAGCTACACGAGCAACGTTACGATAGAGGTATCCAGAACCGGAACTGACAAATATAAGATTACATACAAGGCTGGGAATGTTTCTTCTATCGAGCTGAAGTATTCTCTTCGGAAATTAATATTATAGTTGTTTCCATGATGTCCAACTATTATAATGCATTCTTATATATGCTAATCCATTATCTCCACCTGCACATAATTGCATACGAATCCATCCGTCACAAGAAAATGCCACTAATATGCCATAATTCACGGGCATATTGTCCTGTTGTGAGTCAAATTTATAAACTCCGTTATTTACGGTATTGGCATCACCTTCCAAATTTAATCCAATGGCACTCAGGAAACCTGATTTTGACATTAATCCATCATTTTTTAAAGTAGCCGTTCCAATAAGTTCCGCCAGAACTGACGCAACCTGCTCTTTTGTCATTACTCCGACGGCATTTCCGGCGGCATTCACGGCCACAAAACTGGAGATGTCTTCCAAAGCTGGGAGAGCCAGTGTAGACTTCTTCAGTAGCTCCGTTTTCGACACTTTATGCGGAACGCCGTTTGTATCGTACACCTGTACCGTTTCACCATCTTCTGCTGTAGTCTGTTCCATTATAGCCTTTGCATTGTCCAGAATTTTATCTGTTGTTTCGCCGTCATACCTTGAATCGTATTTTTTATCGTCCATATCGTTTTCAATTTATCATTAAGATTAATAAGATTACTAACACTGTGTAGATTATAATTGCCTTGTCCATCAGCTTGTATAATTGATTAAAAAATATCCGAAATATGGAACCTTAGCCACCAGTAGTATTATTGAATCGCCGACAGCCAAAGTATAACTTTGCACACTTCCGTTCTGGTCGTATATTCCGGCCAACGTGACGTTTTTAGAGCCTGCAAGGCATCTGAAAACCAACATAAGTCCGAAATCAGACGGAAGGCTGCTCATGCCATACATGCTTGCGACCTGCGACTCATCCGGAAGGGTCACATTATATGCGCTGCTGGCATATATAAAGAAGATATTATTCTGTGAGAAATCAATCTTGTAGGTGCTGCCTGTAATGTTAAGCCTTCCGATCTTGGTTCCAATAAACGCAGTTGCCATCAGTGGAGCATTGCTTTTCAGCCCATAGTTTTTCGTTCCACCAGATACTTCAATAAACAGCCCATAATTGGACACGTCAAAACCATATCCGCCATACGTATTCGTCTGATTGTTTATGATTCTTCCCGCAGCTGTAAAACCAGAAGCTGTCGCCGGAACAACATTCTTCCCTATTAATACATAAGAGCTTGTGCCGCCTACACGAATCATGTCACTATAAATTGACAAACTACCTCCACCTCCGGATGCCGTTGCTTCACTACCGATTCGGCCATTTGCCAGTTCAAATCCTCCGATAGAGCCTCTTTCCAAAGAACCCTCCGCACCATCAAGATGCTTCACCTTCAGATTGTCCACGTCAATGTATTCGGCCTTGACAATCGGACGTCCGTTTTTATCAGTAGTGAAAACAGCAATCGGTTCACCGGATGTGTTGGTTACAAAGAAATTATCTGCATGTACCGTTACAGTCCTATCTTTGACGTTGATTCCTGTATCTTCCAGTTCAAGGCTTATTTCGTCCTTTGCTACCTCTACAACTGATTTACCAGACGATAGCATGAGTTCGCTAAATCTTCCGACAAGCTTCCCGTCAGACAGACTGAGGTAATTCGTTTGTTCCCTGTTACCGATATAGGCCCGTCCATACACATTGAAGTATCCCTCTTTTTTCACACGGTCGTATCCAATCGTGACTATATCTTTCCCGGAGAGGGAGTAACTGTTGATTCCCTGATAGAAGATAAGAGAAGGCGCACCGTCTCCGTATGCAGACAGCACGATTGCGGACTGGAAATCCGTGTCCGATATGTCTCCAAGTTGTACAACCACATCACCCTCCTTGGGAATATCACTACCTTCGTCACAATGATTTACAGATACTTCTATCCAATTATCGCCGACGGCAGTGACTAACCGCCACCAGTAATGGTTACTAACATTCTCATAGACTCCGGATTTGATATTGAATGACTGGCTGCGTACCAGGTTACCCACACGGAAACGGTTCTCGATGGCTTTCTCACCATCGTTTGCAAGGAAGTAACAGCGGTACACGGCGCCATGTGCGCTTGGCTGCACGTATGCTCTGCTGCCATCTGAATAGTATTTCGCGCTACCATCCGCATAATAGAACGGAACCGCATCTATACGCTCTACCTTAGTAATCGTTGCTCTGGCACCTGAAGCGTTGAACATGAAGGAAGCTCCGGCCAGCTCGGTCTCCATTATGCTGAGCAGCTGGAAAATGGCTTTCTTTCGTACGTACAGTTTGTCAATCCATCCGACAGAATCACCATTTTCATCGCTATAGAATGACATGCCGGCACCCATCATTCCAGTAACAAAGTCAGGAGATGTAAGGAAAGGAGATATGATACCGCCAAGAAGCTTCATCAAAAACTCCGTCCGGTCAGGCGCATCCTTACGAAGATGTGTCTTCAACGATTTTAATGCACTGAATATATTCTTATCAGACGGTGTTTTTTCATCGAACGACCGGATTACATCATATACATATTGTTCAGCCTGTCTGGCTACCTCATACCGTAGCGAGTTCAGCGAGTTATCTACCGAGGATTTCCACCCCGACCCTACTTCATCCGAGCAGGTAATCGTAGCCTGGCACAAGTCATTCAACTTGCGCTGCACCTTTGTAATACGTGTATCCTTGTATCCTCCGGTAGAACCGAAATACTGTTCTGAAAGCAGACGCACGTTCCATCCGATGCGGAGCGGTGTATTATTATTTTCTATGTAGTTCCGGTCAGTGGTTCCGGTGTATTTGTTAGGGTCAAAGCTGTAGGTATTCAGAAAATCATCTACTGCCAGTTTGTATGCCTGTTCCGCTTCGGTGATGTATTCCTGCGGCATGGAAAAGTTCCATGGTATATACTTGTCACCTGGATTTGGTACAATCACACCTCCAGGAATCTGAGTCGTATCATCCGGATATACGTTTATAATTTCCCATTCCCGTGTGTCTTCATGCCATGCAGCCTGGAAAGAACCGTCAGTTCCACGTCCTGCCAGCTCGCCAGTCTGGAACTGTAACATATAGTCCAGATCCGGAATCTCGTAGTCTTTCGGATTCCAGTTCATACCGTTGTCCTTGAAGTAATATACGGTGTACTTCCGTCCTTCCTCGCTGGTTTTATCTTCCGTACGTACAGATGAAACAGTACCTACATACTGAGGATATATCTCAGCAAACGCAGCTTCTTCCGTTTCTTCCTTCACACCATATAAGTCTACATTCTTGTCCACATATATTTCCCGGCTTGGAAGTTGCAGACGGGAATACCCGTACTTTGTCGCATCAATATTGCGTGTGCAGCCCAACGGGAACAGACGGGTAAAGAATTTCACTTCCCCGTTATCTTCCTGTGCCAGATTGGTAAGTCCTTGAAGGTAGCCAAGCTCCACCACTTCCCCACGTTCAGCTTTGCAGAGATTAATCACATAACCGTCTGCCCACATTTCAGTGCCGAATGTGGCGGCGATGCCATTGCTGCCGAAAGCCGCATCCCAGCACTTCACATTCCGGTAATCAATCACCTTGTTTTCGGCGGTAATAACCGTTCCGATGCTCCACAGATTTCCACCGGCACGGCGGTTCATATTGTCTATCCACAACTGCAGGTGTTCGCGCGGACCACCGTCGTAACTGAATTCAGAAGTGGTTCCACCTTCCTGGAACAGCATCAGTGTATCTTCCGCATCATGTATCGGTGCATAGAACTTTACGCTGTATTCATAAGTCTGTGTGTTCTTTTGTTTCGGACGATAGCGTGACTTTACCTTGTAGCGAACGCCTTCCACCTCGATGTAGTCATCCACATCCAGCGGCACGTATTCGGTATGGGTGAAGGATGCAGATACGCTGCATTCTCCACCGATTTCTTCCGTGACACTGGAAGAAGAGTTCGGGCTGGCTGTCAGTCGGAGGTTGTTGGCTTTATCGTATATTTTCAGTTCCATTTAAACAGTGTTTAATCAATTACTAAATAGAAGGCTGCGGCTCCATGAATTTTACGGAAAACAGCACATAGAACCGGTCTCCTTCGTAACTTTCGTACCATTCCGGATCTGCCGGCATATCCTGGTAAACCATATTGTAGGTTCGGTAATTCTTCACGGCGATTGCAAGCATACCCGACGTGATGAGCGTCATCATGCGCTGGTATTTGTCCAGTCGGTCGGATGCGGAGTTTCCACGAAGCCAGAACTGCAATGTACGTTCGATGCTGCACAGCTTCACGTTCGGGTTCTGGGGAAGCTCTACCCCGTTCCGTTCCCGGAAGTCTACGGTGGTAATATCCTTCGCCTTTGGCATCCGCAGCAGGGCATCCATGTTCACGTGTCCGCCTGCTTCCGTTTCGCCCAGGAAGGCACCGTATTCCCTCCATGCGTCCGTTCCGTTGATTGTAAGGTATCCAGTCAGGTCCACTTTTCAGTTAATAATTAATAGTTAAAAATTAAGCTACTTCAGCTGTATTCCGTTCAATTTCATATCACTCAATATATCGTGTATCTCCACCAGATGTGCCGTGTGCCCGGCTATGGTGGCCAGCGTCTGGCTGTCCTGCTTCTGCGTGTTTCGGATTTCCTGCACAAACTTGTCCGTATTGGCCAGATGCGTCTGCATGTTCCTGCCTATACCTTCAAAAGTGGATATACTGTCCTGGCTCATGGTGGTCAGTGCACCACTGCTGGGTGACTGGCTGCTTCCGGAATCCGCAGATGAAGATTCCCAACCGAAATCTTTCATTATCTGTTCCCTTTCTGCCAGCATATCATTAATAATATCCTGATATTTGTTTCTTAATATACCGGCTTCATCTTTGGTCAGTTCACCTCCTGATTCTGCTTTTGTAGCCCATGTGTCATATAATTCCTGAATTTGCTGTTTGTATTTTCCAGCAATCAGAGAAGAGAATATGGCGTTCTGAAGGTATTTTTCAAAATTGTCTGCAAAATCCTGGTTGGTAGCATCCAAATCCGACAGCATGCTCACAAAGCTGTCACGGAATTCATCAAAGCTTACCCCGGTAAATGCTTCTTTCTCCTGTTCGGCAATTTCCTGCAACTGTTCGCTATACTTGTCAATATTCTGAATGTAGGTCACAAACTCAGAGTTGACAGCGGTCAGTACCGACACAAACTTTTCGTCTTGAAGAACTTTACCTATGACATCCGCATCCAAATTAATTACGTCACCAAATTCACGTATATTCTCTCCTGTTAATTGTGAAAGTCTTGCCCAGTCAGAGCTACCCATTCTTTCGTTTACTCTGTATCCTAATGAATGGCTGAACATACTTGACCCGCTTCCAGAAAGAGAATGCATCAACTGCCGCTGGCGTTCAATCTGCACGTCTACCAGTTTTTTAGCTTCCTCGGCTGCTTTCTGAGCTTCTACACCATAATCAATGTCGATATATTGCTGTTTCTTGGAGATAAGCGAATCCCAAATGTCAATCAGCCCTTCATACTTTGATTTAAGGTTTTCATACCCCGAATAATCGGCACCTCCGAAACCAAACAGTCCGGCTATCGTATTGCCTATTCCAGTCAATATACTAACTGACCCTGTAATAGCACTGAATGGTTTTGTCAAATCAATGCTTTCCAGTCCACTCATTACCTGGCTGACTCCGTTCAATGTCTCACTCACCGCTTCCGGAACTTTTACGCCAAAGTTTCCTAACATATCCACTATGTCGTTTCCGGCATTGACGATAGCCATTCCTTTCTGCCCGATGGAATGGGCCGCATCCGTCAGACTCTTCTGGGCACTGTATCGTTTATCCTGGGCAGCACGAAGTCTTTCCTCTGCTTCTGCCTGAGTAATCAGCTTACGTGTAAGGGCTCCGGTTGCTTCGTCATATTCTTCCACGATAACACTTCCGCCGACTTGCGCCTGTTGAAGAAGGCTCTGAGCAGAACGTACTTCCTCCATCGCAGACTTGTAATCTTCGTACCCCTTCTTCATCGTATCAAATGGGGAACGGTCGGCCAGCTCGGAGTCTATATTCTTGAAAGCATCCAGTACCTCCTTGTAAGATTCGGGGCTGATGTCATCGCCTATTCCTTCCAGGTATTGTTTCAGCTTCTCTCGGAGACTTTCCAGCGTATCAGTAGACACACGCTCCAGGTCACCAAAGATTTTGTCCCAGTCCATCCCTTTCTTCATTTCCTCAAAGTCCAGGCTGGCCAGCTTGTCGTCACGTTCACGGGTTAATACGTCGGCCTCTCCTTCTGTTTCCGCAGCGGCAATCTTCCGGGCATAATCCATTGCAATGGCCAGACGCTTCTCCTGATACGTTCCGTATTGTTTATTGTAGTCGATAAGGCTCTGCGTGGCCTTGTCGCGATATTCCTGTTCAATCTGATATATCTTTTCGTTATACACCTGTTCTGCCAGCATACGGTTGGTGTTCGCCGTATTCTTTACCTCGTCGTACTGGCTCTGTGGGATATTGTCACCCTGCTTTCGTGCCTGATCCATTTTAGCGATTGTATCCCGTTCCTGCTTGTCAATGTCGGCAAGTTGTTCATCATATTCCAGTCTAGCCAAAGCCTTTCGTTTAGCTATCCCTTCCACCATGATTTGCAGACGGAGTTTTTCAGTAGTCTGCTGTGCTTTTACGCGAGCATCGGCAAGCTGAGAGGCGTAGTCGGTTTTCTCTTCTTTCTGCTTTTTGGAGCTACCAGAGAAATCAGTGGTGTAAGCCGATGTGTCTATCTGTTTGACTATACCCTCTACTGTTTTGTTGTTCTTTGCAATTTCTTCAGAAGATTTTCTGATATTCTCCATGCGACGTTCGTATTCCTCGATAATCTTTTCCGCGTTACTATCACCTGAAAGAGTTCGGTTTGTCATGAAACTGCTTTGATTTACCGTCAACGCATTTTGCCTCATTCCTTCTCTTTGTTTCAGTGCAGCTTCGTATGCGGAACGCATCTGATTAACCCATTGCGAATCCGCATTAATACCACGTTGTAACTGAAAGTTTCTCTTTGAATAATCAGCTACAATATCTTCCGCTGCCTGCGCCTGACCTTTACGTATAATTGCCTTTGTCAGTTCATCGTACGCAGATGCGGCATTCCCCGCTAAAATGGCTTCATTGCTTAGTTTACCGAAATAATCCGGATACATTTTTTGAAGCTCATCTACAGCCTTATTCCTTTCTCTCATGGATTTTGATGTATCCTGGCTGGCTGTATAAAGAATTCTAAGTTTTGCAGACTCTTCAGACGCAGCTTCTCCACCTTTTCTTCTGGAAGTGTTCAATGATTCCTGTAGCTGTTGAGTTTCTGATAGTTCTTTTTTTACTTTACCAAGGTTTTTAACCCAATTACCAATTTCTTTTCCATATACAATACCCAATGAAATTAGAGCGATTAAGGCTGTCTGAGGAGAAAGCAATGCTTTTCCTAGCTGTTTCCATACCGGCACACCTTTTTTTCCGGATGCGGCCAGAAGTTCGTTCTGCTTGCGCACATCGGCAATGGCATCTGCCAGCATAGGAAGGTTGTTTGAAATTGCCAGGATAAACATCTGCGGACCCATGGCAAGCGAAGGCAGTTCTCTTGCTACCTGGCTGAACTGCATCTTCAGGTTGTTTGTCTTACGGGTAACAGCTTCTGTGTCGATGTCGATGGAAGGTGTTTTTGCAACCTCCTCTTTGGTTTTCTTCAAGTCTTTCAGTCCGGCCTTCAATCCATTAATCTGGCCCGTCAAAGCCTGCACGTTTGCAGCCTCCTGAGTGTAGTTTTTTCCGGCCTGCTTGTTCGCTTCAAGCTGTTTAATCTGCTC
>OGXL01002214.1_pt1 | contig 14788 bp, 6 predicted proteins | sample 1576311 | NCBI WGS metagenome assembly OGXL01 (sample SAMEA3541564, study PRJEB24748) | human gut metagenome | biome: human gut; feature: human-associated habitat; material: faeces | place: China | collected 2012 | reverse complement strand
GTATCAAGTAAGGTCTCCCTTCTTCCGCTATCATCAGGAAACTTCCGTCTTCACGGGTGACACATCCGTTTACAAAGGTGGAATCGCCGGGGGTCAATAAGAGTACATTGGAGTAGGGCAGCGGTTCATTCTTTTCATTGGTTACTTGTCCTCGTATTTCGGTGGTGGGTACATTCTTTCCCTTTTTCTGTATGACGAAGTATTCTTCCCGTTCTTTGCAAATGAAAGGAGTGCCGTTCAGGACAGTGCCGATGGCTTCAAGTTCAGTTTTTTGCCGGATGGAGGCTGTAACCCGGTAACTTTCAGTTTCGTTATAGGAGAAGATAATATTCTTTCCACCTTCCTTTTCGATTAGTTTAAGGGCAGCGGGAAGTGGTTTGTCCTTTAATTCTATAGAGAATTGCCGGGGTGTTTGTGAATGAAGCGGAAGGATGATGCTGAATAATATGGTCATGATCCACGCTGTTTTCAAATAGCCGTCTGGTCTCATTTTACTAGTGTTTAATTGTTCTTTATGAGTAATACAACCGAGGTTTGTAATCGGGTACGGTAAAATAAGGAAAAAGATTCGATGGGTTGTCGGAATGGATTCCCGTGGTTGGTTCATGCAAAGGGAACGGATATAACTTTATGAAGAATTTATGAAGGATTGGAATAAGAATGATTCATTGTAATAGTTTGATATTCAGTGTATTGGTTGTGTATGAAGGATTTGAAGGGAAAAAAGGTGGAAAATGTATCTTGAAAGGAGATGATTAGGCCAGCTACTTGTGTTACACTTGTTGCATAGGAAATTGTAGATGGCGGTAGCTATGAAGAACAGAGAGAATAGAATAGGGTGGCTGAGAACCAAATCCAGCCACCCTGTTTCTATCGTTTAAATTCTTGTCTTATTCTATTTCAATCTGATGTTTTACCGGAGTCAGGATGAAAGTAAATTCATAATCACCGTAAGGCAACATATATTGAGGCAACGGCAGAGCTCCCCAGCTGTTTACACAACCTAATCCCATCTGAGCCTTGTCGATAATCAGGTTGGTCAGGTCTGCTTTCTGTACTTCGGGCGAGTGACGCTGGTCTTTTTGTTCGCCATCATCCAGTGAACAGATGGTATAATGCAAGGCAGATGCGGAGAATGGAGCATCACCTACCACCTTCAGGCCGTTACCACCGGCATTCAGTTGCTTCCACCAACGGATATCGGTCTTGGTTCCTGTTTCCTGCGGACGGATATAGGAATAGAATTGTTCATTCACACTCTGGCGATAAATACCCAAGTCTGTGCTGTGGTTGCGGTCACTGTAGTTTTCTACCGGACCACGACCATAATATTCTACGGTTTCAAAACACTTAGGCATCTGCATTTGCATACCGAAGCGGAACATCGGAGATACTGTGGCATTCTTGTCGGCTGTCATCTTTTGGGTCACTTTGATGGCTCCTTCGTTGTTGATGACATAAGTCAGATATAATTTGGCGGAAACATTCTTCATGTCATATTCCGCATTCACTACTATCTGGTCATTTTCTGTTTTGGAATTCAAGGAAATCAGTTTCAATCCCGGGTTCTTCCATGCTGCATATTTGTTTTGCAGGCCGGCTCCCATATCATTGTCTGTCGGGGCACGCCAGAAGTTAGGGGTCAGGGCTGCGCCTTCTTTCAGCATTTCCGTTCCGTCCACTGCATATTTGCTTAAGTAACCGTTCTGTTTGTTGAACTCGGCTACGAAGTTATTGCCTTTTACGATCAGATAATGATATTGGTTGTCGATGATTTGCGGAACAACGGTGGCTACATTGGTTGTTTCCACGTTCTTCAAATCCATAGACGGTGCTTTGTAATCATTCAGTGTCAACTGATTCTTGGCGACGGTGAAACCTGCAGGCAGCAAACCTTCGCGGTTTTTCAGTTTGTAGGAAACGTTCAGCAACCATTCCTTGCAGGTACAGGTCTTGCCGATATTCAACGTAATTTTGGCTGTTTCCTGAGGAGCGATTTTTAAATCATCCACGCGTCCGGTGCGGATTATTTTTCCATCTTTCAGTACTTGCCATTCCATATAGTAGGCGGATAGGTCACGGAAGAAGTTCTCATTGAACACATTTACTTCCCCTTTGCTTAAATCGGCGGGAGTAGTCCAAATGTTCTGATAGAAATAGCCTACTTCATACATGTGCGGATTAGGAACGCGGTCGGGGCTGATCAAACCATTGTCACAGAAGTTGTTGTCAGAAGCGTCAAAGCGGTTGAAGTCTCCACCGTAAGCGTAAATCATCACACCGTCTTTTCCTTTCCAACGGCAGGACTGGTCAACGAAGTCCCAGATAAATCCACCTTGCAGGTTCGGATATTTGCGAATCAAATCCCAGTATTCTTTGAAACCACCTTGCGAGTTACCCATTGCATGGGCATATTCACACTGAATCAATGGTTTGGTAGCATCGGTACGTTGACCGTATTTTTCCATTCCTTCGTAGCCATAATACATCGGACAGAAGATGTCGGTATGGTCTTTCTGGCGTGCTTGTTCATATTGGCAGGCACGGCTGGGGTCTTCTGCTTTAATCCATTGATAGCATTGTTCGAAGTTGGGGCCGTCGCCGGCTTCATTACCCAATGACCAGAAGATGATGCTTGGGTGGTTGAATCCGCGCTGTACATTGCGCTGGTTACGTTCCAGATGGGCTTTCTTATAAGAGGGGTTCTTGGCCAGAGTCTTTTCGCCGTAGCCCATGCCGTGAGATTCTATATTGGCTTCGGCTACGACATAGATACCGTATTGGTCACATAAGTCGTACCATAAGTTGTCATCCGGGTAGTGGCAGGTACGTACAGCGTTCAGGTTGAATTGCTTCATTATCTGGATATCCTGTAGCATACGTTCGGGAGATACTACATATCCTCCGTCCGGATCCATTTCGTGGCGGTCGGCCCCCTTGAACAGGACTGCTTTACCGTTAACTAAGATCTGGTCACCTTTCAATTCAATCTTGCGGAAACCTACTTTGACGGGAATTACTTCATTGCTGCCCTGCATACTGGCACGCAACGTATATAAATAAGGTGTTTCGGCACTCCACTTTTTGGGGTTTTCTACGTTCATCGTTACCAGACCGGATTTGTTGGCGGTAGCGGTTGCCACTTGCTTGCCCTGTGCATCCACCAGTTCCAAATCGACTTTGCCACTGCCTTTCAAATCCAGATTGATAGCCAGGCTACCGTTTTGATAAGCTGCGTCCAAATCGGGAGTTACACGGATATCTTGAATGCGTTTTTTGTTGCGGGCATATAGATAGCAGTCACGTCCCACACCACTGTAGCGGAAGAAATCCTGGTCTTCCAGGTAACTACCGTCGCACCAGCGGAATACTTGGAAAGCGATCAGATTCTTCTGACCCGGTTTTAAATACGGAGTCAGGTCAAATTCGGCTTCCAGTTTGCTGTCCTCGCTGTAGCCTACATAACGTCCGTTTACCCACAAATACATGTTAGAGGTAACCGAACCGAAATGAGCGATAATATCTTTTCCATTCCATGAGGCAGGAACTACAATTTCACGTCGGTAAGAACCAACGTGGTTGTTTTCTGTCGGCACTTCGGGAGGGTTGTTCTGGAACTGGTTGCGCCAGGCATAGCCTACGTTCACATAAATAGGATCACCGTATCCGTTCAGTTCCCATACGGCGGGCACTTGCAGGTCATCCCAGCCTTTGTCGTTGAAACCGGTTTTCCAGAAATCAGTGGGGCGGGAATCCGCATCCTTCACCCAGTTGAACTTCCAGGTTCCGTTCAAAGTCATGTAGTTGGTTGATTGTTTTTTGTTCGCTTTCTTAGCTGCATCTGCATTTTCAAAAGCAAAGTAGTTCGTGTGCATCGGCGCACGGTTTACCGCATTTATTTCCGGATTGCGCCATTCTTGGAAGGTCTGCGCACCTGCTGTAAGGGCGAGGACTGTGAACAGACCTGTCATAAGTTGTTTCTTCATGCTATTATTTTATTGGTTTTGTGCAAATATAGTGAAAATAATAGTGACCAATAGGACATAAATCGGGCAATATTTGTTATAATTATGAATGATTTGCGTTCTATTATAAAAAATTATGGCATTCTTGAAGCATATTTGGAACAGGTGGCAGAATTTACTGCATGATGAGAAATTAAAGCATAAAATATATGTGATTATTTTTGAGAGTGACACACCGATGGGAAAGTTATTCGATGTGGCGTTGATAGGGTTTATTGTCTTGAGTATTCTGGTGGTTGTTGCCGAGAGTATCAAGAGTTGGGATGCTGTTATCGGGCCTTATCTGCGAGTGTCGGAGTATGTTTTTACTTTCTTCTTTACGTTGGAGTATGTGTTGAGGCTTTATTGTTCTCCTAAACCGCGCAAGTATGCTCTTAGTTTTTTCGGTATAGTGGATTTGTTGGCTACCTTACCTTTATATATAGGCTGGCTTTTCGGCACGGCACGTTATCTGCTGGTGATCCGCACTTTCCGGTTGATTCGTGTGTTCCGTATCTTTAAACTTTTCAATTATCTGAATGAAGGTAATTTCTTGTTGCGCTCTTTGGTGTTCAGCAGTCGGAAGATTATTGTTTTTTTCTTGTTTGTACTGATATTGGTGACTTCGATCGGTACATTGATGTATATGATTGAGGGACAGCGGCCGGGTACTTCTTTCAATAATATTCCGAATAGTATTTATTGGGCGATAGTGACGATGACAACAGTAGGTTATGGGGATATTACTCCGGAAACTCCGTTAGGGCGCTTCCTTTCGGCCATTGTAATGTTACTGGGCTATACCATCATTGCAGTTCCCACAGGAATTGTGTCTGCATCTATGATTCAGGAACACAGGCGCAGGGTGGCCCTGAAATGTCCGCACTGTGGTAAGGACGGACATGAGGACGGGGCTGCTTATTGTAAATACTGTGGAGGAAAACTGGTAAATTGATTATGGAATGCTGTATGATAGAAAGTTATTCTATCACCCATCGCTTATCATGCGCCACCGTCTTTTTCGGATCATAAGTCATTCCTTCTTTGGTAGGGATTTTTATCACGTAAGTCCGCCCGCTGTGGTTGGACAAGGATGTTTCCCGCAACCAGGGATTCATATTCTTTAATATGGCCAGATTGATTCCTTTGCTGCGTGCGAAACGTGCCAAGTCTGCAATTCCTTTCGTCACAGTGACTTCCGTATAGGGAATGGGCGGATACAAATCCGATGCGCGCAGACGGAAACCGAAAGTAGTAGGGGCACTGAACAATTGTTTGGCTGCAAGAATGCGGTACACATACCGGGCTGTTTCTTCTACCAGTTGCAAATCCAGCGAATCGTCCACATCCTGTTTAGCCAGTTGGCTGGCAATACGTGCCTGACCAGCGTTGTATGAGGCGGCAACAGCCACCCAATCCTTATATTTTGCATACGCGTCTTTCAGATAGCGGCAGGCGGCACGAGTCGCTTTCTCAATATGGTAACGTTCATCCACATTGTTGTTAACCTCCAGTCCGTAATCCCTTCCCGTACCTTGCATGAATTGCCATAGTCCGGCGGCTCCGGCAGAGGAACGGGCGGTGGGATTCATATTACTCTCTATGACCATCAGGTATTTAAAATCATCGGGGATTCCGTTCTCTTTCAGTATGGGTTCTACAATGGGGAAATAACGGTTGGCTTTTTTCAGCATTTGCAGGGAAGTACTGTGCATATAGGTGAATGCCAATAATTCACGGTCCATACGCTCGTGGCGGTCAAAGCGGCTCAAGTCAATCACTTTACCACAAAATTCAATGCTGGAGGGAACTTTGGGACTACTGTATTTCAATGCCGTAATACCTAAATCTTCTCGTATGATAGTGGTATCTTCCTGTTCCGTTTGGGGAGTAGCACAACTGCTGCTCACTAAGGCGGGTGAGGCGACTACAATGCAAAAGGCTGCCACAGCAGCCAGATTGATGGTTATTTTTCTCATTTTTCCTTTATTCGTTTTCATTCTCTTTTTCTTTTCCTCCCCGTCCGAAGTTACGATATTCGGTAGGGGTGAAGTTGGTACGTTTTTTAAATACCGAGAAAAAGTGTTCAGTAGAGGTATAATTCAATTCATAGCATATCTCTTTCACTGACATGGAACTTTCAATCAATAATTGTTTCGCTTTGCGCAATTTCAGCTCTTGGAAATACTTGGCGGGCGCATAGCCGGTGTATTCTTTGAATACTTTGCGGAACCAGGAATAACTGATACCTAATTTCAGTGCCAGTTCTTCCGGATCTATATCCTTGTACACATTTTCGTGCATGATGATTTTGGCACTTTCTATTTTTTGTGCCGCATTGTCCACCTCATAGCGTTTGTTCTGCGAGATAGCAAGTACAGCTCCCATAATGTGTAAAACAATGCCGGACAAATATTGTTGCGCTGCGGTCTTGTCTGCTTCCGCTACTTCCAGTGCACGGGCAAAAAGACTGGCCAGTTCTTCATTGATACCGATATCCAAAATCTGGTTTTCTTTTGAAATAAAGCTGTTTTTTACCAGATTGTCTATAATCGGACCTTCAAAACCGATGTAATATTCGTTCCATCCTGTTTTTTGCAGCGGCGCGTAGGTATGCCACTGTCCGGGAAACAGGAAAAGTATCTGTCCTTTAGATATGTCGACAGACGGAGTAGTATCGCTGGCGAAAGTTCCCCGTCCTTTAGTAATGTATACCAACTGATATTCATGCAGCACACGTCCTTTCTGGGCCGTGAAATAATAAGCGTCCGGGTGGTTGCGTGGTGGATAAACGCTCCCGGCCCTGATGGCCTGGAATCCGACGGTAGTCACCGACAAGCCGAAACGCTTGTCACGTTCATTGACAATTAGGTATTTAAAATCAGCGCCTTGGTCGTTGTAATGCATGTTTCTCTGTTTTAAAATTAGGTCACACTTATCGGCAAATATACAATTTTTTATCTTAACTGCCTCTAACCTTTTTGTCCTAAGTGTTTCTGGAGGTATAATTTTAGTTTCTTATGTATGCGGATGAGGGAAATTTAGAACAAATCTTATGGAATATTTGCTTAAAATGCTTTTTTTTGCGAATATTGCATCAAATCTTAAAGTTGAATCTATGCACTTTGCACACCGTAACTGTGAATATATTCTTGGAGTAATATATCTTTTGTGTTTTCCCGTTTGGCTTTGGGCTGATAACAAGGTCAATACCTATCATTTTAAATCTATTTCCACTTCGGTGAATTTTCCGACCAATGAAGTCCGGAAATTATTTCAGGATAGCCAGGGGTATATATGGATATCGACTTACAATGGCCTTTTGCGCTATGATGGGTATTCTATTGTGGTGTATAAACCCGATGGAGTGAATCATGGACGTTCCATTGATAGTTTTGTGAACATGGTGGCCGAAGACAAGGAGAATAATTTGTGGATAGGTACGCACAATGGATTATATGTATTGCATAAGGAAACGGATGAGATAGAAAAAATAATCAGTCCTTTGTTACAGGTAAGCAATGTGGAGAGTATTCTTTATGCAAGCAACGGGGACTTATGGGTGGGAAGCAACAAAGGGTTGTTTCGCAGGAAAGCCGGAGGACGTACTTTCGATTGTGAAAAGAACATGGACATAAAGTCCGTTATCGAAGACAGGGAAGGACAAATATGGATTGGTACTTGGGAACAGGGGTTGCTGCGTTATAATCCTCAAGAGGAATTGTATTATACTTACGAGGGGATTAACCCTGGTAATTCGGCGCATGTCATATTTCAGGATGAAGCCGGGAATATTTGGATCGGTACCTGGCGGTATGGATTGGTGAAACTCATTAATCCGTATGATCCGGAACATTTCTCATTTAAAACATTCCGGAACATCAAGGGAAATTCTCATTCTCTGTTGGATAATATTATCTACGCCATTGCTCAGGATAAAAATTCCGGAAAGCTCTGGATCGGTTCACGCAGTGGAGTCAGTATTTTGGAAGATGAATCGGGGGACGGGAATTTTACCAATATTGTTCCGGGCAACCTTCAAGGAGATTTACCTTTTAATGAAGTGAATTCTCTGTTGTGCAGTAAAGACGGGCTGATGTGGCTGGGTATGTTGGGGGGAGGTGTTTGTACTGTAAATACAAATAAGTTCCGGTTTAATTATGATTCTTTGGAGGCTTTGCGTGAGCATTGCCCTACCAGCTCTGTCCGCAGTGTCTATCAGGAGGATAATGGGAATCTGTGGATGGGAATCATGGGATTCGGTCTGGTTTTTTATGATATGGAACAGCATACCATTGTTCCTTACCGCTCTCATCCTGTATTGAAGAATATGGGATATACATCGACGGTCAATGATATTATTTATCGTAAAAGGACAAATGAATTGTGTTTTGCCACTTGGGATGACGGTGTGTGGTTCTATAACGTCAAAGCCGGGAAAGCACACGTGGTAAATACCGTAACCAACCCGGAACTGAGTGATATTTGTATTTATTCTTTGTTGGAGGATTCGAAAGGGAATCTGTGGTTGGGGACACGTTCGGGAGTGTTTATTTTGGATACGGAACAAAGGCTTCATTCTTTGAATGAACTGGTGACTTTGACAAATCAGGCATTGCCCCAAATTTCTATTTTCAAAATGGCGGAAGATCAAGATGGTTTTATCTGGATAGCGACTAGCAATGAAGGGGTATGGCGGATAGATACATCCGGAGAAACATATAAGGTTAAGTTTTATACGCCTTCGGATGGTACATTATCCACTGTCGGGGCGATGAGTGTTTGTGTGGATGGATACAACAGAGTATGGGTGGGGTCGAATGGTAACGGACTCGATTTGTATGACCGGAAGAATGATCGTTTTGTTTCAGTCTTGAATGATTATTTCCGGAATGGAGATGTTGTTTTCAGCATGCTGGAGGATGACAAGCATACCTTATGGCTTACCACCAATGCAGAAATGTATCATATTGATATACCTTTGGATGGTGCTGCACCGAAAATACATACTTACACGGTAGATGATGGTTTGCAAGACCACATGTTTAACCGGAATTCTTGCTTCAAGGGGGCGGATGGGAAACTTATCTTCGGAGGATTCCGTGGATTGAACAGCTTTTATCCTGATAAAATTGTTCAGGATACTGCTTATTCTCCGGTAGTGATTACAGATATAAAGGTACATAATGTATCGGTACGTACCTACCCTCTTTCCATCAGAAAGGGGATTGTTGCAAACAGGGCTATTGATTTTATTGATAAAATTGTATTAGGATACCGGGAGAATAATTTCAGTCTTGATTTTTCAATATTGAACTATATCAATCCTGAGTTGAACCGTTATTTATATCGGTTGGAGGGATATGACAAGGAATGGTTGTCCGTTGAGGCTGGACGTCGGTTTGCCTATTATAACAATCTTCCGGCAGGTACTTATACTTTTTGTGTAAAGGGAGCCAATCAGAATGGAATCTGGTCTCCGGATATGAAATGTCTGCGTATAACTATTCTTCCGCCGCCTTGGTTATCGTGGTGGGCTTATTGCCTTTATGTCTTGTTGTTCGTTTCATTGGCATGGTATACTTATCGGATTGTCAGAAACCGTATCCGGATGAAACAGGCCATAGAGATGGGGAAGATAGAACGGCAGAAAATGGAGGAAATCAATCATGCTAAATTACAGTTCTTTACCAATATCACTCATGAGTTGCTGACTCCGCTTTCTATTATATCGGCTTCGGTGGATGAACTGAAACAAGAAGTACCGGCAAGTTCGTCGGTTTGTCCTGTGATAGCTGATAATACTGTGCGGTTAATCCGGTTGATTCAGCAGATCTTAGAGTTCAGAAAAGTGGAGAATGGCAAGTTGCGGCTGAAAGTCTCGCATGGAAATGTCAGTATGTTCTTGAAAAAATCAGTGTCGGCTTTCGCACCTTTGGTTAAAAAGCAGAAATTGTCCATACAATTTGATTTGTCTGAAGAATATTCGGGATATTTTGATGTGGATAAATTGGATAAAGTGGTGTACAATCTGCTTTCCAATGCCGCTAAATATACTCCTGAAGGAGGAACTATTGTGGTGTCACAGGCTCATGATGAGGAAAGGGGAACTTTTAAATTGAGTGTGAACAATCCCGGCGAGTTGATTCCAAAAGAGAAGTTGGATCATATGTTCGAGAGATTTTATGAAGGGGAGTATCGCAAATTCCATACCATAGGGACGGGTATCGGTTTGTCACTGACTAAAGACTTGGTATTGTTGCATCATGGAACGATACAAGTATTTAGCGATAAGGAGGAAGGGAATACTTTTGTGGTTGAAATTCCTATAAGACGTGAGGCTTTTGATGAGGATGAGGTAGACGAGAATACCAAAAATGTGGACTATGCTATTTTATCGGCAGATGAAATGGAGAATGTCTCGGAGATTGATATGTTGGAAGAGAAACCGGCAGCATCGACTATTTTGTTGGTGGAGGATAATGAGGAATTATTGGCTTTGATGGTTCGTCTGTTGCATGGCAAATACCATATTCTGAAGGCCGCCAATGGAACGGAAGCTTTGGAGATACTTGCCAAACAGGAAGTGGATTTAATTGTTTCTGATGTTATGATGCCCGAAATGGACGGTATGGAATTGTGCCGCCGGGTGAAGACTCAATTTGAGACCTGCCATATTCCATTGATTTTGTTAACGGCCAAGACTAGTGATGAAGACCGTGTGGAAGGGTATGAGTCTGGGGCCGATGGTTATATCTGTAAACCGCTCCGCCTCTCTGTCTTGTTTGCCAAGATAGATAACTTGTTGAAACGGCGCAAACGTATGGGGGTGGATTTCCGTAAGCAGTTGGTTTTTGAAGCCAAAGAATTAAATTACACCTCGATGGACGAAGCTTTCATTCGGAAAGCGGTGGATTGTGTGAATGCCCATTTGAGTGATTGTGATTTTGAACATGCACAGTTTATGGCGGAGATGGGTATGGCCCGGACTACACTAGCAGATAAATTGAAACTGTTGACCGGACTTACTCCCTCTGCATTTATCAGCAATGTCCGTTTGCAAGCGGCTTGTCGGCTGATAGACGAGAAAAAGAAAATCCGTATAGCCGATTTGGCGTATGCTGTAGGTTTCAACGACCCTAAATATTTCAGTTCCTGCTTTAAGAAGAAATTCGGACTTTCTCCTACAGAGTATATGATGAAGTATGATGGCTGATTATTACCGGAAATAGGCTCTATAGGGAATAAACAGCCTTTTTCCGGTAATAATTCTCCCTGTTTCTTTTCTGTTCCTCTTACTTTTGCTGGCAAATAAAACGAATTATCTTTATTTGTTAGACCTTTAAAAAAAGTATTATGAACATGAAAACTCTGACAGAAACCAGTACATTCCGGGTACTGAGCCTATTGCTGTGTTTCTGCTTCTTCATCCCTGCGATGAATGTGAGCGCTTCCAGTCTGCAAGCAGACAAGTTTAAAGTTTCCGGTATTGTAAAAGATGCCACAGGCGAACCGGTCATCGGTGCTAGTGTGGTTGAAAAAGGAACAACCAATGGAACGGTAACTGACTTGGATGGTAATTTCAATCTCTCGGTGGCTTCTAATTCTACTATTGTCATTTCTTTTATAGGATATTCCGATCAGGAATTTCATATTTCGAAAGACAATATGGTACTGAATGTAAATCTGAAGGAAGATACGGAAATGATTGACGAAGTGGTAGTAGTCGGTTATGGTGTGCAGAAGAAGGAAAATCTGACGGGTTCTGTTGCTGCTGTAAATTTCAAGGATGTAGCTTCTATGCCGGTAGCTAATACTGCCAATATGCTTCAGGGCCGTTTGCCGGGTGTTATGTTGACCAACAATGGTGCCCAGGCCGGTCATGACAGTCCCGAAATCCGTATCCGTGGTGTGGGAACTTTTGAACACAATGATCCGATGGTCCTGATCGACGGAGTGGAAAGCTCGGTGAGCCAGATTGCGGAAATTCCTGCTGATGATATTGAAAGTGTTTCTGTATTGAAAGATGCGGCTTCGGCTTCTATCTATGGTGTGCGTGCTGCAAACGGTGTTATTTTGGTGACTACCAAACGAGGCGGTGAGCAGAAACCTACTATTACTTATTCTGGTAGCATCGCTTTGCAGGAGGCTACCGTGTTGCCCGATTATGTGAATTCTTATGAGTGGGCGAAGATGTATAATGAATGTTGGCCTTCCAAGGCATATACGGATGATATGTTACAGAAATTGCAAAATGGATCAGATCCCGATCATTTTGCCAATACCAATTGGGCTAAGGAAATGTTCCGTACGGCAGCTATGCACCAACACCATTTGTCAGTGAATGGAGGTAGTAAGGCAGTACATTACATGATTTCCACTCAATATTTCCAGCAAGATGGTATCTTGCGTGAGACAGCTAACCAACGTTTCAATTTCCGTTCTAATCTGGATGCGCAGTTGGGTATTGTAAAATTAGGATTGAATCTTTCGGGAAGCCGCCAGAACATTGATGAGCCTACGACCAGTGTTACCGGCGAAGGTTTGATGCGCTACCTTACTTGGTTTACCCGTCCTACTGTTCCTGTACGCTATTCTAACGGACATTATGGATTCCTGGATGGAAATCCCAATATTTCCCAATCCGTATTCAAAAATCCGATTGAAGCTTTGAATATGGGATATAAGGATAACAAGCATTATCGTTTTGATGGTAAATTCTTTGGTGAGATTGACATCATGAAAGGATTGAAATTCCGTTCAAGCCTGGCTTATAAATATTATATGAATGATGTGACTACTTTCAATCCGAAGAATAATGTAAGATACGATGCTGAAGGAAATGCGCTGACCACGGTCGGTACCAATAAACTGACAGATTATCATTATCTGGAAACGACTTATATTAATGAAAATATCCTGACTTATGATTTTTCTGTAGGAAAACATTCGTTCAATCTGTTGGCAGGCCATTCTATCCAGGCTACCCGTTGGGACAAGAATGAGGCGTCCAAGCAGGGATTTGCTACCGATAATATTTATGAAATGGATGGAGGTACTATGAATGATCATGTGACCGGATCGGCGGAAGAAAGTTCCTTGCAGTCATTCTTCGGACGCTTGAACTATAATTACGGAGGCCGTTATCTGTTAGAGATGAATGTCCGTCACGATGGTTCGTCACGTATGCCCAAGGCACATCGTTATGCTACCTTCCCTTCATTTTCGGGTGCATGGATCATGACAAATGAGAAATTTATGGAGAATGTGAAGTTCCTCCACTCATTGAAATTGCGTGGTAGCTGGGGTAAATTGGGTAATCAGGAAATTGGTAACTATGCTTATGCGGCTACATTGGCGGCTAGTGGTAGTTACTATTTTGGTGATAGCAAACAGATTGGTATGAAGACTGCCAAGATACCTAATGAGAACATTAAATGGGAAACAACTACTATTACAGACTTTGGTTTTGATGCTGCTTTTTGGGTCTTTCTAGAACGAACCATGCCATGATACAGCTCACCATTCTGCAACTCTACATACATCACTTTGGCTGCACTTATATTTTTTTCTGATAGTTTACATAATTTTCCCTTTAAAATTTTATAAACCTCATCGTAATCAAACTGTTCAAATTTCATACCCTCTGCATACATTCCATCAATATTCAGGCGCATTTCATTTATTGTATGCTCTTGTGCATCAAGCAGTATCATTGCATTTCCTTCATCCATATCAAACATTACCCGATCCGTAATTTCACCGTATTCTATGTGATACTCATCTTCCATATCAACTTCAAAGAATTCCTCTATATTCTGTTTTGCGGCTTTCACGATCAAAGATTCTGTTTCTAAATTCTGATTAAAATTTTCTGTTTTTTCTGCTGTTGTTGATTCAAGACTAAAATCACGTTTTATATAAAAATCTATAATTTTACATTATGATATGATTGTGATATATTTTATACGGAACTTAAAGGAACTCTTGTTTCTGTAGGGGAGTCCCTTCTCTTACCCTCTATTCAGGAAAGGAAGTATCTTCATGTACGATATTATTATTATAGGCGCTGGTCCGGCCGGTATCAGTGCCGGAATCTATGCGGTAAGCCGCGGTAAAAAGACAGTGATTATTGAAAAAAATGCAGTAGGCGGAATCATCGGCAAAGTCTCCACCGTTACCCACTACTCTGCTATCGTGCCCGGCGAAACCGGAGCCACCTTTGCCAAGAGAATGGAACGGCAGGCTTTGGAGGCAGGGGTAGAAATCATCTATGAAAACGTTGAAAAAGTAACTCTGGAAGGTGATATAAAGACGATACGCACATCCCGTAATCATTATGAAGCACCAAAAATCATCCTCGCAAACGGAACCACCCCCAGAACGCTTGGCATTCCAGGGGAGGCCGAACTCTCTGGGAAAGGTATCGGCCTTAATGCTGCAAAGGATGGCCCATCCTATAAAGGCAAAAATATATATGTAGTAGGCGGCGCTGACGGAGCAGTCAAGGAAGCACTGTACCTGTCTCAGTTTGCCCAAAAACTTACAATCATTCATTTTGAGGATACATTGGGATGTGTTCCTGAATTCTTAAATAAAGTTCATCAGACAGATAACATCAAGGTCTGTCTCGCCTCCAGACTAAGCAAAGTGTACGGAAAAAACCATGTAGAAAAATTGGATCTCCTTAACGAGAAAAATGGGACGGTTAATGTTATCGAAGATGACGTCCTTTTTCCGTCAGATGCAGGCTGTTCCAGCCCATGTGCGGCACTTTTAGGTTT
>OGXL01002211.1_pt1 | contig 14792 bp, 9 predicted proteins | sample 1576311 | NCBI WGS metagenome assembly OGXL01 (sample SAMEA3541564, study PRJEB24748) | human gut metagenome | biome: human gut; feature: human-associated habitat; material: faeces | place: China | collected 2012 | reverse complement strand
CAATTTGTGATTCTAAGTAAAACAGGCAGTCTATACCAACAACCGAATTTATTCCATTTTTTTCTTAGTACATCATCAGTCCTTGAACATGAATTAAAAACTCATATATCAGATGTTTTAAAAACAGTCTATTTGTTATTGATGCAAATAGGCTGTTTTCATATTTACAAAAATTTTTTTCAATCCTGCAACAAATCACACCTTGCCGTACAGATATGGTGCGGAAAGAGGGATACATACTTTTCACTTCATAACGAAAGGGGGGTGTGATTTTGAAACCATCAGACTTCCAAAAGACAATACAATGTCAGTTTGACTGTAAGCTCAAAAAGGTTGTGAAAGGCATTGTCCGTAACTACCGCAAGGAATTAGCCAGACGACAGGCAAAGGAAGTATCCTTTTGTGAGCTTCCAGAGATTGTTGTTGAGAAATTGATTGTATGGGACGATTACGAAAGTGAATATACAACATTCGATGTGTTTGTTGTATTGCCAACAATCTTCAGTCAGTACATCTAATCGATCGATGATGTTTTTATCAAGGGTCATCGTTTTCAGATTTAGGAAGCGGAACAATGTTCCGTTTTTGTTTATTTAAAATCATACAGATTTATAAATAATAAGAATGCAACAAAATTTGTAATGAATGTGAATGGTATACAGCATTTACTGACAATTGAACTGTTGAGCATAGCATAAAATTGTTTTTCTCCCATGTTAAAATAAAAGAGGAGTCATCGTATGTGAAGTATAAATTTCATAGAATTAAAAACATATGCGAACTTATTACTTTAATTTGCAAAATTCTATTCTATTCATCACACACTCCTTCAAAATATCAAAAAGAGGTAAAAATAATGGGAAAAGACTTAAAAGGAAATGAATTAGGAAAAGGCATCACACAAAGAAAGGATGGTCGCTATCAAGCAAGAATCTATGCTTCAAAAGACAGCAAAACTCTCTGTTTTTATGGATTCGATCTCGATGAATTAAAGAAAAAACGAGACAGTATCATTCAATCTAGGGTTAAACCACACCAGCTTCCTAATACTTCAATTACTTTTGAAAAATGGTTTGAACAATGGATGGCTACATACAAAGTTGGGCGCATCAAAAATACTACTTTGAGAAACTATCAGGCATCTTACAATCGATGTAAAACATTCCTCGAAAACAAGAGAATTGGTGATTTAAAGGAACTCGATTTCCAGAATCTTATTGATAATTTATATGATATTGGATACAGTGCTTCAATTGTAAAACCAACATTTTCAGCTATTAATCAATGTATGCAAAAAGCTGCTGACAATCATCTTATTTCTTTTAATCCATGTAAAGGAGTAACTTTAAAGAAGAAAAGTGATTTTAAACCTGTAAAAAAATCTAAAGAAGAGACAAAACGTTTAACTGAAGAAGAAATAAATCTTTTCTTTTCTGCTGCTCAAAATGTCCGATACGCTGAGATATTCTATATCTTACTCCATACAGGTTTACGTTCTGGAGAATTGTGTGCGCTGGAATGGAGCGATATAGATATTGAAAATAGAACCATACATGTCTATAAAACACTTACTCGAATAACAAAATACTATGACAATAACGGAATGAAATTGCAACATCCTATTCAGGAAATTCAGATTACTACGCCAAAGCAAGAATCTAGTAATAGGTATATTCCTTTATCTGGAAATGTAATGAGTGCATTTCATAAATGGAAAGAAAAGCAAGAACATGATAAATATAATTTAAAACCATATTGGGGAAGAGAGAATAAACTATTAAAAAAATATCCTGATTTAATATTTACAACTATACATGGGAACTGTCTGACACCTAATAACTTATCCGCAGAATGTAAAAGAATTTGTGATATCATTAATACACACAGCAGCGAGGATTACTCTACAAAAATCCAAATTCATCCTCATTTGTTTCGTCATACATTCATATCACAATGTTACGAATCTGGAATGGATCCATTAACAGTTTCTTTGATTGTAGGACATTCAAAGTCTGAAATGACCATGTATTACACGCATCTCAAAGATGATTTCATAAAAAAGGAATATAATAAATATACAGATTATATGAATATTAATTTATTCAGCAAAGAGAATGACAAATAAACTGTCATAAATTTGCAAAAAAATAACACCATAAAAACAAACCAATAACAAACATTCCAAAAAAATTGTTTTGAACTCGAAACACGCTGAGAGCAGGAAATATTTGATTGGGAAGCACCGTCCTTCGTGTAAAAAGCGTGTAAAAGCACCTTTTTTCCAATTAATAATTATTCATTTTTAATAAATGCATATTTATAAATTTATATAATAAAGACAAAAAACGAATAGTTTAAAATCATTAGATCCCAGAAGAATTAACCACTTAGAATCCGACAGAAACAGCCAATTCAAACTAATCAGAAATAACCATTCATATAATTATATCTAGTAAAGTTGCCATAGCTCAAGCGGAACAGAAAGATGTTCTCCTGAAGCCACCAGTTATTTCTATTGGGCAGTTATTGGCTTTTTCTGTCAGCCCCAATTGGTTGTTTCTGCTAGTCTTAGAGCAGCTGTTTCAAAAAGGACTTTAACAAAATGTAGAATGCCAAATGAGCACTACAAATACGAAAGATGATATGCTTGAAATTCATGTTAAAATTTGTTAGAATGATTTGCGAACTTGCATTCTAATTTATTATATAATTTTTGCATTATAACAAATGTAAAAGTGGAAAATTACATAACTATTAAGGAAAGCAAACCGTAATGTTTAAAACTCTTAAATTTGACTATGCTAATGTATTAAATAAATATTGAAATTTTGTGTATATTAATACTCTTAATATAGAACAATGAGTTGATCATAATATTATTTACCATGCACATTATAAAGAAAACCGTGTAAATATAAAATGAGTTTTTGAAAAACCCTTGAAAACTAAGGAGAAATCAATGGAAAACATAGATGTCGAGAGACTAACGCCCATGATGAAAATTTATTGCGAGACGAAAGAGCAGTACAGGGATTGTATCTTATTCTACCGCCTCGGCGATTTCTACGAAATGTTCTTTGACGATGCCTTGACTGCATCCCGAGAGCTTGAGATCACACTGACCGGGAAAAGCTGTGGTCTGGATGAACGTGCCCCAATGTGCGGAATCCCATACCATGCCGTGGAAGGATATTTGAACCGTCTTGTTGCGAAGGGATACAAAGTCGCAATCTGTGAACAGGTAGAAGACCCAAAGACTGCGAAGGGGATCGTAAAGCGTGAGGTTGTAAGAATTGTTACACCCGGAACGAATCTGGATACACAGGCATTAGATGAAACGAAGAATAATTACATCATGTGTATCGTCTATATTGCAGACCGCTATGGAGTTGCAATCGCAGATATTTCTACCGGAGATTATTTTGTCACAGAACTTCCAGACAGCAGTCGCCTGATGGATGAGATTTATAAATTCAGTCCGTCTGAGATCATCTGCAACGAAGCGTTCTATATGAGCGGTATGGATCTGGATGCGATGAGAGACAAGCTTGGGATCACGATTTATTCTCTCGATTCCTGGTATTTTGATGATGCTGTCTGCAAAGATAAGCTGCTTGAGCATTTCAAAGTAAAGAATTTTGCAGGGCTTGGACTTGCTGATTATGACTGTGGAATCATCAGTGCCGGAGCGCTTCTGATCTATTTATTTGAGACACAGAAAAATTCACTTTCCAACCTGACACATATTACACCATATATCACAGGAAAATATATGCTGATCGACAGTTCTACACGTCGAAATCTGGAGCTGTGCGAAACTTTACGTGAGAAGCAGAAGCGTGGTTCCCTTCTCTGGGTTCTTGACAAAACACGTACTGCAATGGGCGCACGTACGCTTCGCAAAAATGTAGAACAGCCTTTGATCGATAAATCCGAGATCAACCGCAGACTGGATGCAGTGGAAGAACTGAAAAATCAGGCCATTGCCCGTGAAGAGATTAGAGAATATTTATCTCCAGTCTACGATTTGGAGCGTCTGATCACGAAGATCACTTATGGTTCTGCGAATCCGCGAGACCTCACCGCATTCAAAGGTTCTCTGGAGATGCTGCCACCGATTCGCTATATTTTACAGGATCTGCAGGCACCGCTTTTGAAAGAAATCTATGAAGATCTGGATGCATTAGAAGATCTCTGCGAGCTCGTCACAAAAGCCATTCGTGAGGATCCGCCGCTTGCCATGAAAGAGGGAAATATTATCCGCGACGGTTATAACGAAGAAGTTGATAAGCTTCGCCGGGCGAAATCGGACGGAAAAGACTGGCTTGCAAAACTTGAGAATAATGAACGAGAAAAAACAGGCATTAAAAACCTGAAAATAAAATACAACAAAGTCTTCGGCTATTATCTGGAAGTGACGAATTCTTACAAGGATCTTGTACCGGATTATTATACAAGAAAACAGACACTTGCGAATGCTGAGCGTTATATCACACCGGAGCTTAAAGAACTTGAAGATATGATCCTTGGTGCGGAAGATAAACTGTATGCACTGGAATATGAGCTTTACAGCGAAGTTCGTGAAACGATTGCCGGACAGGTGGAGAGAATCCAGCAAACTGCCAAAGCAGTTGCCGCACTGGATGCTTTCAGTTCTCTTGCACTTGTTGCAGAGCGCAACAACTATGTCCGTCCGAAAATCAATGAAAAAGGAATCCTTGATATCAAAGAAGGCCGTCACCCGGTCGTTGAACGAATGATTCCAAATGATATGTTTATTGCCAATGATACTTACCTGGATGATAAGAAGCACAGAATTTCAATCATCACAGGTCCGAACATGGCAGGTAAATCAACTTACATGCGTCAGACTGCATTGATCGCACTGATGGCTCAGATCGGATCTTTTGTCCCGGCAGAAAGCGCGAACATCTGTCTTTCCGACCGTATTTTCACCAGAGTCGGAGCATCCGATGACCTTGCTTCCGGACAGAGTACATTCATGGTTGAGATGACCGAAGTTGCCAATATTTTAAGAAATGCAACCTCAAAAAGTCTTCTCATTCTTGATGAAATCGGACGCGGAACAAGTACATTTGACGGTCTGTCAATTGCCTGGGCTGTTGTAGAATACATCAGCGACAGCAAACTGCTGGGAGCAAAAACTTTATTTGCTACACATTATCATGAACTAACAGAACTCGAAGGAAAGATTGATAATGTCAACAACTATTGTATTGCTGTAAAAGAAAAGGGTGACGACATCGTATTCTTAAGAAAGATCGTAAAAGGCGGAGCAGACAAAAGTTATGGTATCCAGGTTGCAAAGCTTGCCGGAGTACCGGATCTTGTCATTTCCCGTGCGAAAGAAATCGTAGAAGAACTCAGCGATGAGGACATTACAAACCGCGTCAGTGAGATCGCGGCAAAGGAACATACTGCAAAGAAAAAAAGTAAAGCAAAGAAGTATGACGAAGTCGATATGGCACAGATGTCTCTGTTCGACACTGTAAAAGATGATGATGTGCTCGATGAATTGAAAAATATCGATGTCGGAAATCTGACACCGATCGATGCTTTAAATACAATCTACCGGTTACAGAATAAGCTGAAGAACCGTTGGTAAAAGGAAAGGCGGAAATATGCCACACATTCATGTATTAGACCAGATCACAATTGATAAAATTGCCGCAGGTGAAGTGATTGAGCGTCCTGCTTCAATTGTAAAGGAACTCGTTGAAAATGCGATTGATGCAGGATCAACTTCTGTAAAAATAGAGATCAAAGATGGGGGGATTTCCTTCATCCGTATTACAGATAATGGCTGTGGCATTCCGCAGGATGAAGTGCAGCGTGCTTTTCTGCGGCATTCTACAAGCAAGATTGAGACAGTGGAAGACCTGTCTCACATCGCGTCTTTGGGATTCCGTGGAGAGGCTCTTTCAAGTATTGCAGCTGTTACCCGGACGGAACTGATCACAAAGACAGCCGATGCAAAGTTTGGTACCCGTTATGTCATTGAAGGTGGAAAAGAAGTATCCTTGGAAGATACCGGTGCGCCGAACGGAACAACCTTTCTCGTTCATCAGTTATTTTACAATGTTCCTGCGAGAAGAAAATTTTTGAAAACGCCAATGACAGAAGCCGGACATGTGCAGGATCTCTTGATGCACCTTGCCCTGTCTCATCCGGAAGTTGCTTTTCAGTTTTTGAATAACGGACAGGAAAAACTTCGTACTTCCGGAAACGGAAAACTGAAAGATGTGATCTACAATGTCTATGGCCGTGATGTGGCAGCTAACCTGATTGAGATCGATTATGAGAAAAATGGTATCCATATCACAGGTTTTCTCGGCAAGCCGATTATCACACGTGGAAATCGCAACTTTGAAAATTTCTTCGTAAACGGCCGTTATGTCAAAAGTGCAATGATCTCCAAATCCGTGGAAGACGCTTATCGTGATTTTGTGATGCAGCACAAGTTTCCGTTTGCAGTTCTGCATTTTCATCTGAGTGGTGAAAATGTAGATATCAATGTGCATCCGACAAAGATGGAGCTTCGCTTCTCACGGCAGCAGGAAGTTTACAATACCGTCTTTGAGGCTGTACACAGAACCCTGTTGGAACCGGAACTGATCCAGAAAGCAGAAGTTCCTGATCCGGTGGAATCGAACGAAAACATGGCAGAAAGACCAGAGCGAGTGAAAAAGACATTCACATCCGCTTCGACCAAAGATAAAGAGGATACCGGCAGTCCGTTTCTTCTTCGTCCGCGTAAGGAGAATGAAAAAGTAACAGCTGCGGAATTGATCAAAGAATCCAAGGAAACGGTTAAGGATGATGTTCAGGATGAGGATTATTTTATCCGTAAGATGAAGGAGCGCGTACTTTCTTACCATAATCGTTCTTCTTCCGCCGAAGTTGCAGACCGGAAAGAGATTTTCCGTGCAGATGAACAGAAAGACAAAATTGCTGAACATGTCAAATACGCCGTTGAAGCAGCAGATAAGACAGTTGCACCGGAAACTGCGGCAGCAGTTCAAAAATCCAAACCAGCTGTTGAAATGCAAACTGCCACCACCAGCACCGATGCAGCATCTGATTGTGAAATAACCGACGCAAAATCAGAACCAGAAAACGGTACGCAGATGGATCTCTTTGAAGAAAATTTCTTAAAAAGAGATATCCGTGCAGAATATAAATTGATCGGCCAGGTCTTTGACACCTACTGGCTCGTAGAATTCAAAGATAATCTCTACATCATTGATCAGCATGCGGCTCATGAACGCATCTTGTATGAGCGTACCTTGCGTGAAATGAAAAGCAGAGAATTTACTTCTCAGTACTTAAGTCCTCCGATCATTTTAAGCTTATCCATGCAGGAAGCACAGCTTCTGAATGAAAATATGGACCGCTTTTCACGCATTGGGTTTGAGATTGAACCTTTTGGTGGAGAAGAGTATGCAGTCCGTGCAGTACCTGACAATCTGTTCAGTATTGCCAAGAAAGAACTTCTGATGGAGATGATCGATGATCTGACCGAAGGTCTTTCTACTTCTATGACACCGGAGCTGATCGATGAGAAGGTTGCATCCTTATCCTGTAAGGCTGCTGTAAAGGGAAATAACCGTCTTTCTGCACAGGAAGTAGACAAACTGATCGGCGAACTCCTGACACTGGACAATCCATATCACTGTCCGCATGGACGACCGACAATCATTGCCATGACAAAACGTGATCTGGAAAAGAAATTTAAACGAATTGTATAAATGGAATCGAGGAAATATAGATGGAACAGACAAACAAACGCCCACTTGTCATTCTGACAGGACCAACTGCTGTCGGGAAGACTGCTGCCTCCATCGGACTTGCCAAAGCGATCGGCGGAGAGATCATTTCTGCTGACTCTATGCAGGTCTACAAGGAGATGGACATCGGCTCTGCCAAGATCCGTCCGGAAGAGATGGACGGTGTGCCGCATCATCTGGTAGATATTCTTGATCCGTCTGAGGATTTTAACGTTGTTCTCTTTCAGCAGATGGCAAAAGAAGCAATGGAAGGAATCTATCAGCGGGGACATATTCCGATCGTTGTCGGCGGAACAGGATTCTATATTCAGGCATTACTTTACGACATTGATTTCACAGAAAATAATGCCGATACTGCTTATCGGGAAGAATTAGAAGCACTTGCCAAAACCCAGGGTGCAGAATATCTTCATGAAATGCTTGAAAAAGTAGACCCGGAATCTGCGGAACAAATTCATTTTCATAATGTAAAACGTGTGATCCGTGCGCTGGAATATTATCAGCAGACCGGACAGAAGATTTCCGAGCACAATGAGGCGGAACGTGAGAAAGAATCTGCTTATAACTCCGCATATTTTGTGCTGACAGATGATCGTAAGATTCTCTATGACCGGATTGATAAACGTGTCGATCTGATGATGCAGGAAGGACTTCTTGAAGAAGTCAATGCGTTAAGATCGCGCGGACTTAAAAAAGAAAGTGTTGCGATGCAGGGACTTGGATACAAAGAACTGTTTGGTTATTTTGAAGGAGAGTATCCTTTGGAAGAAGCCGTACGCATTATTAAGAGAGACACAAGACATTTTGCCAAGCGACAGCTGACCTGGTTTAGAAGAGAACGAGATGTCATCTGGCTTGATAAAAGTGAGATTGGAAGAGAAGATGAACAACTGATCCAACAGATGCTCACTGTTTTAAAGGAAAAAGAAATTATTCATTAGGATATCAGGCTGCATTTAGATAAAATGCAGCTTTGCCATGTAAATCAAACGATAAAAAACTTAAAAAGAAAGAAGAAGAGAAATGAATACACCAACTACAGAAACAATTTACGAACAACTAGGAATCAGCAAAGAAGTCTGGGCGTTCGGACAGAAGACAGAAGAGAAACTAAAAGAACGTTTTGAAGAATTTGACAGAAACGCTGAATACAATCAGTTAAAAGTAATTCATGCCATGCAGGAAAACCGCGTAAGTGAAGGATGCTTTAACTATGTAAGCGGATATGGATACAATGATCAGGGAAGAGATACTTTAGAGGATGTCTATGCCTCTGTTTTTCATACAGAAGCTGCACTCGTACGTCCGCAGATCACTTGCGGAACACATGCGCTTGCGCTTGCGCTTGCAGCGAATCTTCGTCCTGGAGACACACTGTTATCTCCGGTTGGAAAACCATATGATACACTTGAAGAAGTAATCGGAATCCGTCCATCTAACGGCTCTCTTGCAGAATATGGAATCTCCTATAAACAGGTAGAACTTCTGGAAGATGGATATTTTGATTATCCTGCGATTGAAAAAGCTCTGGAAGATAAAACAATCAAACTGGCAACGATCCAGCGTTCCAAAGGATACCAGACACGCCCAAGCTACTCTGTAGAAAAAATCGGCGAACTGATCGCATTTATCAAAGAGCGTCGCCCGGATGTCATCTGTATGGTAGATAACTGTTACGGTGAATTCGTTGAGCGTATCGAGCCAAGTGATGTCGGTGCAGACATGATCGTCGGTTCTCTGATCAAAAATCCGGGTGGCGGACTTGCCCCAATCGGCGGATATATTGCCGGAAGAGCTGATCTGATCGAAAACTGTGCTTATCGTCTGACTTCTCCGGGACTCGGTAAAGAAGTCGGTGCTACACTTGGTGTTACACAGTCCTTCTATCAGGGATTCTTCCTTGCACCAACTGTTGTATGCGGTGCTTTAAAGGGTGCTACTTTTGCAGCAAATATCTACGAAGCTTTAGGATATCCGGTAATTCCGAACGGTTCTGAATCCCGTCATGATATCATCCAGGCGGTTACACTTGGATCAGCAGAAGGTGTTATTGCATTCTGTAAGGGAATTCAGGCAGCTGCTCCGGTAGACAGTTATGTAAGCCCGGAACCATGGGCAATGCCGGGATATGACAGTGATGTGATCATGGCAGCTGGTGCTTTCGTTCAGGGTTCCTCGATTGAACTGAGTGCTGATGGACCGGTAAAACCACCGTATGCTGTTTATTTCCAGGGTGGACTCACATGGTATCATGCAAAGCTTGGTATTCTCAAATCGCTGCAGAGCGTTATTGATGCAGGCGTTCTTTCTATCGAGCGTGTGAGAGAACTTCTGTAAAACAATTTTTCGAGAGAATTCTATCGAAAATTCAGTTGAGTTGAATGAATTGTTATGTTAAAATTCAGACAGATGTAATCTGCTAAGAAAGTAAGAGGATATGAATTTTAATGAACACAATTGCAATTATAGGTGGCGGTGCATCAGGAATGATGGCCGCCATTTTCGCTGCCAGAAAAGGAGCGAAAGTTCTCCTTCTGGAGCAAAATGATAGATTGGGTAAGAAAATATTAGTGACTGGAAATGGCCGGTGTAATTATACGAATACTTATCAGGATACTTCCTGTTATCGTTCGGAGCAACCTGACTTTATCACGCGGGTACTGGATCAGTTTCCGGCGGAAAAAGTCATTGCTTTTTTCCGAGAACTTGGAATCTATCCAAAAGACAGAAATGGATATCTGTATCCATTCTCCGATCAGGCAAGCGCAGTCCGTGATGTATTAGAACAGGAAGTATACCGTCTTGGAGTTGATGTACGTACAGGAATCTCCTGTACTGGAATACAGAAAACAAATGAACGATTTTCCTTGCAGACATCACACGGTTCTTTAACCGTAGATCAAGTGATTCTCTGCAATGGTTCAAAAGCTGCACCTTCCACCGGTTCTGACGGTTCCGGATACGCTTTAGCCAAACAGCTTGGGCATCAGATAATTCCTGTACTTCCCGCTCTTTGTGCTTTACATTGTACCGGAAAGCATTTCCGTGCAATTGCCGGAGTGCGTGCACAGGGAAAAGTTTCGTTGTTTGTTGACGGTGAATTAACTGCTGCCGATACCGGTGAACTTCAATTGACTGCCTATGGAATCTCAGGAATTCCGGTATTCCAGATCAGCCGTTATGCATCGAAAGCATTATATGAGCAGAAGGAAGTTGTTGCCATGCTGGATTTTCTTCCGGAATATTCGGTTGATGAAGTGAAAATTCTTCTGAAAGAACGTGCCAACCGCCAGCCAGAAAAAACAGCAGAGCAGTTCTTTACCGGCCTGTTTCATGAAAAATTGGCCGCTGTATGGCTGAAATTTACCAAGATCAAGAGAGAGAAGCTATGCGGCGACTTTACAGATGCAGATATTCAGAGACTGGCATGGATGATCAAGGAATTCAAATCACCTGTAATTAAGACAAATTCTTATGAACAGGCACAGATCTGCTGTGGCGGTGTTGATACGACACAGATTAATCCGGAAACGATGGAATCCAGACTTGTTCCAGGGCTTTATTTTGCCGGAGAACTGATCGATGTAGATGCAATCTGTGGTGGGTATAATCTCACCTGGGCGTGGGCAAGCGGTTATGTTGCCGGACAGTCTGCCGCATCTGCATAATCGCCTGTTGCTAACTTGTAACCAATATCCGGATGATATACTTTAATATTAGATTTCCTGAAAGAAAGGATAGATAAATGATACGAATTAATCAGCTGAAACTGCAGATTCCACACACGGAAGAAGCTCTTGAAAAGAAGATACAAAAGACACTTCATCTAAAGAAAGGGGATTCTTTTACTTATCGGATTCACCGTCAGTCATTAGACGCACGCAGAAAACCGGAGTTGTTCTATGTGTATACGGTTGATGTCACTGTTTCCAATGAGAATGCTGTTTTAAAGCATTGTAAAGGAAACATCCAGAAAGTAGAAGAGAAGCATTACCAGATTCCATCTCACGGAACAGAGACTCTGAATGCCCGTCCGGTTGTCATCGGCAGCGGTCCTGCCGGACTATTCTGCGCTTATCTGCTTGCGCTGGAAGGATACCGTCCTTTGGTTCTTGAACGTGGTGCTTGTGTAGAAGAACGTAAGAAGGATGTGGATCGTTTCTGGGAGACCGGTGTGCTTGACCCTTCTTCCAATGTCCAGTTCGGTGAAGGCGGCGCTGGTACATTTTCAGATGGAAAGTTAAATACACTTGTAAAAGATAAGACAGGACGTAACCGTTTCGTTCTTGAGACTTTCGTAAAATTCGGAGCGGACGAAGATATTTTGTATGCACATAAGCCACATATCGGTACGGATGTCCTGATTGATGTTGTAAGCCAGATGCGTCAGGAGATCATTTCGCTTGGCGGTGAATTCTGTTTTCATACACAGGTCACAGATGTTGATCTGACATCAAAAACACTGAAACTTGTTCATCTCTCAGAGAATTCCGCAGAAGAAGTATCTGCCGGAGCAGCCGTTTTTGCGATCGGTCACAGCGCCCGTGATACATTTGAAATGCTTTATAAGCATCAGATTCCGATGCGCGCAAAATCATTTGCCGTCGGAGTCCGTATCGAACACCCACAAACATTGATCGATCATTCTCAATATGGCAGAGATCGGGGAAATGATCTTCCGGCAGCAGCATATAAACTGACCGAGAACTTGAACAATGGAAGAGGAATCTATACTTTCTGTATGTGTCCGGGTGGATATGTTGTAAATGCTTCTTCTGAAGAACATCGTCTTGCAGTCAATGGAATGAGCTATCATGACCGTGCTGGAGAAAATGCAAACAGTGCTGTGATCGTCACAGTTACTCCGGATGACTTCGGTTCTGACCATCCGCTTGCCGGGATTTCTTTCCAGCGCAGCTTAGAAGAAAAAGCTTATCAGGCAGGACAGGGAAAAGTTCCTGTTCAGCGTTTTGGTGACTTTAAAGAGAATCAGATTACAACCGCTTACGGAAAGGTTCATTCCTGTATCAAAGGGGCTTCGGTCTTTGGAAATGTAAGAGCTATCTTTCCTACTGAAATCGCACAGTCACTTGAAGATGGAATCACAGCAATGGATCATAAAATTCATGGATTTGCGGATGATGATGCATTATTATCCGGTGTGGAGAGCCGAACTTCTTCCCCTGTAAGAATTGAAAGGGATGAGAACTTTGTCTGTGCTTCCTGTGACTGGATCTATCCATGTGGTGAAGGGGCCGGATATGCCGGTGGAATCACTTCCGCAGCGATGGACGGAATGAAGGTCGCCGAGGCAATCATTCAAAAATATAAATCTTAATCATTTATGAAATTTGTGGTTTTTTGGTATCTTCTCTATACACTTTTTTGAAACTGTGCTAAAATGAATCGTTGTATTATGTCATCGCAGTGATATGATTAACATGGAAAATAGAAATACAGAAACAATCAAAATGATGTATCTTGAAGACCGTCCTTATGAAAAATGCGAGCAGTACGGTGCAGAACATCTGACAGATGTAGAACTTTTAGCTGTTTTACTTCGTACCGGAACGAAAGGGGAGAATTCGCTCCGACTTGCCCAGAAGATTCTGCATCCACCATTTGGCTCTGAAGGACTTCTCAGCATCCCACAGTGGTCTATGGAACAGCTGCTGAAGATCAAAGGAATCGGAAAGGTAAAATCCATCCAGATTCTTTGTCTGGCAGAACTTGCAAAACGTATGGCAAAAGCAGAAGCCTCACTGGGATTGGATTTTTCCTCTCCGGACAGTATTGCACGTTATTATATGGAAGATCTTCGGCATAAGAAACGGGAAGTAATGAAGCTTTTGCTTCTGAATACCCGATCCAGGCTGATCAGTGAGATGGATGTTTCAACAGGAACCATAAATTCCACACTTGTTTCTCCACGAGAACTGTTTGTGGAAGCTTTGCAGAAGAATGCCGTATCCATTATTCTTTTGCATAATCATCCGAGTGGAGATCCGACACCGAGTAAAGAGGATGTGCTGATCACCAGACGGATTCAGGAGGCGGGGCGGCTGATCGGTGCGGAACTGTTAGATCATATCGTGATCGGGGATAATTGTTATGTCAGTCTCAGAGAAAAGGGACTGGTACGATAAGAACTGCAATAAGGGGACAAGACGCATGTTCAGAAATATATATGGCCTGGATCTGGGCACATATGAGATCAAGATATATGATAAGAGAAGAGACCGGATCCGCAGTGCCAAAAATGTGATTGCAATCCGGGATGAAAAAGATATTTTTGCGGTCGGAAATGCGGCCTATGCAATGTATGAGAAGGCACCTGAGAATATTCAGGTGGTATTTCCCATGCATCACGGCGTGATTGCCCGCTTTCATGAGATGCAGTATCTTCTGTGCGCATTGCTGAAGCGGGAAGGGAGATACCCAAACGGAGCAGAGTATGTGATCGCAGCGCCAACGGATGTGACAGAAGTGGAAAAGAAAGCGTTTTATGATCTGGTGCATCATTCAGCTGCACGGGCAAAAACAGTCCGGATCGTCGATCGTGCAATTGCGGATGCAGTGGGGATGGGACTGGATGTCTTTTCGGCAAAAGGCGTATTTGTGGTCAATTTTGGCGGTGAGACAACTGAGCTTTCGGTTCTTTCGGGCGGAAAAACGGTGCTGAGCCGTCTGCTGCCTGTCGGAGGTGCGGCTTTAGATGAAGCAATCGTGGCCAGTGTGCGGCACAATAAGGAGTTTCTGATCGGACGGATTACAGCAGAACAGCTCAGATGGCAGTGCGGTATTTTAAAAAACACAAACCGCAGGAAGCTGACAGTGACGGGAAGAGATCTGGCAATGGGAGTTCCAGGGGCCAGGCAGATCTCGGATGGTCTGGTTCGGGCTGCAATGAAAGATTCTCTTTCGGAGATTGTAAGAGCGATCCAGTCCATGATCGAGCGTACACCGCCGGATGTCCGGAGTGAG
>OGXL01002207.1_pt1 | contig 14823 bp, 17 predicted proteins | sample 1576311 | NCBI WGS metagenome assembly OGXL01 (sample SAMEA3541564, study PRJEB24748) | human gut metagenome | biome: human gut; feature: human-associated habitat; material: faeces | place: China | collected 2012 | reverse complement strand
GTCAGCTGCTCAAAAAAGCCGCTGTTCTGGATGGCCAGAACGTCCGCCTCGCCGTACTCCCGCCGGGAGAGGAACAGGTAATTCTTTGCCATGTCCCGCCCGGAGAGATACTTGGTGAGCACCGGGTCGCCGGGGCTGTCCTCGATGGAAAAGGCGGTGGCCTCTTCGTCCAGTCCGGCAATGCGGAAGGCCGCGCCGGTGGCTTCCTGCTCGTCGGCGATCAGCGGGCAGGTCTTGAGCCACGCCCGCAGGGCGGCAATGGTGGGTTTGGCTTCACTCATTTTTCACCTCCGAGATACTGTTTTGCGGCATCGTGGGCGAACTTTTCCAGTTCGTCCTTGTGGTCGGCAATGGCCCGCTGGCCCCAGTAGGAGCCGCGCAGGCGGTTGTCACCGTGCAGTCCAGCGCCCTGCTCGTGCAGATAATACTGCCTGCGGGCGTAGGGCGTGTTATAGACCAGCAGACCATTCTTGAAGTCCGATGCCTGATTGACGCTGTTCTTCAGGGTGCCGGTGTCAAAGGGCACATAGGGGTCAACGGTTTTGGCTACCTGCTGGGAAAACGCATACTGCACTTTTGCAAAGCCTGCGTCCATATCCGCCTGCAGGCCGGGCCGTAAGGTGATCTTGAAATCAAAAACCGGTGCGCTCATGGTGTCAGCTCCCTTCCACATGCCAGTGCGGCAGCAGCGGTTCCCGGTCGTCCGAGACAGCCGACACGGTGCAGCACAGGTGTGTTTTTTCGAGTTTGGCATACTCTTCGGCGGTCAAGGCAGACACCGTGCCCTGCACCAGCTTCCAGCCGCGTTTCAGGGTCCAGTGTTTGGCCTTTTCGGCAGCAGGCAGAGCCGCCCATTGAGCGTAGGGCAGATAGCCCATGGTGCACACGCTGGCCGGAATGCGGATGTGCGTAGTGCGCTCCGGGTCCTTGGCAGTGCCGGAGCCGGACGTGGAGCGGCATTCCCGCCAGCTGCAGCCGGGGAACACCCAGCACTCCGGGGTGTCGGTCTCGGTGGCGATGTCGCGGATAAGGTTGACCACGGTGACAGCAGTCTGCATCAGAAGCACCCCCTGTACAGCAGGCCGTGCGGGTCAGCACCGAGGGCCGTGCGGATGATTTCATAGGCTTCCTGCCGGGTGGCTGCGGTCATACTGGCATTGCTGCCAAAGGTGACGCTGTAGCCGTCGTTGGAGACGCTTGCAGCACCCGGCACAGCACCCGCCGCAGATGCAGCGGCCAGCAGGCCGACGATCTGGGCGCAGGCGTCCGCCAGCGCTTTCCGGCAGGCCTCGCACCCTGCGGCGTGGGGTTCTGCCCGGCCAAAGGTGGCGGCATCGATCATGCGGGAAGCCCGGCTGCACAGCACACCGAAGGCGGCTTCCGGCACCGTGCCGCCCGCCGTGAGGTATTCGTCGTAGGTACAGTACAGCATGGGGCCTCCTTATGCTGCGACGGCAGCGGCGGTCAGGAATGCGAACGGGACTTTGGAGCGGTCGGCGTTCAGGCGGGTGGCGGGGTTGGGCAGTGCCCAGCCCATGCGCATGACCACACGCAGGGCTACCATATCCTGCTGGGCCAGATTGTAGACGATCTCCTTGGTGGTGGGGTCCTGAATCACGCCCTGATCCAGCAGCTTGACGGTCACATCCTGACGGATGGAGTACACCAGCTTCTTGAAGTTGCCTGCGATCAGCTGTGCTTTGGAAGCATCAAAGCCGCCGTTCTCCGGGAAGTACATCGGGGCACCGTCCAGCGCGTAGGTGGTCGCGCCCTGCATATCCGAACGGAACAGAGGACGGCCCGTGGTATCCACAAGGCCGCGCAGTTCTGCCTTTGCGGTCAGATCGCCGACCACGGCATCCACACCAAAGCCGCCAGCTTCCACCTTGGAGAACAGACCGTCCTTGCCCAGCAGCTTTGCGTAGTCAATGGGGCCGGTCACCTTGTTCTTGGCCGCAAGGGTCAGAATGTCGGTCGTCCACTCGGTGGGACGCTCACCGCCGAACAGGATCGCATTGTCGATCTTCGCGCCCATGGCTTCACGAACGCGGGGCTGCACCTCGCCCATGATGTCGAAGCTGGAATCTGCCAGCACGGCTTCAGGCACAGGCACAATGACGGCCAGCTCTGCAGCGGTCATGTACACGTTATCCCACTGCTGCTTGCTGGTCTGCTTCATGCCGGTATCGCCGTTGACCCAGTAGGCCAGCGGCAGCATGGACAGCACGGGGATCTTGGTCTGGTTAGAGGTCATGTTTGCCAGACGGGTGCCCAGCTGCATGACGATGGAGCTTTTGGGAACATCCTGCTGAATGGTGTTCACCAGCTGTTCGCGGATAAGGGCTTCCGCATTGCTGCGGGCAATAGAATCGATCGCCATAGATCATCAACCTTTCTGGCCGAATGCTGCGCGGAATGCAGCATTTGCGGCCTCATGTGTGTTTGCGGGCTGGCCGGGTGCGCCGGTCGCCGATGCGGAAAAACGTGCCATGCCGCCGTCCGGCAAGATAGCACTGGGATCACTCTCTTTGAAAGCCTTGACATAATCATCAAAGCCCATGATCTCGCCGTCCTTCATGGCAAAATTCTGGGCCTTTGCCTCGGTAAGGAACGCCTTGCGGGCGCTCTCGCTGGAAAACTTCAGGCCGGATGCCTTGCGTTCCAGAGCGTAGCCCTTTTCGAGGGCAGCGACCTGAGCCGCAGCATCGGTCTTAGCCTGCTCGGCCTTGGCCTTCCACTCCGGGTCGTAGCCCTCCAGTTTGCTGTTTGCAGTGGACAGCTGTTCGGTCAGGGTGGTTTTCTCGGCCTTGAGGGTGGTGATCTCGTTCACCTTGGCCGTGATATCCGCGCCGTGCAGGTTCATGATGCTGTCCAGCTGGTCCGAGGTGATACCCGGAATGATCTTGCTCACATCTTCGCGTTTCACTTGCGATGTGCTCCTTTCTTTTGTCTGTTGGGTGGATAAGTCCCTTCTGTTTAGTATCGCGGTTCTCATTCCGCACGGGACAAGACGGGGTATGCGCCGCCTTCCGCTGTGGTGCCGCTTGCGGGAGTTGAACCCGCCACCCCCGGATTAAAAGTCCGGTGCTCTGCCAACATGAGCTAAAACGGCATGAAAAAACCACTATGAAGCCTTTTTCTGGGCACATAGTGGTTAAAATGGGGCATTTCCGTGAATGACTTTTACGGCTTCACCTCCACACTGGGCAGGATGTCAGTGTGGAAATAGAGCTTGTAGTGGTAGGGGTCGGTATGGGTGCCGGTGATGTCCTCTACCACATACATGGTGTAGTCGTTCAGGTAGATGTAGTTCTTGCGGTAGGAATCCGGGCCGACTTTCACCGTGCAGACCAGCTCATTGTTTGAGTTGTTGGAGATGGACATGTAGCCCTCGGCTTCCATAATGACCTTATCGGTGCGGGCGTTGTAGACGGTGATCTTGCGCTCACTCTCGAAGTAATCAGCCTGCTTGGAGATGTTGTAGTTGGCCTTTTCGGCTTCGCTGGAACAGCCACACAGCAGAATGGATGCGGCCAGCGCAAGGGCGAGAAGAATCTTTTTCATGGTTCGTTCCTTTCTGTAAAAATGGGCAAAAGAAAACCACCGTCCGGGTGGATGGTGGTTAAGGTTATTCGATGCCGGGCGGGAGCTTTCCAAGTTCTTTCAAAATACTGTAGCAGTCACGAGCATACATCTGACGGTGTACAGTTCTGTCCCACCCATCGTAAAATGAGTTGCAAATATCGTCATATGCCGGGTCTACAGGAGTTTCCAGAAGAACCTGCTGCATTTCCCTGACTTCCTGTTCTGTGTAAGAAGGTTTATTCGTAGAATTTGGCACCATTTTTCTGCAACTCCTTTATGCAGTCCGAAATAACCCCTTCTGCCTTTTCAAGAACCTGTTCATCCGTCAGCGTGGACTTGAGCAATTCATCAATTGCGCAATCCATTTTCCGAATGGCCTGTTTCGCGGAGCTTTCTTGAAAAGTAGAAGTCTTTTCGATTGCGTAAATATGCCCATCATGCCCAAGAGCAGTAAGCAACTTCAAATTTGCGTTTCGCGTAAATTGCCGCAGATCACCATTTGAAAAGCTACCGCATGCAGGATGGGTATGAATCGCAATATAGGGTACATCCGGGTTTGGTAGCTGAACAGAATGACCATCCGGCAAGCCGATGATATCTTTCGTCAGCGGCTTCATCTTGATGTCGAACACCCTGCCCACTTCAACATTTTCCGGCTGCTTTGAAGCGACCATGAGAAGGCGCTTGTGGGCGTTTTTCAGCTGTTGCTGCCCGGCGGCATCCAGTGTGTCACAGCTGAACGCCTTAACATTTGCGATTGACTGCATTGTAACAGGTTTCGCCTTTGTGTTCAAGCTGCTGTATGTAGAGGATACTCAGCCATGGAGTAGATTGTCACTTTGCCGTCCATCATGCAGGCTTCAAAGGCGGTGGACAGTTCCGATGATTTATCTTTTGCAAGCTTTTCACGGTTGCCCCAACGCTTTTCTGCACCACGGGAAGCCATGGACCGAAACTCTCCGTCCGGCTGCAGGTCCTCCAGCAGGCCGCTGTCCGGCTTGTGCACAGGGTAGTCGAACCAGAGGTTCACCGGGTCGAAGCGGGCGAACTCGCGCAGGGTGCCCTCGATGCGCCATGCGGTCATGCCGTCGGCCTTTTTCTCAGCAGCCGCGACCTCGGCATCGATGGCCCGCAGATCTGCAAGGCCCAGTTTTTCCTTTGCGATGGTCAGCATCCGGTGGCGGCTGAGGGTATCATCCAAGCCGTAGGCATCCGCATGACCGCGTTTGTCCAACATGGCCTTGATCACGCGGCAGGCGGCTTTGTTGTGCAGCTGTTCCCGGATGGCATCGGTGGGCACCAGCTCGGTCATGTCCAGCATGGCATCCGGGTCGCGGGCGAACACGCCGGAGCCGGATGCACGGTCCATGCTGCGCTTGCCGCCTTGGGCACCTTTGCTGTGGTGATGGGCGTAAATTACAGCACAATCCAGTTCATGGCATACCTTATCGAACTGGCCGCAGAACTTCGCCATTTGCTCTGCAGAGTTTTCATCACCGGTCAGCACCTTATAGATAGGGTCGAAGATGATTGCCGTGAAGCCCTGCTTCTTTGCCCGGCGAATTAACTTTGGAGCTAATTTGTCAAGCTGCACCGGAATGCCGCGCAAGTCCCAGATGGCGATCTGGTTAAAATGTGCTGGAGGGAGGCCAAGTGCATTGTAAACATCCTGAAACCGGTGCATACAGGAATCCGGGTCGAGTTCCAGATTTAGATACAGAACTTTTCCCTGTGCACAGTTAAAATGCCCCAGCCATGTGGTGCCCTCAGCAATGGCGATGCACAGCTCGATCAAAGCAAAACTTTTGCCGGCTTTTGAAGGGCCTGCAATCATCATCTTGTGGCCTTTTCGCAGCACATTTTCAATGAGCGGTTCGCGCAGCGGGCGGATGTTGGAAAAATCGTTGCTGGTGTGCCAGTCGGGAAGATCATCCGTTTCCGATTCCAGCCAGTCACGCCATTCATCCCAGCAGGATTTTCCGATGTTCGTTTCCAGCAGCACCTGCCGTTTGTCACCGCGCGGGATGCCGGGCATCCGGGAAAGGCGGGAAGGGTTGCGGTTCTGCTGGTCGATGGTCAGGCCGTTTTTCTGGCAGGCGGCATAGAGATAATCCACCCGCCTGCGGTACTCGGCGTAGTCCGGGGCATCCACCTTCACGATGGCGTGGACGCTCTTGCCGCCAGAGTAGACCAGCGCGGCACAGGGCAGTTCCAGCTGCTTGATGATGGCCTGCTGCTTGCCCAGCTCCATGTTGTCACACTCCACGAGGGCGTAGCGGTAGGCAGTAATATTGGCATCCTTGCGTCCGGTGCCGTCCACAGGGTTGAAGCAGATCCATGCACCTACTTCAGGATCACAGTCGCCTACCACCTTGCCGAGGTCGCCGCCGCAGGCATCCAGCTCGGTGATAAGCTGCCCTGCGGTGCGGGTCCAGCTGCCTTTTGCAGGGCGGCGGCGGTCGGCGGCCATAAAGCTTTCGGTCACATAGGCCACATATTCATCCGGCTCAAACAGGGCTTGCAGGTAGCGCTTGAGCTGGTCGGCGGGGTGCCACTCTGCGGGCAAAGTCAGCTCGTGGGCTTCCACCCAGCGCGGGTCTACCACGCGGCCTTCGGTTTGTGTGCTGGTGCCGGCAGAAATATCATCGTTCCAGTCCAGAGCGTGGCCTGCGGGGCCGCTCCATCCGTGGGAGTAGGCCAGTTGGAAAATGCTGCTTGCGGTGACGGGGCTGGCCCCGCCGCCGTGAAAGCTTTCCCATTTCCTGACGCACTCGCCCTTATGATAGCGGCCCGCATCGCGTGTGCTCCACTGTTCCCAGATGGTAACGGGCAGACCAGCATCCTTCAGTGCCATGCCCACCATGAGCCATTCGTCATAGGTCAGGGCGGACGGGGATACGAAGTCCAATGCTTCCTTGAGTTCATTTTCATGTTCCATTCGCGTTACCATCCGAAGTCAATGTCTGATGTGGGCGGCTCCTGTGCAGGAGTGTAAGTCTTTGGGTTCACGCCCTTGGGCACGCCGCGCCAGCCGCTTGCCGCAATGCGGTCGATCATGTGTTTGGCTGCATCGAAGCTCCATGTGCCCACGCTCTGGAAACCGTAACGTTCCAGCACGCGGATCTGCTTGGGTGTGGTCAAGCCTTCAGCGCGGCGCTTGTTCAACCGGTCCAGCAGCAGGGAAGCCTTGCCTGCGGATTCCACCGCGTCCGGCAGGATGCCAAGCTTTTCCAGCGCGGCGGCCTGCTGTTCGGTGGGCGGGCCTGCTTCCCAGCCAAAGGCCGGCACATATCCGGCAAGGTCTTCAGCCTGAATGCTCATTTCGTACTGCAGCGGGTCCACGAGACGGGCTTTTTTGCGGCGCTGTTCTTCCAGCTGTTTTGCAAGTGCTTCTTCCCGCTGGGTCACTACGTCCTCGCTGGCCTGCACGGCTGCTTCCTCGATGTCCTCCGGGCAGCCGGTCTGGGCAAGGTTCTCGGTCATCTGCCGGGCCACGGCGCGGTCCTCACAGACCAGATCCGCCGGGCGGCAGAGCTCGTGCTTGTCGGTCATCCACAAAAAATCCAGCAAAAGCAGATCGCTCTTGCCCGGGGAGAGCCGGGTGCCGCGCCCTACCATCTGACTGTACAGGCTGCGCACCTTGGTGGGCCGCAGTACCACAACGCAGTCCACGCTGGGGCAGTCCCAGCCCTCGGTGAGCAGCATGGAGTTACACAGCACGTTGTATTTGCCTGCATCGAAATCGGCCAGCACTTCCTTGCGGTCGGTGCTCTGGCCGTTGACCTCGGCGGCACGGAATCCATGGGAGTTCAGCAGGTCGCGGAATTTCTGGCTGGTCTTGATGAGGGGCAGGAACACCACCGTTTTGCGGCCTTTGCAGCGCTGGGCCATCTCGGCGGCGATCTGTTCCAGATAGGGGTCCAGCGCCGTGCCGAGGTCTCCCACGGCGTAGTCCCCGCCGCTCATGGTGACAGAAGAAATGTCCAGCTTCAGGGGGATGGTCTGGGCCATGATCCTGCACAGATAACACTCCTTGATGGCATCGGTCAGCTTATACTCAAAGGCAAGGCTGTCGAACACCTCGCCCAGATTGCGCATGTCGCCGCGGTCCGGTGTGGCGGTCACACCCAGCACCTTTGCATCCCCGAAATAGTCCAGGATGCGGCGGTAGCCGTTGGTGATGGCGTGGTGCGCTTCGTCGATGATGATAGTGCCAAAGTAATCATGAGGAAAGCGTTCCAGCCGGGCGGTGCGCTGCAGGGTCTGCACGCTGCCCACGACAACGCGGAACCATGTATTCAGACAGGTGGCATCTGCCTTTTCCACCGCGCTGACAAGGCCGGTGGAACGCTGCAGCTTGTCCGCTGCCTGTTCCAGCAGCTCACCGCGATGGGCCAGAATGAGCACCCGGTCACCGGCGTGCACCTGATCGGCAGCTACCGATGCAAACACGATGGTCTTGCCGGTGCCGGTAGGTAGCACCAACAGGGTGCGGGTGTGGCCGTTCTCCCACTCGGCATGAATGTGGTCGCGGGCCTGCTGCTGGTAGGGTCTCAGTTCCTGCCCCATCAGAATGCCCCCTGCGTCCAGCCCTGAGTGGGTGCGGCCTTGGGTTCCGGCGGCGGCAGGAAGCGCGCCACCTCGTTGCTCTGGCCGGTCTCACCCGCGTGGGGGCCGCTCTGCTTGGTGTACTCGTGGACACCCAGTTTGCAGATGCCTTTGGCACCCACGACCTCGTTCCAGCGGGGGCGGAAGGTCTCGCCGCGCTTGCACTGACCGATGCTTGACGAACGGAACGTATGAACGTGCGCGAGAATCCGGCACAGAGCAGAATTACGACATGATAGATGGCTGCGTGAACAATGTACCGAAGAAGCCACGGCGCATTGGTGGCAGATGGTCGGTGCTGGATCGGCTGCATATCAAGCAGGCAGAGCGGAAACAAAAGGAGCAGACCCAGCAACAGCAGCAGGAGCGAAGCCGGAAAGGGTAAGTTGTAAAAAGTAAGGGTTGCCATTAGGCAGCCCTTACTTTTTGTTTGTTGGCTAGCTTGAGCGAACAACAACCACCAGCTCCGCTGATGGAGTAGAAAAGTGCTTTAGCTATAAGATTTGAGCGAAGCGAGATGACAAAGAAATTGTCATCTTAGAAGATGCACTTTGCAACATAGCTCGTTAGAGCGGTAGGGCATGTAATGCAGATGAAAGATGCTTGCTCGTGGCCCCTTATAAGGGGCTTTGCTAGTATTATGCCCTTCTAGGGCTTACTCAAGCCACTGGCTCAGCCGGTGGTTTTGACTATAAACGGCAACGGGATAGCCAGCCTGTTCAGCAGAACACGAAACCAGTGTGTACTCCACATCGGTAAAACGAACCATTACATTCTTAGTCCGTTTGATGCTTTCATCCTTTTTGGGGCGAGCCATAGTGTGATCCTCCTGCATTTTATAGTTGCGAAGCAACTCCCGATAAGCCGTAGGCGTTCGGCTGCGAACACATTCATGTGAAGCCAGATAGCCAAAATCCAAGATTTTGTGCGTACCGTGGGGATGGGGAACGGAATCCCCATCAAGATTGCCGGGAATGAAAAATCACGAAAGTGAGTTTTGAGTTACCATAGGCGAATCTTGCTCTAAGACAGAAAAAGACCTGTCTTTTATCGTATGCCGTAGACCTATCAAAAGAAGTCCTTCTATAAATAGGAATCCGCAGCCCCTATTTGGAATACACTTTTCAAATTTTTTTGAAATTTTTTCAAAAAACTGTATTCCAAAATGCCCTTCTGGATTCCTATTAGTAAAGGGGGATTGATTTCTATGAAGCAGAAAGAACGATTTGATGAAAAGCCTAAACAGGAACATACGGAGCCTGTGCATCACAGAAAAGCCATCATCAAGGGCATCACCGTATATGAATCGTTCCGGCCGGAGGGCAGCGAACTGTGGGATTGCCTGCTGCAGAGTATGGGGAAGCACTGAAAAATAAATTTTGAAAAATGTGCGCAGCAGCTTGATTTTTGTGCGGCAGCTTGGTAAAATACAGACGGGTTAAGTGAATAGTGCAATCAAAAGCCATTAACTTTCTGGATTTTACCATGCAATATGCGTGGAGACGGGAGGTTTAATGGCTTTGTTTTTTTACAAGGAAAAGAATAAAGACATACGGGCAGCGGCCTATCTGAGATTGTCCATCGAGGATGGCGACAAGGCCGAGAGCAACAGCATCGGCAACCAGAGAGAACTGATTCGGGATTTTGCTGCAGAACGGCCAGGACTGCATTTGGTCGAAGAGTACGCTGACGATGGCTACACGGGAACCAACTTTGAACGTCCGGGCTTCAAGCGGATGATGGAGGATATTAAATCTGGCAAAATCAACTGCATCATCGTCAAGGACTTATCCCGACTTGGTCGTAATTACATTGAGATGGGAAAGTATCTGGAACAGATTTTTCCCATGATGGGGATTCGCTTCATCGCTATCAACGACAACTATGACAATGCGAACACCGAGAGCAGCGATTCGGACAGCATTGTAGTTCCGTTCAAGAATCTTCTGAACGATTCCTACTGCCGGGATATTTCCATCAAGGTGCGCAGCCAGCTGGACATGAAACGGCGCAAAGGTGAGTTCATCGGCGGTTATGCAATCTACGGCTACTGCAAAGATGAACGGAACAAAAACCGTCTGGTGGTAGACGAGTATGCAGCAGATATTGTCCGTTCTATCTACCGCAGAAAACTGGAAGGTATGAGCGCACAGGCGATTGCCGAACAGCTGAACAGCGAGAATGTGCTGGCTCCCAGCGAATACAAACGGCTGTGCGGCCTGAATTATCACAGCGGGTTCAAAGCTGGCACTCATGCAAAGTGGCAGGCAATTCAGGTGCTTCGGATTCTGAAAAATGAAGTCTACACAGGGACGATGGTGCAGGGCAGGCGGCAGAAAATCAATTACAAAATCAAGAAGATTCGGGATGTGGAAGAATCCGGCTGGATCAGAGTTCCCAATATGCACGAAGCAATCATTCCGCAAAAGCTGTTCGATACGGTGCAGGAAGTTTTGAAGTTGGACACCTGTGCATCGAAAGGACAGCAGGCTGTCAATCTCTTTTCGGGCATCGTTCGCTGCGGTGGCTGTGGGCAGAACATGGTGCGGCGCACGGTGTCGAAAAACGGAAAGAAATATATTTATCTGCACTGCGTCACAAACCACAATGGTTTGGGCTGTTCCTCACATCTTATCAGCGAAAGTAAGCTGGCCGAAGTAGTGCTGGCCGCATTGCAGGGAAAAGTTCAGCAGATCAGCGGGCTGGAACATCGGCTTGATGAAATCAATGAGATCCCCAAGAATGAACGCAGACTGAAATCTGTGGAAGAACATCTGAAAATGCTGGAGCAGGAAGAACAGAAATACCAGACCTTGCGCCGACAGCTTTATGAGGATATGAGCAGCGGTATTGTCAGCAAGGAAGAGTACAAGGAGTTCAGCCATTCCTTTAATGAAAAGGTTGAAACCATCCGCAAGGCCAAAGCAGAAATGAACCGCCAGAGGGATTGCCTGAACAATCTGGATGTGGAACATCTGCCATGGATCGAAGATTTCAAGTCCTACCAAAACCTGACAAGTCTGAACCGCCGCGTTCTGGTGGAACTGGTAGAGAGCATCACCGTCTATGATAAGGAACATATTCATATTCAGTATCGGTTCGATCAGGAAATTCGCAATGTGCTGGAATATTGCAGTAGTGTTCCGGCAGCAGAAACGGAGGAAAGTGCAGTATGAAGTGTGTAAGCTATACCCGGACACTTCCTTGGAAGAACCATCAAGGTGAACTGGCGATTGCCGAGCAGAATCAGCGTATTGCGGCATATCTGGCGGAACATAAAGAACTAGATTTGCTGAAAAAGTATTCTGACCGCAAGAACGATGAAAAGGCGCGTACCGCGTTTGACCAAATGACCGATGATGGCGTAGAGCGAAAATTTGATTGCATTATTGTGGCATCCATGTACTACTGCGGGCCGGATTTCCCGGCGGCACGACAGGCAATCAAGGAAACGCTCTATGCGACGGGCATCGACCTGATCGTGCTGGATGAGGGCTTGGACACCAGAACAGCCAGCCGAAAAGAAGTCGAGGACTATTTTGAAGCAAAACGCTGTGAGATGCACGCAGAAATCATGTTTGCGTGGAGAAGGAAACAAGGCGCAGGATTCCGGTTGACAAGTTCTGTTCCATTTGGCTATATCCGCAGGAATGGCGAAAGCAACATGATAAAGGATGAAGAAGTTGCTCCTTATTTAAGCGAGGCTTTTTCCAGATATGCGTCCGGTCAGAAAATGCGTGACATTGCAAAGTGGTTAAATGAGCAGGGTGTTGAACCCCCAATGAGACACAAAAAGAGAATTTTGGGAAAGTCTTATGATGCAGAATCCGACCAGTGGACAACCGATATGCTGCGTTGCTTGTTCCGAAATCCGACTTATACAGGTGCGGCGGCAAATGGAAGCCGCCAGATCATTGCAGAAAACTGCCACGAACCATACATAACCAAAGAACAGTTCTATGCTTTCCCTTGCAATATGAGGGAGGGGGAGAACAAAATCTCCATTCGGAAAAGCTACAAAAAACCGAACCCGCTGGCAAAACACATTGTCTGCACTTGCGGCTACGCACTCTGCTGGCATAAGGATAAGAAAACGGAGGAAGAACTTTTCTATTGCCGCCATTGCCGCGCACATAAGGAAAACGGAAAGAATTTGAAAGTTCCGGCAGCTACCATTTATAAAAAGGTGATGGATGCTCTGGAATTGGAACATCTGGAAGAAGAAAAGCTGGCTGCAGCGATTCAGCAGGGAGCAGGCAGGAAAGTGATTGAAGCAGTCCGAGCTGAAAAGTCGGTGCAGATGAAGTCCGTTCTGGCCGAACTGAATATGGAACAGTTTCGCCGTGTGCCGCTGTATGAGAGTTATATAGCCGATGAAATCACCGAAGAACAATATCGTGCCGAACTGCTGGACTACGAAGAAGCACATCGGAAATTGAATGAACAGCTTACAACAATTATGGAAGATACGCTGGTATGGGAACGAGCGTTGAGCCTGCGCAATCCATGGATTCAGCAGATGGCACAGTATAAGACCCCGGAGGAACTTGACCGCAATTTTGTGAAAAAGTATATCGAGCAGGTCACGGTTACATTACTGGACGATGGACAGGTAGAAATCAGCCTGACCATGAAAACGGATGAATGGAAACAGATGCTTAGTCGGATAGAAGTGGAGGGTACAGACAGTGGCACGAAAGAGTAGAAAAAATCTCCCGCAGCCGGAACAGGCGGCAGCTTCTGTGCTGCTCCCGGAACTGGAAGAAGCAAAAATGCCTGCGGCAATCTATGGGCGGCTTTCTGTTGAGGATGAAGAAACAGAAGAAAGCATGGAAACGCAGATCGCACTGGTGCAGGACTATATCAACCGCAGCAGGGAACTGAGTTATGTGGATACCTACTTCGACAATGGATTTACGGGAACAAATTTCAAGCGGCCTGCATTTACCCGCCTGATGAACGATGTACGGCAGAAGAAAATCAAGTGCATCGTGGTGAAAGACCTCTCACGCTTTGGCCGCAACTATCTGGAAGCAGGATACTATATCGAAACGGTGTTCCCATTTTTGGGGATTCGATTGATTGCTGTTACAGATAATTTTGACAGTACGCGCAAAGAGGATATGGAAAGTCTGGCTCTCCCGATTCGGAATATGGTCAACGCAATGTACGCGAAAGACATATCCAAAAAGATATGGACTTCCTTGCAGCGCAAAAAAGAAGCAGGCTATGCTGTCGGAAACGATGCTCCGTATGGCTATATTCGGAACTCCGTGACAAAGCGAAATGAAATTGACCCGGAAGCTGCATTTTATGTGCAGTTGATTTTCCAGTGGGAACTGATGGGTGTGCCAATTTTTGAAATTGCTCGACGAATGACATTGCTGCAGGTTCCGACTCCACGAGAGTGGCATAGAAAAATGGTTGAGGGGAAAGAAGTGCTTACCTGTAAAAAGTGGGGCGTAACCACAATCCGGCACATCTTGGAAAATCAAACCTATGTGGGCGATACCATCAACAATAAAAGTACACAGAAGTTATTCGCAGGACAGGACAAGCACGACCTTCCCAAAGAACAGTGGTATGTGGCAAAGAACACACATCCGGCCATCATTGCAAGGGATGATTTTGAAAAGGTGCAAAAAATCTTGAACAAGAATCGAGCAGTATTCAAGACAGTAAGAGCAAAGTCGGAGCAGATTCGGGCAGAATATCAGAATGACCTTGCAGGAATGGTGTTTTGCGCAGACTGCGGCAGACCGATGGAGTTTGAACGACTGCCGCATGGAGCGGAAGAAAGTAAAAAGGTCTGCTATTACATCTGTAAGGCAAGACAGGCTGACGATAAGTGCATCGGCCATCAGATTCCGGAAAAACTGCTGAAAGCCCTGATAATGGATCGGCTGCATTTGTTCATTGTCCAGCTGAGCGATAAACGGAAGGTGCTGGAAGAATTGCAAAAAATCGAGGATGTGCAGAATCCCGTTTACCGGGCAAAGGGTGAAATTATGAGCCTGACCGATAAAGTCAGCCAGATGGCCAAGAAGCGGGAACAGCTTTATGCAGACTATGTGGCTGGTGTGGTGGATTCCGAAGATTACCAGCTGATTCGGGAAGATTATTCCAGACAGTATGATGGTCTACGGGCTGCGCTGCAGGAAGCAGAAAACAAAAAAGCGGAAGTAGAACGGCAGATCGAAGAATACCTGAATATGACTTCTCATTTGGAAGAACATCTGGACAACTTTGAATTTGACATTCAGTTGGTAAAATCCCTTGTGCAGAAAATCGAAGTGAGTACGGACAAGCGGATTCGGATTGTTTTCGGATTTCAGGATGTGTTTACAGAACTTGGAAAGGAGAGTGCAGAAACATGATTGCAGCGTATCAGCGCATTTCAAGGGCTGATGGCGACTTGGGCAAAGATGGCAAGGATAAGAGCAACAGCATTGAGAACCAGAAAGAACTGATCCAGCGGTATATCTCCTGCAAAGAAAGCCTGCAAAATGTGCCTGTGATGGATTTTGTAGATGACGGCTACACAGGCAGCAATTTTGACAGACCTGGATTCCAGCAGATGATGGATGGTGTGCGCAATGGCAAGATTGATACCATCATCGTGAAAGACCT
>OGXL01002204.1_pt1 | contig 14834 bp, 13 predicted proteins | sample 1576311 | NCBI WGS metagenome assembly OGXL01 (sample SAMEA3541564, study PRJEB24748) | human gut metagenome | biome: human gut; feature: human-associated habitat; material: faeces | place: China | collected 2012 | reverse complement strand
ACAGCGCAGATTGATGTGAACTTCATACAGAGTATGGAGCAGAAAGAATTTGTGGAAAAGGATGATTTTCTTCCGCTGGAAGGAGAAAAGAATGGCCATGTAATATTAAGAGATGGCGATTTCCTGGTCTGCTATCCAAGCGACGGACACCGGACTGCAATTGCGGTTAACGGCCCGGAGGGGATAAAGAAGGCAATTTTTAAAGTAAAGATATAATCTGCGGCGAGGCAAACCAGAGAGACTCTCTGGATTTGCCTTTTTGCAGTATAGACGAGGTGACAGGATATGGACTTAGTGCTTTTAATTGGACAAAGTAATGCAAAAGGATGCGGGAATCCGGAAGAGAGCGAGGCTGCCTGCAGACATGCATGGGAATACCTGGAGAACTTTACCGGCCAGGCCCTCATTCCTATGGGGAGGACGCTTCAGCTGTCTGAGGGAAGAGGAACCATCGCCCCGGCATTTGCTAACCGTTATTATGACATTATGGGCGAAGACGTATGCGTCATTCATTACGCGGTGGATGGCAGCAGGATTAAGAATTGGGTCCATGACAAGAATCATTTTCTTGACGCAGCCATGGAAAAGTTCCGGCATGCAGAAGCATATGTGGGAATGAGGGCGCCGATCGGGCGGAGATTCGCCATATGGATACAGGGAGAAAGCGATGGAAAGTACGGGACAGACCCCATCTATTATTTAGAACGCCTGAAAGAAATCGGATGGATACTGAAAAAGGAATGCAAGATAGAAGAGACCTTCGTAAGCCGGACAGGAAGATGGCTTCCGGATGAAGAGAACCTGGCCCGGTGCCGCCGCATTGGGGCGGCCCAGGAGCAGGCATGCATGGAATACGACAATCTGATTCTTGTGAGCAAGATGGCATCCGCATTTTATGAAAAAGGACTGCTGCAGGACGAGGTACATTACTGCATGAAGGCGCTGAATATGCTTGGCAGCGAGATTGCAGAAAATATAGGAATATACTATAATGAGAAAAGAAGGCCCGTGCTTGAAGAGACAGATGATATGGAGCGGGCCAGAGAGGTTCTGAATATACTTAAAAAAGCAGAGGTATCGTTATGAAGAAATATGTAAGCATTGACATTGGGGGAACAGAGATCAAGTATGGACTCATCGATGAGGAGGGGCAGATTCTGACCCGGTCTAAGATGAAGACGGAGGCCTACAAAGGAGGGCCATCCATACTGGAAAAAGCGGTAAGAATCGTGGAGGCATACCAGGCGTCTGAAGAAATCAGCGGAATATGTATTTCAACGGCAGGTATGGTAGATACTGAAAAAGGAGAGATCTTCTATGCGGCGCCGCTGATTCCCCAATATGCGGGGACAGAATTTAAGGATACGATGATTCAGAAGTTCAGCCTGCCGTGCGAGGTTGAAAATGATGTGAACTGCGCAGGGCTTGCGGAATATATGTCTGGCGCGTCAAAAGGCACGAAGGCCTCGCTTATGCTGACCGTGGGTACAGGAATCGGCGGATGCATCATCATAGACGGGAAAGTCTACCATGGCTACAGCAGCAGCGCCTGCGAGATTGGGTACATGCTCATGGACGGCAGCGATTTTCAGACGCTTGGCGCAGCAAGCATCCTGTCAAAGAAGGTGGCTGCATGGAAGGATGAGCCCGAAGAACAGTGGGATGGATACCGGATATTCGAGGCGGCAAAAAAGGGCGATGAACAATGCTGCCGTGCGATTGATGAGATGGCGGACGTGCTGGGCAAAGGGATTGCGAATATCTGCTATGTGCTGAACCCGGAAGTGGTGGTACTGGGCGGAGGAATTATGGCTCAGGAGGAGTACCTGGCAAAGAAGATTGCCGGGGACGGAGAGGGTGCCACAGCTCTCTTTGAGGCCAAGGTCATCGGAGCTGAGAGCAAAGAGCAGGCCAAGGTGCTGGCAAAGGCTATCGTCTGCTCCAACCTGACCAAGACAGCCATCGCGGGCCATGATGCAAACTGGGGAAGGATCCTCTGCGCCATGGGATACTCCGGCGCCCAGTTTGATCCGGAGAAGGTGGATCTGTTCTTTGAGAGCCAGGCAGGAAAGATCCAGATCATAGAGAACGGCACTGCCGTGGACTACAGCGAGGAGGAGGCCACAAAAATCCTCTCCGAGCCGGAAGTGACTGCCATCGCGGACGTGAAGATGGGACAGGAGAGCGCCTCTGCCTGGGGCTGTGACCTGACTCACGGGTACATTGAGATCAATGCAGATTACAGGAGTTAAGAAAAATGGATAACAATATGCAGAAATATCTGGATAAGGCAGAGGTGCTCATCGAGGCCCTCCCCTATATCCAGCGGTTTAACCGTAAAGTCATTGTTGTGAAGTACGGCGGCAGCGCCATGGTGGACGAGACCCTCAAAGAGAGAGTGATCCAGGATGTGACCTTGCTGAAGCTGGTGGGATTTAAGCCCATCATCGTCCACGGCGGCGGAAAGGAGATCAGTCGCTGGGTGGGCAAGGTGGGCATGGAGCCCCGCTTTGTGAATGGTCTGCGGGTGACCGACGAGGCCACCATGGAGCTGGCGGAGATGGTCCTTGGAAAGGTTAATAAGGAGCTGGTCCAGTTCGTGGAGGGACTGGGTGTCCGGGCCATCGGCATCAGCGGCAAGGACGGAGGCCTCCTGCGGGTGACAAAGAAGCTCTCTGACGGGCAGGATATCGGCTTTGTGGGAGATGTGAAGGAAGTGAACGCGGATATCCTCTGGGACCTGCTGGAGAAGGATTTCCTTCCCATTGTGTGTCCCGTAGGGCTGGACGACAAGAACAACACCTACAACATCAACGCGGACGACGCGGCCTGCGCCATCGCCAGGGCCATGCACGCGGAGAAGCTGGCATTTTTGACAGATATAGAGGGCGTGTACAAGGATCCCAAGGATCCGGAGACGCTGATCTCAGAGCTGAAAGTGTCCGAGGCCAGACAGCTGATGGAGGAGGGCTATATCGGAGGCGGTATGCTTCCGAAGCTGAACAACTGTATCGATGCAATTGAAAACGGCGTTTCCAGAGTGCATATCCTGGACGGCAGGATCCCCCACTGCCTCCTGCTGGAGATCTTCACCAACAGAGGTATCGGAACCGCCATCTTAGATGATGAAGGGAGCAGATTTTACGATGACAAATAAATGGATCGATGAGGCGGAACAGTCGCTTCTGCACACCTACAACAGATATCCCATCGTTCTGGAGAGAGGCGAGGGTGTATACCTGTATGACACCGAAGGGAAAAAATACCTGGATTTTGCCGCAGGCATAGCTGTGTGCGGCCTTGGATACGGACATAAAGAGTACACGGAGGCGCTGAAAAACCAGGTGGACACCCTGCTCCACACCTCCAACCTGTACTACAGCAAGCCGGCGGCGGAGGCAGCCGAGAAGCTGACCAGGGCGGCTCAGATGGACCGTGTCTTTTTTACAAACAGCGGAACAGAGGCCATCGAAGGTGCGCTGAAGGCGGCCAGAAAATACGCCTTTACAGAGGGCTTGGGCCGCTATGAATTTATCGCCATGGAGCATTCCTTCCACGGGCGTACTATGGGCGCTGTGGCTGTCACAGGCAACGAGGCCTACCGGAGGCCTTTTGAGCCACTCATAGGCGGCGTGAAATTTGCCCGTTACAATGATCTGGACAGCGTGAAGGAGCAGATGAATGAGCATACCTGCGCGGTGATCATGGAGACTCTCCAGGGAGAGGGAGGCATCTATCCTATTGACCCGGCATTCCTGCAGGGGGTGAGAAAGCTCTGTGATGAGAATGACGTGCTCCTCATCCTGGACGAGATCCAGTGCGGTATGGGGCGTACCGGCACCATGTTTGCCTGGCAGGATTACGGTGTGAAGCCGGATATTATGGCCATGGCCAAAGCCATCGGCGGCGGTGTCCCGGTAGGGGCCTTTGCCATGACAGAGAAAGTGGCTGAAAAATCCCTGGCTCCGGGAGACCACGGCACCACCTACGGAGGGAATCCCTTCGTGTGCGCGGCGGTCAGCGCAGTGCTGGACATTTTTGAGAAGGAAAACATCTGTGACCACGTAAAGAAGGTGGGCGCTTATCTGGAGGCACAGCTGGATGCCCTGGCAGAGCGCAAAGAGTCTGTGGAGATGCGCAGAGGAAAAGGCCTGATGCAGGGCCTGGTGCTGAACGTGCCGGTGGGAGAGGTCGTTGTGAAGGCCCAGAAAGAGGGACTTTTAGTCATCACGGCGGGTGGAAATGTACTCCGCATGGTGCCGCCTCTTATCATCACAGAAGAGCATGTGGATGAGATGATCGAAAAGCTGGAAAAAGTACTTTAAAAAGTCTGGCGGAATATACAGGCCGGCTGTGGGAAATACTAACTTCTGATCAAAAGGAAGGAAGTGATTTTCTATGGCCGGTTTTTTTATCGCGCTATTATCAGGCGCACTTATGAGCGTGCAGGGTGTATTCAACACCCAGGTGACCAAGACAACAGGAGAGTATGTGAGCAATGCCTGGGTGCAGTTCTCGGCCCTTGTTGTCTGCCTGGGAGTCTGGTTTTTTGCGGGCAGAGACAGCTTTGGCGCCATTGCCCGGGTGGAGCCTAAGTATATGCTTCTTGGAGGTGTGATCGGAGCGGGGATCACCTGGACGGTGATCCGCAGCATGGAGCAGCTGGGTCCCGCCAAGGCGGCGCTCCTTATTGTCATAGCCCAGCTTATTGTGGCCTATCTCATTGAGCTGGCAGGGCTTTTCGGTGTGGAGAAAGAACCCCTGGAGTGGCGGAAGGTGGGAGGCATGGCGCTGGCCCTGATTGGAGTTGCAATTTTTCAGTGGAAATAGTACAATGACTTTATCTAGGCATAAGAGGGGTGTCCGCAGCTGGAACACGGCTGTAAAGGAGAAAATTATGCGTAGAAGACCAGTTATGGTCGTTGTGATCATTGTAACTTTGACATTGTTTTTGAGTGGATGTGAAAAAGAGAAAGAAGCCTCAGGAATAGAGGAGATCTCTTTGGAAGAGACAGCAGAGTCCGGGGAGACAGAAGAGGAGGACCTTTCCGGGGAGACGCAGGAAGAAGATACGGAGGAGAGCGGGGAGGAGCCCGGCTCTATATTCGTCTATGTGTGCGGCCAGGTGGCAGCTCCGGGTGTCTACGAACTGCCCGGAGACGCCCGGGTGTACCAGGCCATCGAGATGGCCGGCGGCACTCTTGAGGGGGCCAGACCGGAGAGTCTGAATCTGGCGCAGCAGGCGGAGGATGGACAGAAGATCTATGTCCCCACAGAGGAGGAGGCACAGACCGGCGCTGCTCTTCAGGATACGATGGGAGGGGCGCAGGATACGGCTTCGGATCAGGAGGCAGGTAAGGTGAACCTGAACACCGCCGGCATAGAAGAGCTGATGACACTCACCGGGATCGGGCAGACCCGGGCGGAGGCCATTCTTGCCTACCGGGAGGAAGAGGGGGGCTTTCGCTCGCCGGAGGACATTATGAATGTGGAAGGCATCAAGGAAGGCATCTATGAGAAATTGAAAGATGAGATCACCGTTTGATGACAGAAGACTAGAAAAGTTGAGGGAGACATTATGGGTTGGAAAGTATTGGTTGTAGATGATGAAAAACTGATCGTAAAGGGGATACGGTTCAGTCTGGAGCAGGACGACATGGAAGTGGACTGTGCCTACGATGGCGAGGAGGCTCTGAAGCTGGCCGCTGAGAATACATACGATATCATCCTTCTGGATGTCATGCTGCCCAAGCATGACGGGTTTGAAGTGTGCAGACAGATCCGCGAGTATTCGGATGTCCCTATCATCATGCTGACCGCCAAGGGAGAGGACATGGACAAGATCCTGGGACTTGAGTACGGGGCAGACGACTATATCACCAAGCCATTTAATATCCTGGAAGTTAAGGCGAGGATCAAGGCCATTATTCGGCGCACAGGAAAGAAGAGAGAGCAGAAGGAAGACAGGAATGTTGTCGTAAAGGGAGAGATGCGGATCGACTGCGAGAGCCGCCGGGTTGTGATCGGGGAGAAGGAGATCAATCTGACTGCCAAAGAGTTTGACCTGCTGGAGCTTTTGGCTACCCATCCGAATAAAGTGTACAGCAGGGAAAATCTCCTGAACCTTGTGTGGGGCTATGAGTATCCCGGCGATGTGCGCACAGTGGATGTACATATCCGGAGGCTCAGGGAGAAGATCGAGACGCATCCAAGTGATCCGAAATACGTGTACACGAAGTGGGGAGTTGGTTACTATTTCAGGGGTTAGGTTATATTTCAGAAATCATTTTTTAAAAAGTCTGAAGTTTCGCATTATATTTCTTTTTGTGGCTGTGGGGATCATTCCCTGCATTGTCTTGAAAGCTGTTATCCTGGAAAGTTATGAGAGCAGGGCGGTGGATGTACTGACCGCCCAGCTGCAGAACCAGTGCACGATCCTTGGCGATCAGATCGGCGCCGGAGGACATCTGGACACAGGTCTCACAGAAGCCCTGGAGGGCGAGCTGGAGCAGCTGTCCAGCATTTATAATGGCCGTATTATGCTGATCAACAGTCAGTACCAGATCACGGAAGATACATATGATCTGGATACAGGAAAGATGATCGTGTCTGAAGATGTGATCCAGTGTTTTGAGGGAGAGGGGACGAAGATCTACGATCCGGACAACCGATATATCGAAGTGACTTCTCCTGTGTTCGTGCCGGGAAGTGAGCAGGTGGCCGGTGTCCTGCTGGCCAGCGTCTCTGCCGATGCAGTCATAGACAGTCTGGATGTGCTGAACAGCACTGCCTGGGTGGCAGTGGGAGTGACCGCGCTGCTGGTGGCGGCTCTGGCCGTGATCCTCGGGACGGTCGTAGTACGGCCCTTTGCCAGGATCACTTCCTCCATCGAGGCGGTCAGCGAGGGCTATGATACCAACTATCTCCACGAAAATGCGTACACGGAGACCAGTCTTTTGTCTGAGGCGTTCAACAAGATGCTGGGACGCCTGAAGACACTTGACGACTCCAGGCAGGAGTTTGTGGCCAATGTATCCCATGAACTGAAGACGCCCATCACATCCATGAAGGTCCTGGCGGATTCCCTGCTGGTGCAGGAGGATGCGCCTGTGGAGTTGTACAGGGAATTCATGGCAGACCTGTCGGAGGAGATCGAGAGGGAGGACAAGATCATCAATGATCTTTTATCCCTGGTAAAGATGGATAAGACGGCCTCTACGCTGGATGTGAAGCAGACAAATATTAACGATCTGGTGGAGAAGATATTGAAGAGACTGCAGCCCATCGCCGCAGCGGCAAATGTCGAGGTAGTCTTTGAAAGTTTTCGACCTGTAAACGCAGAAGTTGACGAAGTAAAGATTTCTCTTGCTATTACAAATCTTGTGGAAAACGCAGTGAAGTACAATGTAGATGGCGGGTGGGTCCATGTGGCTCTGAACGCAGACCACAAGTATTTCTATATTGAGGTGGCGGACTCGGGGATCGGCATTCCCCAGGAAGCCCAGGAACACATTTTTGAGAGATTCTATCGTGTGGATAAATCCCACTCCCGGGAGATCGGGGGCACAGGGCTGGGACTTGCCATCGCCAGAAACGCGGTGGTCCTTCACAGAGGCGCTGTCAAGGTGTACAGCCAGGTGGGGGAGGGGACCACTTTCACTGTGCGGATCCCTCTGAGCTATATTGTCTGATCCGGGAAAGCAGGATGGGAGGTTTCTGAACATGAAAAAACAGTACAGATCATTGCGGGCGGTGCTTCTTTTGACGGCAGTCCTGCTGGCCCTGGCTCTTGTTTCCGGCTGTGGGAGAGAAAAAAGCGCCGTGGAGCAGGGGAAGGGATATCTTTTGTATGTGGAGCAGGGAGGCATGTCCCTCCTTCCCGTGGCGTGGGAGCCTTCCGGAGGAGAGTCCCAGGATATGGCGGAGGAGGCTCTTGAGGAGATGAAAGATCCCTCGGATCCGGACGGATATGCCAGTGCTATTCCAGAGGAGGTGTCCGTGGAGATAAAAGGGCTGCAGGGCGGCGAGCTGGACCTGACATTCAGCGATGCCTATCGCAGTCTCCCAAAAAGAAGGGAGGTTCTGCTGAGGGCCGCTGTAGTCCAGTCCCTGACCCAGATCGAGGGGATCAGCAGAGTACGCTTTTTCATAGGGGATGAGCCTTTAAAGGAAGCAGATGGGACAGAGACAGGCTACATGGGAGCGGATGATTTTGTGCAGAATATCGGCTCGGCTCTTAACTCCTACCAGAAGACAGAGCTGACATTGTGTTTTGCCTCGGCGGACGGGAGCGGGCTGCAGGAAGAGACGGTCAATGTGCGGTACAACAGCAATACCTCTCTGCAGAAACTGATCCTGGAGCAGCTTTTGAAGGGGCCTAAGAGCCAGGCGTGTCAGGCGACACTGCCGGCAGACACGATCCTGCTCGGAGTTTCTGTAAAAGATGGGATCTGCTATGTAAATTTTGACGAGGGATTTCTCTCTCAGGAGTACCAGGTGTCTCCGGAGCTTGTGGTCTTCTCCATTGTGAATTCCCTTGTGGAAAACGGAGGCGGAGAAGTCCGTGCAGTCCAGATCTCTGTAAATGGGGAGACGGATATCACTTTTCAGAATACAGTGGATCTAAGCCATCCCTTTGAGAGAAATCCGGATTTGATGGAGGAAACAAAATAATATTGAAAGAAAGGCGATTGTTTATTTTCTGCCTGTTCTTTTTGATCGCGGCCTTTCTGGCAGTCCACTTGGGCGGGGCATACTTTCTGGAAGAACTCCAGGATCCCCCTGCCCGGAGCATCTGCGAGGAGGATGACACAGTCTGCATAGAAGGGCAGGTGTGGAAAAAAGAAAAAAGAGCAGAATATCATATTTTTTATCTGAGAGATACTTCTATTACAAAGTCCGGCCGCACGGTGCAGGAGGCCGGCGTGATCTTATACGATCCTGAAAAAACGGATCTTCGTACAGGAAATATCCTGAGCGCCATAGGACAGATTTTCTTTTTTGATGAGGCGCGAAATCCCGGAAATTTTGATCAAAAATTCTATTATCAGAAACAGAATATCCATGTGGGTATGTGGGCAGAGCGTGTGGCAGTACAGGATGACTCTTTCTGGAGGCTGCGTGACGGCCTTGAGAGGTTCCGCGGAGCTTGGAAGAGTGCGCTCCTTGAGGCGGCGGGGGAGAAAGACGGCGGCATTCTGGCGGCCATGATCCTGGGGGAGCGACAGGACATGGACCCGGAGACGAAAGAGCTCTACCAGGTGAATGGCATTGCCCATATTCTCTCCATTTCTGGGCTCCATCTGTCTTTTATCGGCATTGGCTCCTACCAGTTTTTGAGACGCCGGACAGGCTCCTATCTTGCGGGGGGTCTCCTTGGCATCGGTTTTTTGCTTCTCTATATTCTTATGATCGGGACGGGCGTGGCGGTGCTGCGCTCCCTTGTCATGTTCCTGATACGGGTGGGAGCGGACATGACGGGCAGGGTCTATGACATGGTCACAGCCCTGGCCGCGGCCGCGGTGGTGGTCATCCTGTGGCAGCCTCTGTCCTTTTATGACGGAGGATTTCAGATGTCTTTTGGTGCTCTTCTGGGTATGTGGATCCTGGGAGAGCTTGCCGGTATGTCAGAGAAAGGCCCTTGCCGGATACAGACGAAAACGAGTCTGAAGCAGGCGCTGAGGGCAAGTGTGGGCGTGCAGATGATCCTTTTCCCAGTCACTTTATACCATTATTTTGAATTTCCAGTGTATTCTTTTTTGCTGAATCTTCTGGTGATCCCGCTTATGTCTGTCCTGCTCTTTGCCGGGATGGCAGGCAGCCTTCTCTACATGGCGGCAGAACCTGCCGGACAGGCGGTGATCTGGCTGTGCGGGCGGGTGCTGGACATCTATGAGAGCAGCTGCCGCGCTGCTTTGTCCCTGCCGGGAAGCCGTCTTGTGACAGGAAGCCCGGACATGGCCGTGATCTGCTTCTATTACGGCGCTCTCGGGCTTACGATAGTCCTGTGGGTCTTGCATAAAAAGAGGGAGGCCTTTGTCCCGGTGCTGGCTGGTATCGCTGCCCTGATCCTGGCAAAGCCCGTGTCCGGAATGGGCCGGGTGGAGATCACTGTGCTCGATGTGGGACAGGGGGACAGTATATTCATCCGCGCTGCTGAAGGAACCTGTATCCTGGTGGATGGTGGAAGCAGTGATGTGAGCCAGGCTGGCAGATACAGAATTGAGTCTTTCCTGAAAGCCCGGGGCGTGAAAAAACTGGATTATGTGTTTGTGACCCACGGGGACAGCGATCATATGAACGGGGTGGAGGAACTGCTGGACAGGCAGAAGACGGGGGTGCAGATGGAGTGTCTTGTGCTTCCAGCCACCGGATTCTGGGACGAGGAGCTCAGGGCGCTGGCCGGGAAGGCAGAAAGCCAGGGCGTTTCCCTTGCGGTCATGGAGAGGGGGCAGGCCCTGTTCCGGGGCGGTATGACCGTGACCTGCCTCCAGCCCGGGGAAGGAGATGAGCTGGAACCGGGAAACGGCGCTTCCCTTGTGCTGGATCTATCCTGCGGGGATTTTGACATGCTACTTGCAGGGGATGTGGAAGGAGAGGGAGAAAGTCTTCTTATGGAGAGGCTGGAAAAAACATATGATGTGCTGAAGGCAGCCCATCATGGATCTAGGAATTCCACTTGCGAGGATTTCCTTGAGAGGGCAGGGCCGCAGGCTGCACTGATCTCGGCCGGGAGGGACAACCGTTACGGGCATCCCCACCAGGAGACCCTGGACCGGCTTGACAGGGCCGGCTGCTCGGTCTGGCAGACAGCCCAAAGTGGGGCTGTGACTATTGTGACAGATGGAAGGACGGTGAGCATCCGCGGATTTCTGCCATGATTTCGTCATGGCAGCAGTCATCTTCCCTTGTCAAGAGCGGCTCCCATCGCTTATAATAGTCTTCATGAAGAATTTGAATGAAGATATCAAGACAGGACAATTTAAACAGGTCTATCTCCTTTACGGGGAGGAGGCCTATCTGAAGAAGCAGTATAAAACCCGTCTCACAAAGGCCATCATCCCCGAGGGGGACACCATGAACTATTCTTATTATGAAGGGAAAAATATCAGTGTCCCGGAGATCATAGATCTGGCGGAGACCATGCCCTTTTTTGCAGCTCACAGGCTGATCGTGGTGGAGAACTCGGGATTTTTCAAGACAGCGTCCCCGGAGCTGGCAGATTATATCAAGGCCATGCCGGACACAGTGATCTTCCTTTTTGTCGAGACTGAGGTGGACAAGCGGGGGAAACTGTACAAAGCAGTCAAGGAAAAAGGGCGCATCGTGGAGATGGGCATGCAGGACGAAAAGACTCTCCTTTTGTGGATTGCCTCGGCTGTGAAGAGGGAGAACAAGAAGATCCAGGAGTCCACCGTGCGCTATCTAATCTCAAAAGCGGGAACCGATATGGAGAACCTGGAAAAGGAGCTGGAAAAGCTGTTTTCCTACACTGTTTTTAAGGATGAGATCACCATACAGGATGTGGAGGATATCTGTACCACACAGATCACCAACCGGATCTTTGACATGGTGGATGCTGTGGCCAAGAAGCAGCAGAAAAAAGCGCTGGATTACTACTATGACCTGGTGGCGCTGAAGGAGCCGCCTCTTCGTATACTGGCTCTTCTGACCAGGCAGTTCCGCATCCTGCTGGAGGTGAAGGAGCTCATGCGAAAGGGGCTTGGCAGACAGCAGATCGCCCAGAGCGCGGGGCTTCACCCCTATGTGGCCGGAAAATGCATGGACCAGAGCAAAGGATTTTCCGGGTGGCAGATCCGGAACATACTGGAGGATGCCGCGGACATGGAAGAGGCTGCCAAGACAGGAAGGCTGGACAGCACCATGTGCGTGGAGATCTTTATTGTAAAATACAGCACAGACGGGAGTTCTTAGCGCTTGCAAAAGAGTGCCCGGACATGCTATGATATTGTGCTGAGCAGGAACATTACTTACTATGGAAGGAACGATAGAAGTGGGAGCAATAGAACAGAGCAGAATTCGTAATTTTTGTATTATCGCCCATATTGACCACGGTAAATCTACCCTGGCGGACCGGATCATCGAGATGACCGGACTGCTCACCAGCCGTGAGATGCAGTCCCAGGTGCTGGACAATATGGATCTGGAAAGGGAGAGAGGGATCACCATCAAATCCCAGGCTGTCCGTACCGTCTACAAAGCAAAGGATGGCCACGAATACATTTTTAATCTTATCGATACCCCGGGGCATGTGGATTTTAACTACGAGGTATCCCGGAGTCTGGCTGCCTGTGACGGAGCCATCCTTGTAGTGGATGCGGCCCAGGGCGTGGAGGCCCAGACGCTGGCCAATGTGTACCTGGCCCTGGATCATGATCTGGACGTGATGCCTGTCATCAACAAGGTGGACCTGCCAAGTGCAGAGCCGGAGAGAGTCATTGAGGAGATCGAGGACGTCATCGGCATAGAGGCACAGGATGCGCCTCTCATCTCTGCAAAAACAGGGCTGAATGTGGACCAGGTGCTGGAGCAGATCGTGGAGAAGATCCCGGCTCCGTCGGGGGATGCAAAAGCGCCCCTGCAGGCGCTGATCTTTGACTCCCTGTACGACTCCTACAAAGGCGTCATTGTCTTCTGCCGAATCATGGAAGGAACCATCCGCAAGGGAACACCTATCCTTATGATGGCGACAGGCGCCAAGGCAGAAGTGGTGGAAGTGGGCTATTTCGGAGCAGGGCAGTTCATCCCCTGCGAGGAACTGGAAGCCGGCATGGTGGGCTATTTTACAGCCAGCCTTAAGAATGTAAAGGATACCCGGGTGGGTGACACGGTGACAAATGCGGAACGTCCCTGCAGCGAGCCCCTTCCCGGCTACAAAAAAGTGCAGCCCATGGTATACTGCGGCATGTACCCCGCTGACGGGGCGAAATACCCGGACCTTAGGGACGCGCTGGAAAAACTCCAGCTTAATGATGCATCCCTGCAGTTTGAGCCGGAGACGTCGATTGCCCTTGGCTTTGGTTTCCGCTGCGGTTTCCTGGGGCTTCTTCACCTGGAGATTATTCAGGAGAGACTGGAGAGAGAGTACAACCTGGATCTTGTGACCACGGCTCCGGGCGTTGTCTATAAAGTGCATAAGACAAGCGGCGAAGTCATTGAACTGACCAATCCGTCCAACCTGCCGGACCCCTCTGAGATCGAGTACATGGAGGAGCCCATGGTGAAGGCGGAAATCATGGTCACGTCCGAGTATATCGGCTCCATCATGGAGCTCTGCCAGGAGAGAAGAGGCGAGTACCAGGGCATGGAGTACATTGAGGAGAAGCGCGCGGTGCTTCATTACCACCTGCCGCTGAACGAGATCATCTACGACTTTTTCGACGCCCTCAAATCCCGGTCAAGGGGATATGCTTCCTTTGACTACGAGATGCTGGGCTACCAGCAGTCCGAGCTTGTGAAGCTGGATATCCTGATCAACAGGGAAGAGGTGGACGCCCTGTCCTTTATCGTCCATGCGGGAACCGCCTACGAGAGGGGACGGAGGATGTGTGAGAAGCTCAAAGAAGAGATTCCGCGCCAGCTCTTTGAGATCCCTATCCAGGCTGCCATCGGAAGCAAGATCATTGCCAGGGAGACTGTCAAGGCTCTGCGCAAGGACGTGCTTGCCAAGTGCTACGGCGGAGATATCAGCCGTAAGAGAAAGCTGCTGGAGAAGCAGAAAGAAGGAAAGAAGCGGATGCGCCAGGTAGGAAACGTGGAGATTCCGCAGAAAGCCTTTATGAGCGTGCTGAAACTGGATGAAAATTAAGAAATAAAAATGAGACCGGCCTGTCGGCGCCGCCTGCTGTTGCGGGAGCGCAGGGGCCGGTCTTTCGATCGTACGGAGGAAAAGCAGAATGAATAAAAAAAGAAAACCACTGGAACTCTATGTGCATATCCCGTTCTGCATCCGGAAATGCGCCTACTGTGATTTTGTCTCGGGACCGGGCACGAAAGCAATGCAGAAGGAGTATGAAGAGGCTCTGCTGGCAGAAATCGATGCAGCGGAAGAGACGGCAGAAAGTGAAGTGATTTCCGTCTTTTTCGGCGGCGGAACACCATCCGCAGTGGATGCCGGAATGCTCGCCCGTGTGATGGAAAAACTGCGGAGCAAGTACGTTTTTTCAGAGGATGCTGAGATTACGCTGGAGGCCAATCCGGGAACGCTGGATGCGGAAAAACTGAAATGTTACAGGAAGAGCGGCTTCAACCGGATCAGTATCGGCTGTCAGTCGGTTCACGATGAGGAGCTGAAACGGCTGGGAAGAATCCACACGTTTGCGGAATTTCAGGAGAGTTTTGCACTGGCACGGGATGCCGGGTTTGCGAATATCAACGTGGATCTGATGTCAGGTCTGCCGGAGCAGAGTGAAGAGAAATGGGAAGAGAGTCTTCGGACGATCGCGGAGCTTTCTCCGGAGCACATTTCCGCCTACAGCCTGATCGTGGAGCCGGGAACCCCGTTTGCGGAGCAGAAACTGGATCTGCCGGATGAGGACACAGAACGCGAAATGTATGCCAGAACGGCGGAAATCCTCGCAGAATACGGCTTTTTCCAGTATGAGATTTCCAATTATGCCAGACCGGGCTATGCCTGCCGCCACAACATCGGTTACTGGATCGGTGTGGAGTATCTGGGGCTTGGTCTGGGGGCATCCTCGCTGGTGGGCGGGAAACGCTTTCAGGTGACGGCGGATTTGAACCGTTATCTGGGCCTTTGGCTGGGAAGCAGGCCCGCCCACCGAACAGCAGGCCGCCGCGCTGGGGGATGCTGA
>OGXL01002188.1_pt1 | contig 14893 bp, 11 predicted proteins | sample 1576311 | NCBI WGS metagenome assembly OGXL01 (sample SAMEA3541564, study PRJEB24748) | human gut metagenome | biome: human gut; feature: human-associated habitat; material: faeces | place: China | collected 2012 | reverse complement strand
GCCCTGGCCTCGTCGTCCAGCTTGATATCCGTACCACGGCCTGCCATGTTGGTGGCGATGGTAACTGCTCCGTGCTGTCCGGCCTGGGCTACGATCTCAGCCTCCATCTCATGGAACTTGGCATTCAGCACATTGTGCTTGATGCCCCTCTTCTTCAGCATGCTGCTGAGGTGCTCGGACACTTCGATGGTAATGGTACCCACAAGGACAGGCTGTCCTTTCGCATGGGCTCTCTCCACCTCATCGCACACGGCCCGGAACTTCTCCCTCTGGGTCTTGTAGACAGCGTCCTCCATATCCACACGGATCACCGGCATATTGGTAGGGATCTCCACCACGTCCATGCCGTAAATCTCACGGAACTCCTTCTCCTCAGTCAGGGCGGTACCGGTCATACCGCTCTTCTTTGCATATTTATTGAACAAGTTCTGGAAGGTGATGGTGGCAAGGGTCTTGCTCTCCCGCTTCACCTTCACATGCTCCTTGGCCTCGATAGCCTGGTGCAGGCCGTCAGAATAGCGCCGGCCAGGCATGATACGTCCGGTGAATTCGTCTACGATGAGCACCTCGTCGTCCTTTACCACATAGTCCTGGTCGCGGAACATGAGGTTGTGCGCCCGCAGGGCCAGAATGATGTTGTGCTGGATCTCCAGGTTCTCCGGGTCTGCCAGGTTCTCGATGTGGAAGAACTTCTCCACCTTCTTCACGCCGTCCTCTGTCAGGTTGACGCTCTTTTCCTTCTCATTGACAATAAAGTCTCCCGTCTCCTCGATCTCCTCGCCCATAATGGCGTTGATCTTGGAGAACTCTCCGCTGGCCTCGCCCTTTTCCAGCTGGCGGGCCAGAATGTCGCAGGCCTCGTAGAGCTTTGTGGACTTGCCGCTCTGGCCGGAAATGATCAGAGGCGTTCTGGCCTCGTCAATGAGCACAGAATCCACCTCATCGATGATGGCAAATTTCAGCCCCCTCTGCACAAGCTGCTCCTTGTAGATCACCATGTTGTCACGGAGGTAATCGAATCCCAGCTCGTTGTTGGTCACATAGGTAATGTCACAGTTGTAGGCTGCCCTTCTCTCATCATTGTCCATACTGTTGAGGACCACGCCCACAGTCAGCCCCAGGAACTCATGCACCTGGCCCATCCACTCCGCGTCACGCTTTGCCAGATAGTCGTTGACTGTCACGATGTGGACGCCCTCGCCTGTCAGCGCGTTCAGATAAGCCGGGAGGGTGGAGACAAGGGTCTTTCCTTCACCCGTCTTCATCTCTGCGATACGTCCCTGGTGGAGGATGATACCGCCGATGAGCTGTACTCTGTAATGGCGCATGCCCATCACGCGGGCAGCCGCCTCTCTCACAACAGCAAAAGCCTCCGGAAGTATGTCATCCAGAGTCTCACCTTTTGAAAGACGCTCTTTAAATTCCCTCGTCTTATCCTTCAGTTCACTGTCAGAGAGCTGCTTCATCTCCGGCTCCAGAGCCTCGATGTGATCCACAATGGGGTAGATACGCTTCAGCTCATTCTGGCTGTGTGTACCGAATATTTTTTCTATTAAACCCATGGTATTACTCCTTATCCAAAAAAATTACTCTATTCAACATTTTAACACCATCATCCGGTCAATTCAACACATTTATAAAGTGTTCATAATGTTCACAGACCCGTCATATTTTCCTTTTACCTGGCTGTGCCTGCCGAGTAATTTTTTACTTCATCATAAGGGATATCTCCTCCGTAGAGATCCAGGGCACTGCCGATGGTGAAATCCAGCCGCCCGCCGCTGACCCGCCGGAAGCGCTCCAACTCGTCCAGGCTGCTGATGCCGCCTGCATATGTAATGGGAATCCCCTGGACCCCTGCCAGCATTTCCACAAGCCCCTCCTCGATCCCTGCAGATTTGCCTTCCACATCCACGCCGTGGACCAGAAACTCATCGCAGTACTCCTTCATCCAGTATAGGATCTCCTCGCCAAGCTGCACCTTTGTAAACTTCTGCCAGCGGTCTGTCACAATGTAATATTTTCCGTCCTTTTTCCTGCAGCTCACATCCAACACCACATGGCCGGCCCCCACGGCGTCTGCCAGCTTCTCCAGATTTTCCCACTGCACCTGCCCATCCTTGAATACGTAGGATGTGACCACCACGTGGCTGGCTCCCGCTTTTATATAGGAAGAGGCATTGTCAGCGGTCACGCCGCCGCCGATCTGCAGTCCTCCCGGCCACACCGCCAGGGCCTCTGCCGCCTGCTGCCTGTCCGCCTCAAAGTAGGGGGATGATGGCGGGTTGAGGAGGATCATATGTCCCCCCTTCAGGTTGTCCCTGCGAAACATGTCTGCATAGAATGCCGCAGATCTCTCAGACACAAAATTCTCCTCTGCCTGGTCTCTCTCATCTTTCAGGCTTCCGCCTACGATCTGTTTTACTTTCCCATTATGTATATCGATGCATGGTCTGAATCTCATGGTCTCCTCCTGCCTGCACTGTACTCCTTCAGTCTTTCAAATTGTAATACCACAGGCGGAAAGGGAAATCCACCTGTGGCTCCTTCTTTTACTTCTTGATATCTTCCATTCCCTCTTTGACCTCATCGGCCATGTCATCCGCCCCATCACGGACTGCGTCTCCCGCCTCGTCCAGGACACCTTCATCTCTTGTCCCGTCTGTGGCGTCATTCATCGTGTTGTCTTGGGCCGTATTGTCCTGGGTCGCATTGTTCGGAGTCTCATCTTCCTGCTTCACCGCCCCATTATCCGCGTTATTATTTCCGCAGGCTGTCAGGGACGCGAATGACAGTGCGCATACCAGTATAAGAAGACCTTTTTTTATCTGTTTCATAGCAACTCTCCCTTTCATTGTTTTCTTTAGTTACTATCCGCAGTTCCATTTGTCTTTATGCGCATCTGTTTCGGGAAATTTTTTCCTTTTTTAAAGTTTTTCAGGGATCAGGCCGCTTCGGTAAGCGCCAAGGAGCTCGTTCAGATCCTGGATCTGCTCCCTCAGCCTGCGCCCGATATCCGTGTCACCCACCGTCTTCCTGGCCACAGTCCTCTTAACCACGATACTGTCCGAGTGGATGTCGCTCTCCTTCTCTATGGCTGCCTCTGTGGACTCAAAGGGCTCGTGGGCCGCCAGGATCAAACCGTAGGAATTGTAGATCAGGGTGTACCCGGCGATCCCCGTCTCTTTCTGGTAGGCCTTCGAAAATCCGCCGTCAATGACAAGCACCTTGCCTCCGCATTTTATAGGGCTCTCTCCTGCCTTGGACTTGACCGGCACATGGCCGTTTATAATGTGCGTTCCCTCCGCCGGCAGCCCGAACTCCTGCAGGATCCGATTGACCACGGACTCATCCTCCAGCAGCTCATAATAAGGATTCTTCCTCTCCTTGTGGGTCTCCTTCTCAGCCAGGAAATACCGCTCAAATGTGGCCATCTTGTCTTTGCCGAAGAGAGGCGAATTTTCGTGGAGCCAGATGTACCACATCATATCCTTTCCCCGCTCCCTTTCCTTCTTATCCAGAGCGAAATATCCTTTTCTCACATAACTCTCCAGCGCCTCGTACAGGGCTTTCCCCTTGTAGGCCCTCCCGTAAATGCGGACGGATTTCAGGGTGCCGTCCTGGTTTAAAGGCACGCATCCGTGATAGAGCAGGTTCTGGTTGTAGACTTTGTAAAGTCCGCCTTTGTTCAGCAGGAAACGCATGTGGGCCTGGAGCTTCTCACAGTTCAGAAATGCCTTTTCCAGCCGGTCCATGATGTCCGCCTCCTCCGGGGAGAAGGCATAGGGATGCTCCGGATCTACAGTGGGGAAATTCTTGTCCAGAAGCTCATAGTGTTTTCCCTCTATCTCGATGGTGCCGGACTCAAAGTCAATATGGTGCAGAAGATTCCTCTTCTCCAGCTTAAATCCGGGGTTCTTCCGGATGATCTGTCCCTCCGCCTTGAACTGTATAATGGAGATCGCCTTGTGCATCTTCATCTCCATCTCCCGCTCCCGCACAGTGGCTCCGCCCCTGCCTTTCAGCGCAAAACAGGTACATGGATCCTCCCCGTAGGTGTCCATGGCAAAGGAGGCCAGGGGGAGCAGATTGATCCCGTAACCGTCCTCCAGTATATCCAGGTTCCCGTATCTGGCGCAGATCCGGATCACATTGGCGATACAGCCTCTCTGGCCCGCGGCTGCTCCCATCCAGAGCACGTCGTGGTTGCCCCACTGGATATCCACCGAGTGGTGCTGCATCAGCCGATCCATGATGATGTGAGGGCCCGGTCCCCTGTCATAGATGTCGCCCACAATGTGCAGGTGATCCACAGTCAGCTGCTGGATAACACCGCTCAGGGCCACAATGAACTCCTCCGCCCTCTCGGTCTCAATGATGCTGTTTATGATAGCATTATAGTAGAATTCTTTATCCCGAAGATCCGGCTTCTCCGTGATCAGCTCCTCGATCACATAGGCAAAATCCTGGGGCAGCGCCTTTCTCACTTTGGACCGTGTATACTTGCTCATAGTGCACTTGCACACTTCAATGAGCCGGTAGAGGGTGATCTTATACCAGTCCTCCATACACGGCTCTTCCCGTCGGATCCGGTCCATCTTCTCTCTCGGATAATAGATGAGCGTTGCCAGGGACTGCTTGTCCCTGGTACTCAGAGTGTTCCCAAACACATCATTGATCTTGCGGCGGATGGAGCCGGAACCGTTTTTGAGGACATGGGCAAACGCCTCGTATTCCCCGTGGATATCCGTCAGAAAATGCTCCGTAGCCTTGGGCAGATTCAGGATGGCCTGCAGGTTGATGATCTCCGTGGATGCCTTGGCGATCGACGGATACAGATCCGAGAGTCTCTCCAGATATTTCAGCTTCAGTTCTTCCATTATTCTATTTCCTCCTGAGGGGGATGATCCCTGCTGCAGCTTACAGCTGTATCACATCAGACATGTCATAGCGGCCCGGTCCTTTGCCTGCCAGGAACTTGGCAGCGGCCACGGCCCCCTTTGCAAAAAGCGCCTTGGAGTAGGCTGTATGTTTGAACTCGATCACCTCGTCCTCCCCGGCAAAGATCACCTCGTGCTCGCCCACGATGGTGCCGCCCCGGACAGCTGATATGCCGATCTCATGGCTGTCTCTCTTCTTTCTCTGTCCGCTCCTGTCATAGACATATGCATAATCCTCCTCCAGGGCTTCCTTCAGGGAATCCGCAAGGGCAATGGCTGTGCCGCTTGGAGCATCCACTTTCTGATTGTGATGCCTCTCCACGATCTCCATGTCAAATCCCTCCGGCGCCAGCACTTTCGCCGCATCCTGCAGCAGCTTCATGAGAAGGTTCACACCCAGGGACATGTTAGCAGATTTCAGAAGAGCCGTCTTCTTAGCCGTCTCCTCCACCTTGCTCAGCTGCTCCTCTGAAAGCCCGGTGGTGCAAAGGACAACCGGCATCTGTTTCTCCCCGCACCAGTCCAGCAGGCGGTCTACAGCCGCCGCGTTGGAGAAATCGATGACAACGTCCGCCTCCACACCACACTCTCCGATGTCTCCAAAGACCGGGTAGTCATTCAGAGCCTGGGCCCTCATATCCACCCCCGCCACGATCTCCATCTCCGGGTCTGCGGCCGCAAGCCTTGTGATGACCTGTCCCATCTTTCCGTTGCATCCATGCATGATCACTTTTACCATTTGTTTTTCCTCCATTGTATATATGTCATTATTTGCGTATATATATGCAAATATTATGCAAAAAGCAGAAAGGCCCCCTGCTCTTCTTCGCAGGAGACAGCCTTTCTGCCTCTGTCTGCCTTTTATGCAAGTTTGATTCCGAAATCTCTCATCGCCTGCGCCAGACTCTTCTCGTGCTCCGGCGACAGCTCCGTCAGCGGCATGCGAAGGCCTCCGCACTCCATTCCCATCAGATTGACAGCCTTCTTCACAGGGATGGGATTGACTTCACAGAACAGCTGCTCAATGAGTGGGATAGCCTTCAGCTGAAGCTCACAGGCACCCTGCACATCCCCGGCAAAAAATTTCGCACAGATATCATGCGTCTCCTTGGGAGCCACATTTGACAGGACTGAGATCACGCCTTTTCCGCCCAGGGACAGCAGGGGCACGATCTGGTCGTCATTACCGGAATAGAGATCGATATTCCCATCTGTCAGGCTCATGATCCTTGCCACCTGGCTGATATTGCCGGAGGCCTCCTTCACGCCCACAATGTTGGGCACTTCCTTCACAAGGGTAGCCACTGTCTCCGGCGCGATATTCAGCCCTGTCCGGCTGGCTACGCTGTACATGATGATGGGCGCCTTGGTCTCGCTGGCCACAGCCTTGTAGTGGGCGATAAGTCCATTCTGCGTAGCCTTGTTGTAGTAGGGCGTCACGATCAGCAGTCCGTCCACCCCGTCCTCCACAGCTTCCTTTGACATATCGATGGTCGTATATGTAGCGTTGGAACCGGTTCCCGCGATCACGGGAAGACGATGCTTTGTGCGCTCTACCGCAAATTTGATACACTCCATATGCTCCTCTTCTGATAAAGTGGATGACTCTCCCGTCGTCCCGCAGATGATCAGACTGTCCGTTCCGTTCTCGCAATGGTAGTCGATCAGCTCATCCAGTTTATCAAAATTCACGCTTCCGTCTTCGTGAAACGGAGTAACCAGCGCTACTCCTGCACCTGTAAAAATAGCCATTGTCTTCCTCCTGCCCTTCAAAAAATTTATCTTTCAAAAAGTGTATCATTATTCATTTCCGATGTCAATGGACCCCTCAGTCATCCATGCACTCCAGCTTACTCACAGACACCTCGTAGGCCGTCCTCTTCTCCGACTCAGTCTCCGACAGACGCTTCACATACTCCCTGCTCTGGATCCTGCCCAGCACCTGCACGTGCTCTCCCACCTCAAAAGAGGCGGCAAACCGGGCATTCCTTCCCCAGCAGATACAGGGGATATAGTCGGACTTCCCGTAGGGCCGGTTGACAGCCAGCAAAAGGTCCGCGATTTCCCTCCCAAGGGGCGTCTTCCTGTAGACAGGCAGCTTGCAGATGTAGCCGTCCAGCAGGATGGTGTTGGTCTTGGCCCCGTCCGGCTCCTCGTCGATGAAAGACACTTCCCGCACAAAGACGGACAGGATCAGCCGGTTCTTCTGCTCCTCGTGGCGGTTGTAGGACCGGAACTGCCCGCTGGCCATGATAAATTCGCCCGTGTAATCCTGTGTCACGTCCAGAAGCCGCTCCGAGATCATAAGCGGGATCCTGTCCTTGGAGGTGCTCAGACGCCGCACCAGCACATCCACCATGTAAAACCCTTCCCCGAACACTGTGTGGCTGAATGTGAATCCTGATGCAATCTGCCCCATAATAGTTACCTGGTTGTTTTCAATGATCTTATCTGACATGGTCTTAAAATCTCCCTTCCTCTTGATCGTATTTTGATGCTTTTAGAGTCACTACCTAATCTATGCGGGATTCACACATATTAGAACTATATTCCTTGTTTTTTTCCCGAAATATGGTACACTATTAAAGTTACAGAAAAAAAGTTTTAAAATAAGAAGAGAAAAGGAAGATTTCATATGAAGACAAAACGCGAAGATGTGCGTAATATTGCGATCATCGCCCATGTTGACCATGGCAAGACAACACTTGTAGATGAACTTTTAAAGCAGAGCGGCGTGTTCCGTGAAAACCAGGAGGTGGCCGAACGGGTCATGGACTCCAATGATATCGAGCGGGAACGTGGAATTACCATTCTCTCAAAAAATACAGCTGTCTTCTACAAGGGGACAAAGATCAATATCGTGGACACACCGGGTCATGCCGACTTCGGAGGCGAGGTGGAGCGTGTCCTGAAGATGGTAAACGGTGTCATCCTCGTGGTGGACGCTTTTGAGGGCGCCATGCCCCAGACAAAATTCGTCCTGCGCAAGGCACTGGAACTGGATCTGCCCGTCATCGTTTGCATCAATAAGATCGACCGGCCGGAAGCACGGCCCGCGGAGGTCATCGACGAGGTGCTGGAGCTCCTCATCGATCTGGACGCCTCCGAAGAGCAGCTGGACTGCCCCTTTGTCTACGCCTCCGCCAAAGACGGATACGCCATGCTGGACATGGAGGACAAGCCGGAAAATATGGTCCCGCTTTTTGAGACGATCCTGGACTACATCCCCGCCCCGGAGGGGGACCCGGATGCCGGAACCCAGGTACTTATCAGCACTATCGACTACAACGAGTATGTGGGAAGGATCGGCATCGGCAAGGTAGACAACGGCACTATCCGCACAAACCAAGATGTGGTGGTTGTCAACCACCACGACCCGGAGCGCCAGGCAAAAGTGCGCATCAGCCGGCTCTACGAGTTTGACGGGCTGAACCGGGTGGAGGTAAAAGAGGCCTCCATCGGATCCATTGTAGCCATATCCGGCATCTCGGACCTGTCCATCGGAGATACCATCTGTTCACCGGAAAGCCCCCAGGCCATCCCCTTCCAGAAGATCTCCGAGCCTACCATTGCCATGCAGTTCAAGGTCAATGACAGTCCATTTGCCGGCAAGGAAGGAAAGTACGTGACATCCCGGCACATCCGCGACCGCCTGTTCCGGGAACTGAACACAGATGTCAGCCTCCGGGTGGAGGAGACAGAAGACATGGACACGTTCAAGGTATCCGGCCGCGGCGAACTTCATCTGTCCGTCCTCATTGAGAACATGCGCCGGGAAGGCTATGAATTCGCCGTCAGCAAGGCGGAAGTCCTCTACAAGAAGGACGAGAACGGCAAAGTCCTGGAACCTATGGAGATGGCCTACATCGACGTGCCGGATGAATTCACAGGCGTGGTCATTGAGAAGCTGGGCCAGAGAAAAGGTGAGCTGCGCAGCATGGGCCCCATCGGCGGCAATTACACCAGGATGGAGTTCTCCATCCCCTCCAGGGGACTCATCGGATACCGGGGTGATTTCCTCACCGACACAAAGGGAAATGGGATCATGAACACGGCTTTTGACGGATATGCACCCTACAAAGGCGATATCCAGTACCGGAAACAGGGCTCCCTCATTGCCTACGAGACAGGAGAGTCTGTCACCTACGGCCTGTACAGTGCCCAGGAGAGAGGCGCACTCTTCATCGGCCCCGGCGAGAAGGTGTACGCCGGAATGGTCATCGGCGAAAACGGCAAGACGGACGATATCGAGGTCAACGTGTGCAAAACCAAGCACCTCACCAACACCCGCTCCTCCAGCGCGGACGAGGCGCTGCGCCTGACTCCTCCGCGAATCCTGAGTCTGGAGCAGGCTCTGGATTTCATCGACACGGATGAACTTCTGGAAGTGACGCCCAAATCCCTGCGGATCCGCAAGAAGATCCTGGATCCCAAGCTGCGCAAGCGGAGCAACAACAAATAATCAATCTGATCACAAGGAGCATTTATGGATTTTTTATGGTTTCTGGAAAATCTGCGCACTCCCGCTGCAGACCAGATCATGCAGTTTATCACATATCTTGGAGAGGAGACAGCGGTCATACTGGTGCTCTGTCTCCTCTACTGGTGTGTCAGCAAAGAGCTGGCTCTTAAGATCAGCTTTTCCTACTTCCTGGCAGGGCTTGCTGTGCAGACGCTGAAGGTCACTTTGCGCATCCCCCGCCCCTGGGTGCTGGATCCTGCATTCCCGCCGGTGGAGAGCGCCGTTCCGGCCGCCACGGGATACTCCTTTCCAAGCGGCCACACCCAGAGCGCTGCCTGTCTGTACGGCTCTCTCGGTGTCCATGCCTCCAGAAAAAGCATAAAATTCCTCTTCTTTGCTGTTGTCATCCTGGTCGGATTTTCCCGCATGTACCTGGGATGCCATACCCCCTGGGACGTGCTGGCCTCCCTGGCCATCTCCGCCCTTTTCATCTGGCTGACACAGCGGCTGCTCCCGCGCCTTATAGCCAGGCCAATCCGCGCCCGGATCTTATTCGGGTTTCTTCTCCTTGTCTGTCTGGGCGTTATGGTCTGCGCTCTTGTACTCCTCAACTGCGGCCTCCTTCCTCTGGCTTACGCCGCGGACTGTTTTAAAGCCGCAGGAGCCGGACTTGGTTTTACCGTGGGATGGTATCTGGAGGTCACCAGGCTCCGGTTTCAGACCGCCGCGCCCCGGCTCTGGATGCAGGCAGTCAAATTTTTTGCCGGTATTTTGGGAATTTTAGTCCTGGATGCTCTGATTCCTCTCATTACCGGTGAATGTGTGATTGCAAAAATCATAAAATACTTTATACTGGTATTATGGATCATGGTCATCTACCCTGCTCTGTTCAGCCGGGTGGTCCCGCCCTGTCCGAAAAAATAATACCCAAAGGAGAAGCCTATGAAAAAGTATTTTGCCGCCTTCCTCTCCCGCCTGGCCATGTTCATGGAATTTTTCATTTCCATCATGCTTGCTGTCGGCATCATCCTGCTGTGCCTGCGTCTGGCCAGCTCACTGATGTATATACCGGACCTGGACAAATATCCGAACTACGATGATCTGCTCGAAGCCTGCTTCGAGCTCATCATCGGTGTGGAGCTGATACGAATGATGTATTACCACACGCCGGACACTGTATTTGAAGTGCTCCTCTTTGCCATCGCAAGGCAGATCATCATGGACCACTCTTCTGCCTTTTCCAGCCTGATCGGCGTGTGCGCCATCGCCGTCCTGTTCGCTACAAGGAAGTACCTCTTCTTCGGCTTCGATCTGGCGGACAAAAATCTGTTCCGGGGGTCGTCCCGGGTGCGGGTGGTAAACAAGCTCATGGGGTGTCAGATCCCACATGAGACGGACGCCGAGACCCTGGAGGAGGTCCTCCGCGCCAGGTGCGCCGCCGAGGACATAGAGCCCAAAGAGGGCGCCTGCGTCTATTTTGAGGATACAGGGCTTCGGGTAGCCAAAATGCGTGACGAAAAAATTTCAAGAATTGAAGTAATACATGCTATACATTGACAGAAAAACATGCTATACTCGATATATCAGATAGAAATGAATTGTCCTACATTTTTGTCAGACATTATTTCTCCTGAAATCATATCGTAAAGGAGTTGGACAGCATGAAATTTATCATTAGTGGAAAAAACATCGAAATCACGCCCGGCTTAAAAGACACAGTCACACGCAAGCTCGGCAAGCTGGAGAGGTACTTTACTCCGGACACCGAGATCATCGTCACACTGAGTGTGGAAAAGGAACGCCAGAAGATTGAGGTGACCATCCCCGTAAAGGGAAACATTATCCGCTCCGAGCAGGTCAGCAGCGACATGTATGTATCTATTGATCTTGTAGAGGAAGTCATTGAGAGACAGCTCCGCAAATATAAAACCAAGCTCATCGCAAGGCATCAGGACGGAGGAAACTTCAAGCAGGAATTCTTCGATGAAGAAGACGCTCCCGAGAGCGACGAGGAAATCCGGATCGTCCGCACAAAGCGTTTTGGCATCAAGCCCATGTACCCGGAGGACGCCTGCATCCAGATGGAGCTTCTGGGGCACGACTTCTTCGTATTCTGCAACGCCGAGACAGACGAGGTAAATGTGGTATACAAAAGAAAGAACGGAACTTTTGGCCTGATCGAGCCGGAATTCCAATAAAAATTCAGCTTATCACAGACAGGTCCTGGAATGATCTCATTCCAGGACCTGTATTTTTCCGTCTATTTCGCCGTAAAAGCATGTGCCCGCCTCTTCTATCACGGCCCTGCCGTTGGTTCCGTCTGTGAGTTCCTCTTCAAGGGCAGACCGTATCTTCTCCGGCGCCAGAGCTGTCAGCTCCACCTTTTCTGTGTAAGCGCTGTCAAGCACAGGGATCCCTTTCTCCCCCAGTATGTACTGGATCTTCCCCAGTCCTGTATAGTCTGTGGTGATCTTCAGTTTAATCCCCTGTATCCTGGTTATAATCAGAGAGGAGGACAGCCCTTCCTTAGCCGCCCCCTGGTAGGCCCGCACCAGCCCGCCTGTGCCAAGGAGGATCCCTCCAAAATACCGGGTCACTACCACAGCCGTGTCGTGGATATTTTCCCCAAGAAGCACATCCAGCATGGGCCTGCCCGCCGTACCGCCGGGTTCCCCGTCGTCGCTGTACCGCTGTATATCCTGCCTCTCCCCTATGACATAGGCATAGCAGTTGTGTCTGGCATCCCAGTATTTTTTTCTGACCGACTCGATAAATTCCACAGCCTCCTCCTCGCTCTTTACCGGGCGGACTGTGGCGATAAATCTGGATTTTTTCTCCGTGATCTCCCCCTCGCCTCCGCGGAATACCATTTTGTGATCCACTTTACCTTCTCCCCTTTCCTGCGCACTGTTACCTATTACTATAACGGATTTCTTAAGTTTTTCCTACCTAAATATGAAGTTTTCATTTTTTTCTTTATTTCAATATGCATATTTGCTATAATGTCTAAAGTATGAAGGAGGCTGAATACATGAATTATGGAAAGAAAAAGGCTTCTAAAAAACAAAAGCAGATAACGTCGAAATCCACCATGCAGGGAAAGCGGGTAACCGTCCGGCTGCTGAAAGCTTTTATCCTGTGTGTTCTTGCCATATGTATCATCGGAATGATCGGCGGTCTGATTTTTGTGAAGAGGATCCTTGACAATTCCCCGGAAGTCACCCCGGACGACGTCCGGCCCAAAGGCTATACCACCATCGTCTACGCTGACGACGGCGCCACCGAGCTGGAGCGGTTCGTGGAGGCCGGGTCCAACCGTGAATACAAATCCATCGACCAGATCCCCGTGGATCTGCAGCATGCTTTCGTCGCCATTGAGGACGAGCGTTTTTATGAGCACAACGGCATCGACCCCCAGGGTATCCTGCGTGCCGGCATTATAGGTATTACTTCCGGAGATTTCTCCCAGGGTGCCAGCACACTGACGCAGCAGCTCATAAAGAACAATGTCTTTCCCGACTTCGTAAATGAGGAGACCTTTTACGACCGTCTGGAGAGAAAGATCCAGGAGCAGTTCCTGGCACTGGACATTGAAAAACAGATGTCAAAAGACGAAATTATGGAGGCATATCTGAACACCATCAACCTGGGCCAGAATACCCTGGGCGTGCAGTCCGCCTCCAAGCGTTATTTCAACAAAGATGTATCGGAGCTGACCCTCTCCGAGTGTACCGTTCTGGCTGCGATCACCCAGAACCCGTCCCTCTACAATCCCATCACAAACCCGGAGGACAATGCCAGAAGGCGCACGGAAGTTCTGAACAGGATGCTGGACCAGGGGTACATCGACCAGGCAGCTTACGATGAGGCCGCAGCAGATGATGTGTACACCAGAATCCAGGCTGTCAATGCAGCCATCGGAGAGGACTCACCTTATTCCTATTTTATAGACGCTCTCTCCGAGCAGGTCATCGATGACCTCATGTCCCGCCTGGGCTACACAGAGAGCCAGGCATACAACGCCCTCTACAGCGGCGGACTGACTATCATCTCTACCCAGAACACTACCATGCAGCAGATCTGCGACGAGGAAATGAACAATGACTCCAATTTCCCCTGGCTGAAGGAGTACGGCCTCTCCTACGCTTTGACCGTCACCCGGGCGGACGGCACGATAGAAAACTACGGCTCAGAGGCCGTGCAGAACTACCGGGCCAGCACCTACGGCGTGGATTCCGCTCTGACCTTCTCATCCGAAGAGCAGGCCAGGGCCATGGTGGAGGAGTGGAAGGCCACCATCGCCCAGGAGGGAGATACCTACGATGAGCGCATCACCATCACCCCACAGCCTCAGGCTTCTGTCACCATCATCGACCAGGCCACCGGGCAGATCAAAGCCATGGTTGGCGGCCGCGGCGCCAAGGAGACCAGCCAGAGCCTGAACAGGGCCTACCAGGGCTCACGCAGGCAGCCAGGATCCTGCTTCAAGATCCTTGCCACCTACGCTCCCGCCCTGGATACAAACCAGATCACGCTGGCCAGCGTCTTCGACGACAAGCCCTGGCATTATTCCAACGGCACGGAATTCAAGAACGTGGGCAACAGATACTACGGCAATGTGACCGTCAGAGAGGCCATCGCACAGTCCATGAACTCTGTGGCTGTGCAGACCATACAGCAGATCGGACCACAGCTTGGCTATGAATATGCAAAGAACAACTTCTCCATGAGTACACTGATGGAGGAAGATATGTACGAACCAATCGCTTTAGGAGGCGTCAATGGTGTGTACAACTATGAGCTGTGCGCCGCGTTCGCTTCCATCGCAAACGGCGGCGTGTACAACACACCTACCTTATATACAAAGATCCTGGACCACGACGGCAACGTGCTGATCGAGAATCCCACAGAGTCCCACCAGGCTGTCAAGGACAGCACGGCCGCTCTCCTCACAAGCGCTATGGAGAGCGTTGTAGAGGAGGGAAGCGGAAGCGCCGCAGCCCTGGACAATATGCCGGTGGCCGGCAAGACCGGTACGGCGGACAACGACAAGGATATCTGGTTCTGCGGCTTCACCCCCTACTACACCTGCGCGGTGTGGGGCGGATATGACGATCCGAAATCCATGACCAACATTGACACCACCTTCCGTTTCCGCATCTGGAAATCCATCATGAGCCGCATCCATGCGGGTCTGGAGACCAAACAGTTTGAGATGCCCACCTCCGTGGAGCAGAAAACCATCTGTACTGAATCCGGAATGCTGGCACGGCCGGGATGCCCTTCAAGAACAGAGTACTTTGCAACGGACAACGCGCCCACAGAGACCTGTACAGGGCACGCTTCTTCAGAACAGCCGGCAGACACTTCCGGAACAGAAGGGAGCACAGATACCGGCACTACTACTGATCCCACAACACCTGGTGACGGCAGCACCACTACCGATCCAGGTACCGGTTTCCCGTTCCGCAAACTCACGATTCTCCTCCTC
>OGXL01002183.1_pt1 | contig 14919 bp, 12 predicted proteins | sample 1576311 | NCBI WGS metagenome assembly OGXL01 (sample SAMEA3541564, study PRJEB24748) | human gut metagenome | biome: human gut; feature: human-associated habitat; material: faeces | place: China | collected 2012 | reverse complement strand
TTTGCTATGCAGTATAAAATCAAAGTTCAGAGGAATTGTGAGACGGTGTGCTTATCTTAGGCGTTTTTTGGGTTCCCATGCGTGCAGCAAACAGAGCGGCAAAGGAAAGGGCAGACGAGATGCGGCAGGAGAGATATGAAGATTTGAAGGACAAATATGGAATAGAATAATTCATAGAGGCAGGATATGACAAAGAAACAGATAACAAATATTGAGGTGAAAAAGAATAACAGAAACCGGATTTTTCGCTATATCCGCAAAGCAGGTGTTGTTTCCAATCCGGACATTGCTTACCATCTGCAAATGAGTCTTCCCACCGTGACCCAGAATACAAAAGAATTTTTGGAAAGAGGACTTTTGCAGGAAGTGGGGGAACTGGCTTCTACCGGAGGCCGGAGGGCAAAGGCTTTAAAAGTTTGTGCGGATTTTCGGCTTGCAGCAGGAATAGATATTACCGGAAATCATGTGAGCATGCTCTTGGTGAATTTGCAGGGAGAGATTCTGGACTGTCAGAGATTTGCAAAACCATATGAAAAGGGAATGGCTTATTACCAGGAACTGGCACAGAATCTGGAAAGATTTTTGGATAAAAACCAGGTGGACAGAACTCGGTTCCTGGGATTGGGTATTTCCTTTCCGGGAATCGTAAATTTTGAGAAGAAGGCCATTACATATTCCCATGTGCTGGGGGTGGAATGGCTGCCCTTAGAGGAGGTCAGCGCCTGCTTTCCTTATGCCTGTTTTTTCCTGAATGATGCCAATGCTGGTGCGTATGCGGAGGGTCTGCAGGCAGACCGTGGGGAAGAGTTTTTCTATCTGTCTCTCAGTAATACCGTAGGCGGTGCAGTATTCGCCCACGGAGAGCTTTCCCAGGGAAAAAATTTCCGCTGCGGTGAAGCGGGACATATGACTCTTGTTCCGGACGGCGGGTTGTGCTACTGTGGTAAAAAAGGCTGTCTGGATGTCTATTGTTCCGCAAAAAGGCTGGCTGATACGAAAGAGGGAAACTTGGAGGCATTCTTTTCTGCTCTGAAAGCAGGGGAAGAAAAAAGTGCTGCACTTTGGGAGGATTACACAGATAAACTGGCTGTAGCGGTGAATAATCTTCATATGATACTGGACTGTGACATTGTACTGGGAGGGTATGTGGGCAGTTATCTGGAACCGTATCTGGATGCTGTCTGGAAAAAAATTTACCAGCGAAATACGTTTGGCGAGAGCATGCCTTTCGTAAGAGCCTGCCGGTATCAAAGGGGAGCGGCGGCTCTGGGAGCCGGATTAAGAGTCATCGAATCTTTTCTGGAAACCGTGTAAAACAGAGAAAATTACCATTTTTTTATTGACTTTTTTGTTCCTTTGCTATACTATAAAAACATAATAAAACTGTTTAATTAAGTATAAAATAAAGAAAATAAGCGGAGGGACAGCCATGGAAGGTAAAATGAAAACAGCGGTTATGCTGGAGATTGGTAAAATGGGATTTGAGGAGCGTGATATTCCCACACCGAAGGATGATGAAGTTCTGGTAAAACTGGAATATGTGGGTATTTGCGGAAGTGACTTGCATTATTATGAATCAGGGGCTATTGGAGATTTTATTGTAAAGCCGCCTTTTGTGCTGGGACATGAACCGGGCGGCACAGTTGTAGAAGTGGGCAAAAATGTCACCCATTTAAAAGTCGGTGACAGAGTAGCCTTAGAGCCGGGAAAAACCTGTGGACACTGTGAATTCTGCAAAGAAGGTAAATACAATCTCTGCCCGGATGTGGAATTTTTTGCAACACCGCCGGTTGACGGAGTTTTTCAGGAATATGTGGCACACGAAGCAGGGCTTTGCTTTAAACTGCCGGACAACGTAAGTACACTGGAAGGTGCTTTGATTGAACCTTTGGCTGTTGGTTTCCATGCAGCCATTCAGGGAGATGCGCACCTGGGACAGAAGGCCGTAGTTATGGGAGCGGGATGTATTGGTCTGGTGTCTATGATGGCTTTAAAGGCCAGAGGTGTGACAGAAGTTTATGTAGTGGATATCATGGAGAAACGTCTGGAAAAAGCCCTGGAATTAAGAGCGACCGGAGTCATTAACGGTGCGAAAGAAGACGTGGCAGCCCGTATAAAAGAGCTGACTGCTGGCAAAGGCGCAGACCTGGTAATTGAAACAGCAGGAAGTGAAATTACCACAAGACAGGCCATACAGATTACAAAGAAAGGTGCTACCATTGTGCTGGTAGGATACAGTAAAACCGGAGAAGTAACATTGCCTATGAGTATCGCTCTGGACAAGGAGCTGACCTTTAAGACGGTGTTCCGTTATCGTCATATTTACCCGATGGCTATTGATGCCGTGGCTTCCGGAAAGGTAAATCTGAAGGGGATTGTAACGGATATATTTGATTTGGATGATGTACAGAAGGCTATGGATTACAGTATTCATAACAAGGCGGAAATTGTAAAAGGTGTCATTAAAATTCACGGATAAGATTTTCAGGTAACAGAAGAAGACCCTCGTGTGTCAGAAGAAAAGCAGACATACGGGGGCTTTTTGTTGTATGAAAAAATATCAGAAAAAGCATGACGAAAGAAGTGGAGAATGGTATAATAAAGCCAATCATCTGCCCGGGAGGCAATTACAGGAGGACGAAAAATGGAAGAACAAAAGAGAAGCTGTGAATTGGAAAAAATGGGCTGCGGCGGCTGTAGTATGTTGTCTCTGTCTTATGAAAAACAGTTAAAAAAGAAACAGAAAAGATTGGAAAAGCTTCTTGGAAAATTCGGAAAGGTGCAGCCTGTGATTGGAATGGAGAACCCCTGGCATTATCGAAATAAAGTAATTTCGACCTTTACACGTGGAGAGGGAAAGAGGCTGCAGAGCGGAATTTATGCCCAGGGAACCCATAGGGTAATACCGGTAGAACGGTGTTTTCTTCACCAGCCGGCTTTGGATAAAGCTGTAGAGGCTGTGCGAAAAGCGGCAGCAGACTGCAAATACCAGCCTTATGATGAGGATAGAAGGACAGGGCTGATTCGCCATGTTTTAGTAAGGCATAGTCTGACGACGGATGAAGTTATGGCTGTTCTGGTAACAGCTTCACCGATTTTACCGGGCTCTAAGGCATTTGTAAAGAAGATTCGCGAATTTTGCCCTAATATTACCACCATTGTGCAGAATATAAATCCTCGTTCCACCAGTGCTGTTCTGGGTGACAAGGAGAAGATTTTGTATGGGAAAGGCTATATTACGGATTCCCTTTGTGGAGTGAAGTTTCGTATCGCGCCTTCGAGTTTTTACCAGGTGAATCCGAAACAGACGGAAATTCTATATCAGAAGGCCATCGAAGCTGCCGGGCTGAACGGGAAACAGACGGTTCTGGACGCTTACTGCGGTGTAGGGACCATTGGACTTACTGCAGCAAAGCATGCGAAAAGTGTTTTGGGCGTGGAACTGAATCAGAGTGCGGTTCGATGCGCGGTGGAAAACGCTAAGGAAAATCATTTGGGAAATGCCCGGTTTTTGTGCGGGGATGCCACAAGATTTATACAGAAGCTGGCGACCAGAGGAGAGCATATGGACGTGGTCTTTATGGACCCGCCCAGAGCAGGCAGCACTCCGGAATTTCTCCAGGCGGTAAGCCGTATGAGGCCGAAGAAACTGGTGTATATTTCCTGCAATCCGGAGACGCTGCAGAGGGATTTGGAGATATTGGTGAAGCAGAGATGGAAGGTGGAATGGATACAGGGAGTGGATTTGTTTCCGATGACGGAGCATTGTGAATGTATCGCAAAGCTGACTTATTGTGATGATAAGAGGAAATAGAACGATATAAATTTGGCAGTATTAGAGAAGACGATATGGCGCGAAATTTACAAGATCTATGTTGAGAGGCTTATCCTTATCAAAAAAAGTTTGGCAGCTGAATAGCGTGTAAAAAGATTAGAAAAAATCCTTATTTTGTTGAAATTTTCTTCGAATCGCGCTAAAATAGCAATAGATGTTATGCAAAAGCAATAAGCAAGGCAGAAAAGAGTACGAGAAAAGCTGTCAGATATAAAAGGAAATCCTTTTTTTCTGGACAGCTTTTTTATTCTGGCAGGAGGTAAAGAGATATGGCAAAATATGTAATGGCATTAGATGCGGGAACCACAAGTAACCGCTGCATTCTATTTAATAAAAAAGGGGAAATCGTAAGCTTTGCCCAGAAGGAGTTTACCCAGTATTTTCCAAAGCCGGGTTGGGTGGAACACGATGCAAACGAAATCTGGTCCAACCAGCTGGGCGTTGCTGTGGAGGCAATGCAAAAAGCCGGTGCAGAGGCTGAGGATATTGCGGCCATCGGTATTACCAATCAGAGAGAAACTGCAGTGGTATGGGATAAAAATACAGGAGAGCCGGTTTATCATGCTATTGTGTGGCAGTGCAGAAGGACTTCGGAATATTGTGACTCTCTGAAAGAAAAAGGACTCACGGATGTATTTCGGAAGAAAACCGGACTGATTATCGACGCCTATTTTTCCGGAACGAAAGTAAAGTGGATTTTAGACCATGTGAGAGGGGCCAGGGAGAAAGCTGAAAGGGGAGAACTGCTTTTTGGAACCGTAGAAACCTGGCTGATATGGAAAATGACAAAGGGTGCTGTCCATGTGACGGATTATTCCAATGCTTCCAGAACGCTGCTCTACAATATCAATACTCTGGAATGGGACGAGGATATTTTAAAGGAATTGGATATCCCCCGGTGTATGCTGCCGGATGTGAAGCCTTCCAGCTGTATTTACGGTGTGACGGACAGCAGTTTTTTCGGAGGCGAAATTCCTATCGGAGGAGCAGCAGGAGACCAGCAGTCCGCACTTTTTGGACAGGCCTGCTTTTCCAGGGGAGATGCAAAGAATACGTACGGCACAGGCTGTTTCCTTTTGATGAATACAGGAGAACAACCAGTGTTTTCCGAAAATGGGCTGGTTACAACCATTGCCTGGGGATTGGACGGTAAAGTGAATTATGCCTTGGAGGGTTCTGTATTTGTGGCAGGCGCTGTGATTCAGTGGCTGCGGGACGAACTGCGTCTTATTGATTCCGCAGAGGATTCCGAATATATGGCGCAGAAAGTAAAAGATACCAATGGGTGTTATGTGGTTCCGGCATTTACCGGGCTGGGGGCGCCATATTGGGATCAATATGCAAGAGGAACCATTGTGGGACTTACCCGTGGGGTGAATAAATGCCATATTATCCGGGCTTCTCTGGAATCACTGGCTTATCAGGTGCATGATGTGATTGAGGCCATGAAAGCAGATTCCGGCATGGAAATTAATTCCCTGCGGGTAGACGGTGGGGCCAGCGCCAATAATTTCCTTATGCAGGCCCAGGCGGATATGATACAGGTGCCGGTGAAACGTCCGGTCTGTGTGGAAACTACGGCTATGGGCGCCGCTTATCTGGCTGGTCTGGCTGTGGGATACTGGAACAGCAAAGAGGAAATTATGGAAAACTGGAGTGTTGACCGAACCTTTACACCTGCAATTACAGAAGAGGAGAGGGACAAAAAGTCCAAAGGCTGGAAAAAAGCGGTGAAATGCGCTTACGGCTGGGCAAGAGAAGAATAGCGGAAATCATTATGAAAATCCGAGGTATGAGTAAGATTCAGAAAAAAACAGGAAAGAAGATGACATCATGTTTGGAGAAAACCATGCACATATTTTTATGAACGCGGTCAATTACAGACAGGCTGTGAGAAAGCATGAGAACGGTGTAGATGAGGAAGTTATTCACAGCCATTTCAGGGCATATCAGGAGAAAAATATTTCCTTTGTCCGGGACGGCGGAGATAATCTCCAGGTTTCCAAAAGAGCGAAAGAACTGGCAGGGGAATACGGTATTGACTACCGAACGCCCGTTTTTGCCATTCACCGCAAAGGGCACTACGGAGGAATTGTGGGACGGGGGTTTGAAAATCTGAAGGAGTATGCAGCCCTTGTAAAAGAAGCTGGTGCTCAGGGCGGAGATTTTATTAAAATTATGACCACGGGAATTATGGATTTTAACACAGATGGTTCGGTGACAGAAACACCCCTTTCTTTTGGCGAAGTAAAGGAAATGGTGCATATTGCCCATGAGGAGGGATTTTCAGTCATGGCTCATACCAATGGTGCCAGGGCGGTAAGAGAAGTGGTGGAAGCCGGGGCAGACAGCGTGGAACATGGAAATTATGTGGACGGGGAAACCATACAGGCGATGGCAGAGTCCGATGTGGTCTGGGTGCCTACAATTACAGTGGTAAAAAATATGATTGGCTGCGGCCGCTTTTCCGATAAGGTGTTGAAGAAAATCTGGGAAACGGGAAGCCGGAATATCCGCAGTGCTTTTGCCCGGGGCGTGCACATGGCACTGGGAAGCGATGCGGGGGCTTACCGGGTTTATCACGGACAGGGACTTGCAGATGAATGGAATTGCTTTAAGGAAATTCTGGGGGACAGCCAGCCGGTGCAGCAGCGTCTTTTGGAAGGCGAACAGAGGATACGGGAAAAATTCCAGAGACAGTAAAGAAATTAACCGTTATCATGACGGCAGAGAAAACATCAGGAGGACTCAGAATGGACAGAAAAAAATCTTTTGTGCTGAAAGGACATATTTGTTATAGCGATGAAAAGAAAAAACTTCACATAAAACCCAACAGTTATGCAGTCTGTAAAGATGGTGTCTGCCAGGGAGTTTTTGAAAAGATACCTCAGAAGTTTGCCTCTTTTGAGGTGAGAGATATGGGAGACGTTCTGGTGATTCCGGGACTGACGGATTTACATGCCCATGCGCCCCAGTATGCTTTTCGGGGGCTGGGAATGGATTTGGAACTTTTGGAATGGCTTAACACCCATACATTTCCGGAAGAGGCCCGATATGCGGATTTGGAATACGCTCAAAGGGCATATGGCATGTATGTGGAGGAACTGAAAAAAAGTGCAGTGACAAGAGCCGTTATCTTTGGCACTCTTCATGTAGAAGCCACAGAAATTCTGATGGATTTGTTGGAAGAATCCGGTTTGGAAACGTATGCAGGCAAGGTGAATATGGACAGAAACGGCGGAAAAAATCTGGAAGAGGCAAGCGCACAGAGTTCTGCAGCAGAAACCAGACGGTGGTTACAGGAGACAGAGGGAAAATACAGACATACCAGGCCCATTCTGACCCCAAGGTTTATTCCGGCCTGCAGTGATGAACTGATGGCAGAGCTGAGAACGATTCAGAAGGAATATGGTTTGCCGGTTCAGTCTCATTTATCGGAAAATCCTCAGGAGGTTGCCTGGGTAAAGGAATTGTGTCCCAAGGCGAAATCTTACAGCGATGCTTATTTTCAGGCAGGACTTTTCGGCGGAACTTATCCTGCGGTGATGGCGCACTGTATTTGGGTAGACGAGGAGGAAATCCAGTTGATGAAAGAGCAGGGCGTTTATGTGGCTCATTGTCCGCAGTCCAATGCCAATCTGTCCTCCGGAATTGCACCGGTACGAAAGTTTCTCAGCGCGGGCGTTTCAATAGGACTGGGCAGTGATATGGCGGCAGGCAGCAACACTTCCATTCTGCGTGCCATGGCTGATGCGGTGCAGTGCTCTAAGCTGCGTTGGCGTCTGGTGGATTCCGAGGCAAAGCCTCTTACATTTCCAGAGGTCTTTTATATGGGAACTTTGGGTGGAGGTTCTTTTTTCGGAAACGTGGGAAGTTTTTTGCCGGGGTATGCGTTTGATGCGCTGGTCTTGGATGACACCAGTCTGCCCCAGCCCCGGAAGCTGGAGGTTTCACAGAGGCTGGAGCGTTTTATTTATCTGGGGGATGAGCAGAATATTGTGTGCAAGTATGTGAATGGAGTATGTATTCGCTGATTTTTCAGAAAAAGATTCTATAGAAAATATGAATATGAAAGAGTGAGCTATTTTGGATAGAAGAAAAGTTTCATAAATCCAGTGTCCTTCCATCCAAAACCGCCTCTTTCAGTTCATCTTCCACATAGCTGAGTTTGAGAGAAAAGAAAACTCTGTCTTCCTCCAGAAGACGGAAAAAAATCTTATCCCCCTCCCAGAGATTTAACCGGAACAAATCTTTTTTATCCACCCATTCCAGTACGCCTTCCTCACATTCAGTGATTTCACCTTCGTATGCATCTGCCGTATACAGGCACATGTACTCTGTTTCTGAAAAATCTCCGTCTGTTTTTTCCAGATGAAAGGTAACCAATCCGCGAAAACGGTAGGAAGTGAGCGTCAGTCCGGTTTCCTCGTGAACTTCCCGGAGGAGGCACTCCTCCGGACTCTCATTGGCTTCAAAATGGCCGCCAACGCCAATCCATTTATCTTTGTTTACGTCATTTTTCTTTGAAACCCGGTGCAGCATCAGATACTGTTCCTGGTTTTCAATATAACACAAGGTGGTCAGCTGGGACTTTTCTTTCAAGATACAACCTCCTTTGCCAGTTCTTTCATTTCTTCTGTAAGAGACTTCCGCACTTTTTTTCTGGTTACTTCCACGATGTTCAGGGAAGTCATATCAACCACCGTTCCTTTTACCGGGTCACGATTTAAATACGCCTGCAGATTTTCCATCAGTTCTTTTTTATGCTTCGGGCTTTTCATGTTAATAAAGTCGATGAGAATGATACCGGACAGGTTTCGGAGTCTTAGCTGCAAAGCAATCTCTGCGGCCGCTTCCAGGTTGATTTTTCGAAAGGTTTCCTCCATTTCTTTATTTGCTGTAAACTTTCCGGTATTGACGTCAATACACACAAAAGCCTCGGTCTGCTGAATGACCAGAAAGCCGCCGGATTTCAGCCAGACTTTTTCATGCAGTCCATGTTCCAGGGCGCTTTCCAGGCTGTACAATTTGTAGAGCGGAAGGAGTTTGTCCTCATACAAGCGGATTTGTGTGTTTTCGGGAAAGGCGGTTTTGGCATAACTGGAAACCGCTTCATACAAGGACTTGTTATCCGTCACAATTTCTTCCAGATGTTCGGTGTATACGTTCTGCAAAACCTGCATATATTCCGGCAGGCTTTCTTCCAGAAGAGAAAAGCATACCCGGGATGTTCCTTTCAATAAAACCTGTTGGTATCTCTGCACCAGCAAATCCAGTTCTATCAGAATCTCCTCATCAGCTGCATTCCGGCTGTTGGTTCTGACAATGATACCTGCATTTTCCGGCATGCGGTTTTCCAGAAGTTCCCGAAAACGCTGTTTTTCCGCTTTTGTCAGTTTCCCGGAAAAACCAAGTTCTTTTCTGTGAGAAGTGAGCACCAGATAATGACCGGTAAAATTCAGATTGCCTGTCACATAGGGAAGTTTGCTTTTTATTCCTTCCCGAGCCACCTGTACCACAATTTCGTCTCCCGGTTTGATTTCTTCATTCTTTTTGGGATTGGCAAAAACAGGCGGTTCCTTTTCATCCAAGGAGTAGTAGCACATTTGGCCTTCTGCAATTTCCACAAAAGCTGCATGAATATTTTTAGCAAGATTTTTTACTTTTCCAATATAAATATTTCCCAGAATACAGCTTTTTGACATTCCCATGGGATTTATCTGACAGATACGCCCGTTTTCTTCTAACGCAGCCGTCAGCATGGGAATGCCTTTGTATTCCATGGGAGTCAGTATCAGCCTACTCAAGGTCTTCTCCCAGGTTTTCCAGAGAAATCAGTTTTCGTTCCGTTTCTGTCCCTTTATCTGCATATACTTCCAGGCGATGCACCAAAAGAGAAAAACTATCAAATTCTTTCCCGCAGAACTGATAAAATGCTTCCATTACCAGCTCCGGCTTGGTATTTTTGACACTTCCGGCTGCAAGCTGAAGGAATATTCCTCCGTTATCTAAATGTAAGTCATAAATAAAAGGTTTAATGTCCACCTCTTTTTCATTCTTTTTCGTTTTCTTTACAACCAGAATTTCCGGCTGTTCCATAAAGGCCTGTACCTTTTCTTTCCAGTCGTCTCCGGGTGCCATACCTTCCCGGAAATTCACCTGATAATCGGCAGCCGCCACAAGAGCCATGGCCGCATTGGCTTTTCCGTCTGGTATCTGCCGGAAACTAAGCACTTTCATACCTTCTGCCATAGTATCATTCAGTCGTCTGATGGCCTCCTTGGACGGTATGGATGTCTGAATTTCCATATCAAAATATTCTGCCGTGCTGGTCACACCTACACCCAGTGGGGCAGCAAAAGACATAATCATATGGGGACTGAATCCTTCAGAATACGCCACATCAATGTCCGCCCTGCGGATAGCTTTCTGAAAATACCTCATAATATCCAGATGCCCGATAAATTTCATGGCCCCCTGTTTTGCAAATTTTACTCTAACCTTCAATGCAGACACCTCCTTTGTAAGCTGCCGCACCGCAGCCGGAACATTTCATTCTGCAGTTTGGCGTAACTGCTTCCTGATGGGCTTTTTCCCATTCTTTTTCCAGGAATTTCCGTGTTACTCCAATGGACAGGAAATCCCACGGGAAAATTTCGTCCAGCGGGCGCTCTCTTAAAGTATAAAATTCCGGGTCAAGACCTGCCTCTTCAAAAGCGTCCATCCAGAGGTCATAGCGGAAATATTCGGACCAGGCATCAAAAATAGCACCTTTTCGGTAAGTTGCTTCTAATACGTCCGCCACTCTTCGGTCACCGCGGGCCAGAATTCCCTCTAAAACGGTTACATCAGCTTCGCGATAATTGTATTTAATACTTTTCTGATTCAACTGTGCTTTAATCTCTTCCTTGACAATTTTTGCTCGCTCCAGATAATCCTCTTTCCGGAACATTCCGGCCCACTGGAATGGAGTGAAAGGTTTCGGCACAAAGAAAGAAGTGCTGACTACAATCTGGCATTTGCCGTGTCGCTGGTCTTTTGGGATTTCATAATATCTTTTGGCAATGGACTCGGCCAGATGAGCAATTCCTTTCATATCTTCTTCTGTTTCTGTGGGAAGTCCCAGCATAAAGTATAATTTTACTCTACTCCAACCGCCTTCAAAGGCTTTGCCTGCGCCTTCCAGAATGATTTCTTCTGTGAGCCCTTTGTTAATCACATCCCGCATTCTCTGAGTACCTGCTTCCGGTGCAAAGGTCAGGCTGCTTTTTTTGATATCCTGTACTTTACGCATAACGTCCAGAGAAAAAGAGTCAATGCGAAGAGAAGGCAGAGAAATATTCACCTTTCTTTCAGAACAGTCGTCAATCAAATATTCCAGCAATTCCTGCAGTTTAGAATAATCGCTGGTACTCAGAGAACTAAGGGAAATTTCCTCGTGTCCGGTGCTGTCCAGCATGGCTTTTGCTGTATCTTTTAAAAATTTTACATCTCTTTCCCTGGTAGGGCGGTACAGCATACCCGCCTGACAGAAGCGACAGCCGCGAATACAGCCTCTTTGTACTTCCAGAGTTACCCTGTCCTGTGTGGCTTTGATAAAAGGTACGACAGGTTTCTTCGGATAATAGGTGTTGGTGATATCCATAACGACCTGTTTCTCGATTTTTTCTTTTGCATGCGGATTGTTAGGCACAAAAGAGGCAATGGTTCCGTCTTCCTTATAAGTGGTATCGTAGAAGGAAGGTACATAAATTCCGGGAATTTCCGCAGCTCTTTCCAGAAATTCTTTTTTGCTTTTTCCAGCTTTTTTGTATTTTTTATAAGAATCCAAAACTTCTCCGAAGACAGTTTCTCCTTCTCCGATATAGAACAAATCAAAGAATGGCGCCAATGGTTCCGGATTATAAGTACAAGGACCGCCTCCCATAACCAAAGGCCAGCTTTCGTCCCGATCCGCTGCTCTTAAAGGCATACCGCTTAAATCCAGTATCTGCAGAATATTGGTATAACACATTTCGTACTGAATGGTAATTCCCAGAAAGTCAAAATTACGAATCGGATCCTGAGATTCCAATGCAAACAGAGGAATTTTTTTCTCCCGCATCACTTTGTCCAAATCCGGCCAGGGAGAATATACCCTTTCGCACCAGGTATCTTCCCTCTGGTTAAACATGTCATAGAGAATCTGGATTCCCAAATGGGACATTCCGATTTCGTAGACGTCTGGAAAGCACATAGCGAAACGGATATCTACCTCATCTTTGTTTTTCATTACCGAGTTCACTTCATTCCCGATATAGCGGGCTGGTTTCTCGATTTTTAGTAATATTTCATCGCTTAAAGCTAGTTTTCTCATGAAAACCTCCATTTTTTAGATTTTATTAACTGTAAAGCAAGGTTCCTTTACTGTTTATACAGAAATATACCGACTATCATTTTTATAATAGACATCATGTATCCTATTTTATCTCCTAAATTGTACTAAATACTGTTCCCTCTGTCAAATCTTACTGGATTTCTGACTGAAATTTTGCAAAAATACAAAAGAGAAAGTAGTGCTGCTAAAGAAGGGAGAGAGAAATGAAAAGGGCTGAAACCCTTTGTATTTAGGATTTCAGCCCTCTTTACACTCTGTATAAAACTGCGGGAGATGGGACTTGAACCCACACGTCTATACAGACACAAGATCCTTAGTCTTGCCTGTCTGCCAATTCCAGCACTCCCGCTCGCTTGTCATTTGGTTTTCCCAAAGGACAAGTGAAAGTATAGCAAATATTTTCCAACTCGTCAATAGTTTTTTAGAAAATTTTAAAATGAGAGTGTAGGGTGTGCATGTTGCTTTATGCGATACTGGGAAACAGGAGAGGTGTAAGAGGGCATATGATTAATTATGTATTCTGTTAAAAAATAGAATTCAGAGTGCATTTATCAGAATGACTATAGATAATTTGAAAGCGTTTGACGTATTGCTTTTACTGTGAGATAATGTGAATGAATAAAAGAAGCACAGCTGCAGGAATGTTTTATTCCTGGTAGTTTTTCAGTATCTTGAGTAGATGTGAAGGCGTGTAATGTATTTGCAAAAGGTAAAGTTTATCCTTTTTTATGACTTATTATTCGCGTTCTACTTTGGTAGACGCTTTTTTTATTCGCAAAATCGATGACCATAAGGAGGATAAAAATGGCAAGTATTATTAAATTTCCTGCAAAGCAGGTAAAGAAGATGGATAATCCAATGAGTGAACTTACAAAGGATGGTTCTAAAAAGTATGTTTGTTATGTAAGATTACAGGATGTTCCGGCAAAGTTTGAAGATTGGATGCGTACTAATCCTAGAGACCAGAAGCTTACAACAAATGTCGCAAAAGAAATTGCAAAAAGCATTGACAGTGGATGCAAGAATTTCCATGAAAAGAATAGAGGTATTGTAATGTCTGTAGACAAGTTTGCCTATGATAATAAGACAGGAATGATTAAAGTTACTTTATCGGACCCTGAGATACATGGAAATATTGATGGAGGTCATACTTTAAAGATTATTCTTACAAAACAAAAGAATAATGAACTGTTCTTTGAGCAGTATGTTTTTTTTGAATTTTTTACAGGAATTTCCTCACCAGTGGAACTTGCTGAAGCTCGAAATCAGTCTGTTCAGGTGGATCAGCGTTCTATCGAGGAATTAAATCGTAGTTTTGAGCCGATTAAAGCAGCTCTGAAAAATGAAAGTTTCTATAATCGTATTGCATTTAAGCAGAATGAACATGTTGGTGACAAAAACGTAATTGATGTACGTGAAATTATTGCTATTATGAACATGTTTAATCAAAGCCTCTATCCAAAGGGAGGAGATGCGCAGCCGATTCAGTCTTACACCGGAAAAGAGACAAGTCTGAATAGATTTTTAAGATTAAAGGATTCTCGAGACCAAATTGTAAAAAACATGACTCCGATTATTCCTGATATTTTTGATATTTGGGAAATGGTTGAAACTACATTTGCTGATAAAGGTAATACGGTAAATCGTACATATCGCAGAAAAAAAATGTCAAAGTATGTGAATGAAGATACGGTTGTAAATTATTCTATTTTTGGCAATCAACCGATGAACTATGTATTGCCTAAAGGAATTATATTTCCAATTGTTGCGGCTTTTAGAGCATTAGTCAAGGTGGATAAGTCAACCCAGTTATATAGTTGGGAAATGTCACCTGAGAAGATCTGGAATAGGCTAGGAGGAAAACTTATTAATATTATCATGACTTCGTCGGAAGATTTATCAGATAGCCCAGACGCAGTTGCGAAATCTCCTAATACATGGGATCTTTTATATAAAGAAGTTCTTCTCTATTCTATGTTGAATACCGAATAATAAGGAATTCTATAACCGAATGAATTAAATAGATGAACCAATCAATCATCAGCTACAGAGAACAAACCACATGGAATATCACATCGAATCTACAAAAACGAATGCGGGAACAAGAAAACTTCCGATGACATAAGATGTGTATGAAATGTTCAAAATCAATATGTTGCAGGATTAACCGACCTGCTTTTGAATTTGGAGGTCGCCTATGCTTTTTAACCCTGTCATTGGTTCCGACATTGACAGGGGGATACATACGAAAGCCGGACATGAGCTGCTTGTGGCAAGGCAGAAAGTTGGCTGCATTGAGTTCGGTGATGAGGTTATCACTCGGCGTTGAAATTTGTGTCTGATTTAGATATTCTAAATAATAATATGCTAGAGAAATCATTGAAAATGGATGTGTGAATGGTTCTTGGTTAAAGCAAGATAATTAATATTTGCCTTATCACCACAGTAGTAACACACCCCCATTCTTACTACGTTTTTACTACTTTTGACGGCCTCAATATGCCACATTTTGCCTCGTTTTGCTTATTCTGTGATTGCTTTAACAATCTCAGCGGCAGCTACATACTTGGCAAATCGCGGCAAAGCAGGGCAAACTAACGCAACAGGCAGCAGGAAGAACTTTTACAACGATTTTACAACTTTTGAAAGATGCTCCGATATGATAAAATACAAGGAAAAGTTAATAAAAATATCTGTCAATGTGCTG
>OGXL01002180.1_pt1 | contig 14934 bp, 13 predicted proteins | sample 1576311 | NCBI WGS metagenome assembly OGXL01 (sample SAMEA3541564, study PRJEB24748) | human gut metagenome | biome: human gut; feature: human-associated habitat; material: faeces | place: China | collected 2012 | reverse complement strand
ATGGAATTTTGGCTTGTATGTCTCGGGATTTTGGCATATTCATGCCAAAACACCTTGCGGGATAGTGGTGTGTGAACAGTAACTGGAATTACTTTAGTTGTATAAATTTAAGTGAAACAGGTGGACGTATAATAATTCTTACGCTATAATAGGTAAGAATTTATGTTGCTGTGAGCGAAGCAAACGGTAACAGATTTGAAGAAACGTAACTGTGAAAACAATGAACAGTAACAACAGTTACAGAGAAACAGAGGTTATCACGTGAGTAAAAGAGAAGATTATAAACGATTTATCGTATTTTGTCTGGCGAGTCTGGTGGTTCTGGCACAGGCGGCGGTCTTTGCATGGGTGTGGTATTCCGTTTACAGAGGACAGATCGACGAGCCTTTCTGGCGCAAAGGTAACTGGGTACTGATCGCAATCTACGGTCTGATGTTTGCCCTGTTTGCCAAATTGTACGGAGGACTTAAGGTTGGATATCTTAAGAGGATTGATGTATTTTATTCGCTGACACTGGCACTTTTGTGTACCAATGTGGTGGAATATCTGGAGATCACCCTGATCAACAGGTGGTTCCTGAGCGTATGGCCTATGATCGAGATGACAGGAATACAGCTGGTGCTGATCATTATCTGGATATTTGGTTCAAGGTATATCTATTCCGGACTTTACCGCGCACGCCGGCTTCTGGTCATTTACGGTGACCGGGATCCGGGGGACGACCTGATCCATAAGATGAATTCCCGAAAGGACAAATATGACATCAGCGGCAAGGTACACATCAGTGTGGGAGAAGAAAAAATCCATCAGATGATACAGGATTATGACGGCGTGATCATCTGGGATCTGCATTCAACAGAGAGAAACCGTTATCTGAAATACTGTTTTGCACATTCTGTCCGATGCTATGTGAGTCCGAAGATTTCGGACATCATTCTTATGGGAAGTGAACGCATCCATCTTTTTGACACACCGCTTCTGGTATCCAGAAATATGGGACTGGCAGTAGACCAGCGTGCTGCAAAGAGAGTTATGGATATTCTGATCTCAGGGATCGGTATTATAATCACTTCACCGATCATGCTGATCATAGCGATTGCGGTAAAAGCATACGACAGAGGTCCGGTGTTTTATTTTCAGGACCGTCTGACATTGGGTGGAAAGCCCTTTAAGATCTGTAAATTCCGCAGTATGTGCGTAGATTCGGAGAAAAACGGTGCAAGACTGGCATCCAAGCATGATTCCCGTATCACACCGGTAGGTCATGTGCTGAGAAATCTTCATCTGGATGAGCTTCCTCAGCTTTTCAATGTATTTAAGGGAGATATGTCTCTGGTAGGTCCGCGTCCGGAACGTGAAAGTATCATGCTTGAGTATGAGAAAGAGCTTCCGGAATTCTATTATCGTCTGAAAGTTAAAGCAGGTCTTACCGGATATGCGCAGGTCTACGGTAAGTATAATACAACTCCTTATGACAAATTAAAGCTGGATCTGTTTTATATTGAGAATTATTCCTTCCTGCTGGATATCAAGCTGATCTTTATGACAGTTAAAATCTTTTTCCAGAAAGAAGTATCTGAGGGAGTAGATGACAGACAGGTAAATGCGTTGAAGGATTCCGGGAAAAACGTCGGAGTGTCAGAGAATAAAACGGAGGAATGACAATGAATAAACCGCTGGTATCTGTGATCATGCCGGTTTACAACGGAGAAAAATATATTAGAAAGGCTGTGGAATCCGTCTATGAACAGGGAGTTTCGCTGGAACTTCTGGTGATCGATGACGGTTCTACAGACCATACAGAGGAAGTCCTGTCTGCCTATGAGGGCAGAGAGGACTTTCGGTATATTAAGAATGAACAGAATATGGGAGCTGCAGGCTCCAGAAACAGAGGAGTCGGGCTGGCACAGGGAACTTACATTGCTTTTCTGGATGCAGATGACTGGTGGGAGTCAGGCAAGCTGAAAGAACAGCTGAAACGTCTGGAAGAGACAGGATACGTGCTGTGTTCTACAGGGCGGGAACTGATGAAAGCGGACGGAAGCAGTACAGGACGGACAATCCCTGTAAAAGAGAAGATCACCTACAGAGAACTTCTGAAACATAACAGCATCAACTGTTCTTCGGTAATACTCAGAAGGGATGTGGCGCGTGAATTTCCCATGGAGCATGACGACAGCCATGAGGATTATATCACCTGGCTGAAAATCCTGAGAAAATACGGCTGTGCTACCGGAATCAACAAACCCTATCTGAAATATCGTCTCAGCGAAGGCGGCAAATCCAGAAACAAACTGAAATCAGCAGCCATGACTTACAATGTCTACAGATACGCCGGTTACGGCAGGATCAGAAGCTGTATTTTTTTCTGTTCTTATGCTGTACATGGAATATGGAAATATTGCTACTGTTCACTTCGTTCACAGTAACGTAGCCAAAATTCATTCCAGATTGCCTGCGGCAATGGAATTTTGGCTTGTATGTCTCGGGATTTTGGCATATTCATGCCAAAACACCTCGCGGGATAGTGGTGTGTGAACAGTAACAAAATATTTCCATTGACCGAAATGTTAAGTTTCTATTCCATAAATCGTAAAAATATGTTATGCTTGTTGCAGTAAATATGACTTTGCGGTTAATTGCCCGTTACATTGCTGTGCGTTTTTTTGTCTGCCGGTCATCTCTGAAGAATCTGGCAGAATGGGGTTGTATGTTCACACAGCAGAAGTCAGAAATATGATTAGAGGATAGTACTTAAACATGAAAATAAAAAAAGAGAGAGCGGCGGTGCCGTACTCCTGCCTGATTGATAACATTAAAGTTTTGCTTATCTTTCTGGTAGTATTTAACCATATTATTGCATTTAACCTTGTAAAGGTAGACACTGTAGTGAGATATGTGTGGTATGCGATCACGATTTTTCACATGCCTGCATTTGTTTTTATTTCAGGATATCTGTCAAAGAAACCTCAGAATGTGCTGAAGAATTTTAAGAACCTGCTGATCCCTTATGTTCTGGGATATACCTTAACCTGGTATTCACAGATATGGCTGGGCAGATCTGTAGATTATGAGATACTGCGTCCTACCGGAAGTGTCATGTGGTATATACTGGCACTGTTTATTTACCGCCTTACCATTGAGGCCCTGGGTAAGATCAGATTTATTGTTCTGCTCAGTATCCTGTTCGCATTATGGGCAGGAACCAGACCGGAATTTACCACATTCCTGTCATCATCAAGAATCGTGGTATTTTTCCCGTTCTTTGTTGCGGGGTATCTCTGGAAGAGTGAATATATCACAGCAATCCGTAAATTTAAGGGAAAATGGATTCTGGTGGCAATCTCCGGAGTCCTTTTGTGGGCGATACCGAATTATATGATCCCAAATGAAATGGGAATTGCTATTTTCCGAGGTAATCATGGATATCAGCTCTGTGGCCTGACGGATCCTCAGGGAGTGATCCTCAGACTGCTGATGTATCTGGTATCTTTCGTAGTTGTCTATACGATGCTTGCGTTAGTGCCGGACATCAAACTGCCACTCACCTATGTGGGACGACATACAATGGGAATTTATTTCTTCCATTATCCGATCATGATCATTATGAATGGTTTATACATCCTGATGCTTCCTGCAATGAACAATGTATGGGTGCTTCTGGGAGTATCACTGGTATTTGTACTTGTACTGGGAAGTCTGCCTGTGGATCTGCTCTATACGGGTGTTCTGAATCTGATCGCATTTATCCTGATCAAGAAGGATAAGACAGTCAGAGATGAAGGTCTGGAAGAAGAGTATGACAGCGAATATGATGAATATGAACTTCTCAGAAGAAAGAAAGCCATCGCAGAGCTTGCGGCAACGCTTGATTCAGAGAGTGAGCAGGACGGACATGTGGAGAAAGTAAATATGGACGAGGATATACCGGATCATACTTCTTCTGACAGGCATGAAGGCTTCAGCAATGTGGCCGGCATGGAGCTGGAGATTGAAGAGGATAATCTGGATGATATCCCTGATGAACTGATCAAAGGGGAAGAGGAGCTTTCGCTGGAAGACCTGATCCAGGAACTGGAAGCTACTACCAGAACGATGGACGACAATAAAGAACCATAAACACAAAGGAAGAGTTTTGAGATACAAAAACAGTATTTCAAAACTCTTCTTTTTGTAAAGTTAATGCGAATTTAACATTTTTGTAACGGACAGGTGACGGAAGTTGGGAAGTATGATATAATCAAAGTATCTATCGTATGGAGGTTACTGTGAACGGAGTGAACAGTAACGTATGGAGCAGGAAAACTGTTCGGCAAAATAAGAATATTTTTTTCAGGGGAGTTATGACGAAAGAATGAAGAGAGTAATCACATATGGCACTTTTGATCTTTTTCATAAAGGCCACTACAATATTATCAAAAGAGCAAAAGCACTTGGTGATTATCTGATCGTAGGTGTCACAAGTGAGAGCTTTGACATTGAGCGGGGCAAACTCAATGTGCGGGACAGCCTCATTAAGAGAATCGAGAATGTGCGGAGGACCGGGCTGGCAGATGAGATCATCATTGAGGAATATCAGGGACAGAAGGTCAATGACATCATTAAGTATGATATTGATGTTCTGGTGGTAGGATCTGACTGGAGAGGGAAATTCGATTACCTTAAGAACTACTGTGATGTAGTTTATCTGGAAAGGACCAAGAATATTTCCAGTACAAAGCTTCGCAGTGAAGGTGTTATCTTTAATATGGGAATCGTGACGGATGACATCCGGGATAATGATTTTGTGGAGGAATCCAAATATGTCAGCGGAGTTCATGTGGAACGTGTATTCAGCGAGGATCACGAGACTGCACAGAGATTCTGTGATAAATATGAGTTAGGTTCCTGCTGGAGCAGCTATGATGAATTTCTGGCAGATGTAGATATTGTTTATATCAAGACATCGCTGAACCGGAGAGCAGAATATATCGAGCGAGCGCTGAAAAAAGGAAAATATGTGATCAGTGATTCGCCCATGACACTTTCCTCAGAGAAACTGCGCTACCTGTTTCAGGTGGCAAGGGAGAACAATGTGGTTCTCATTGAACGGACCACACTGGTCTACCTGCGGGCGTTTAATCAGCTGGTATGGCTGGTACACAGTAACCTGGTGGGAGATCTGGTAAGTGTCAAATGTGCAATCTCCCAGGATGATTTCGAGGGCGGCAGGACTTTTAATGAGACGGTCTGCACAGCTATCTGTGCAGTACTGAAACTGCTGGGAAAAAAATGCCAGGATATCAACACTAATGCGGTCCGCAATCAGGAAGGCCGTTTTGTATATGATATGATTTCCATGAAATACGCCGGTGCACTGGCGACTATTGAGATCGGAACAACGGTTGACATTGAGAATGAACTTGTGATCATCGGAAGCAACGGCAGGGTAACTATCCCTAATGACTGGTGGAACACCGGATACTTTGAAGCCAATATTTCAGGAAAAGAATTTCTGAAAAGGTACAGCTTTAACTTCGAGGGAAATGGTTTCCGCTATCTGCTGCAGGAGCTGATGATCATGATCAGAGACAAACGGACAGAATGTACCCGGCTTTTCTATGATGAGTCGGTAAAAATAATAGAAATTTTGGAAACAATCAACAGAAAGGACAATTCATGACGGAGAAACAGAAATACCTCCTGAAGCTTTTCAGGGAGGTTGATGAAATCTGCAGAGAACATAACCTCAGATACGTGCTGGCAGGAGGCTCCCTGATCGGAGCTCTCAGACATGAGGGATTTGTTCCCTGGGATGATGATGTAGACCTTTATATGCCACGTCCGGACTGGGAGAAATTTATAGAGATATGCAAAACAGAACTCCCGCCTGACAGAGAGATACAGTGTTCGGAGGTGGACAGAAACTATACAAATTCATTTCCGCGCTACGCATCCACCAATACCTGTGCCATCCATAAGAGCCAGATCATCGGGAAGGACTGCGGCGGAGAAATCATAGACATTCTTACACTGGATCCTGTTCCAGCTGACGACAAAGAATACGAGAAATATAGAACACACATGATGATCTACTCAGATCTTATCAATATTTCTGTAGGCTACAGCGACCGCTGGGAGATACCTGCATCCATGTATCTGAAGTATCTTCTTTCTTATATTTTTCTTGGCAAAAAAAGAACACTGGCAAAGCTTGAGAAGATCATGTTCTCTTATAAAGAAGAGGAATGTGACCGTTATGCCATGCGCTGGGGCGGCTGCCCGTTTCTTTTCGATAAGGATATGATGTTCCCTGTAAAGGAGGGCATCTTTGAGGGAAAAAAGGCAATGATCCCAAATAAGTGCAGTGACTATCTGATCTGGCATTATGGAGACGAGTGGTCATATATGCCTCCTCATGATAAGAGGGAGGGTCATGTAGCAGTGTGTGTAGATGATCTTCCTTATCAGGAGCTACGTGAAGAATACATGCCGAAGATCAATAAGGAAAGATTGCGCTGGGACAGTGTGTTCCGAAAGTTCTACAATATGCGCATTGCGAAAAAGAGCCATAAGGTCCGCCAGGATGGGCTTGCAATGAAAGCCCGCGCTGTTGCACTGGACCTGCAGAGAGCGATCGATGAATCAGGACTTAAGATCAGTGAGCTGGTGGAAAGCAGATCTTTCCGTAAGCTGAGTGCACTTTTTGGCTCTTATTATAAGAATCAGCTTAGTGCTGACTTTATCGGAAGAGAAGACTATACCAACATTTATGCTTTTTATCATCCAACACTTGTGGAGATACCTGACGATGTATTCTATGCGGCAATGCTTACTCTGTTTTATACAGAACGTGTGTCAAAGGCATATCGGATGATGCAGGTCCGTCAGCAGCTTGACCATCTGAGTCCTGAGATGGAGGGACTGAAAGAAGATATTGAGTTTTTCAGGAAAGCTGCGGATCATTATGAATTCCATCGGATAAAGGAGGCAGAACAGATCGTCAATGAGCTTCTGAAGAAATATCCGGGACATCCGGGATTTATGAAATTTAAGTGCAGGTTCCTGATGGAGGATGCGGGAGAGAACCGGATCGAAGCAGAACGTTTTCTTGATAAGGCTCTTAAGATGTTTCCTGAGGATGGTTATTTCCTGAAATATAAGGCAGATATCCTCTGGATGGATGGCGAGATGCAGAAAGCGGCAGAGCTTTATCTTCAGGTAAAGAATAAGACAACTAACGGAATTGTATGGATGGAGATGGACAGATTCTTCAGAGGATACAAATCTGAAATCCTGAAAAGCTGTGAAGAGCTTATTGCAAACCACAACAAGAAGGAGGCTCTCGCATTGATGGAGCTGTGGAGTCGTCTGATACCTGAGGATGATGATATCCAGGGAGCATTATATCTGGCAAAAACAGTGTGTGCACGTACGCAGAGCGAGATAGAGAAAGAAATCGGTGAAATCCGGGCTGTGATCGGCACACAGATGATCACGCCAGTCAGTGTGGAGAAAAATCCGGGAAAAAGCAGAAAACAGATAAAATCAGATAGAACATCAGATGAAACATCGGCTGATGATGTGAATAAAAAAGTATCAGATCCGTCAGCAGAAACTGAAGAAGTTAAAGCGCCGGAGGATATACAGGTTAAAGTTTCAGAAGAACATAAGATGTACAGGAAAGCTCTTACAAGAGCATGGAAGCGGCTGGGGTATTCCGATGAGCTTGCAGAACTGCGCACCCAGATCATCTGTACAGGTGAGGAGAGCGAACTGGAGTGGCTTGCAGAACAGGTACGAAACCGTCAGTTCCGCAGAGAAGAGAAAGCCTGCGCTTATAAGCTGGTGGGTGATGTCAGGATGAAACAGGGACAGACCAGGGAGGCTTTTGCAAATTATAAGAAAGCACTGGAATATGAGATGCCTTCTTATGTAAGAACAGAGCTGTACCGTATTTTTATCAATGATCTGAACGATGGCAGCAGACAGGCGAAAAGCTTTGGAAAGAAGACGGATATTACAGTTGTGCTTGATAAATGGCTTGATAAATATGAAAGTATTGAAGATATTAAGAAGATCGTGCAGACTGTAACTGTTAAGTGACATCAATAGAAATGGAGTAAAGAGTTGAACAAAAAACAAAAGGTGATTTTATCATTATTACAGGAAATCGATGAAATATGCCGCCGGAATAAAATAGAATATTACCTCTCTCCACGACTGACACTCTGCGCAGTGGAAGGGCATCCTTTCCCACAGAATCCCATGTTTGGAGTTGTGCTGATGAAAACAGCGGATATGGAACGGTTCCGTCTGGCTGTGGATGAAGATCCAAGGGAAAAGAGAGCACTGGAATCCATGAAGAGCCACAAATGGTTCTCAGGATTTTATCTGAGATACACCAATACAGATACTCTGTGCCTGAATCTGGACAACACCAGAGACTACGCATTTCCGGGAATCGGAGTCAGTATTTTTCCACTCAGAACGCCGGCAGCTTCTGTAAAAGCAGAACGCAGATTATCCAGAGATGAGAATGCATGGACAGAGCTCTGTCATATCAACTATGCAGAGAGAAATTTCAGGAGCAGGGTGAACCGTACAATTATGCGGCTGCAGTGCATGATAACCGGGCGCCAGGGACAGGCTGCACATTTGTATGACAGGCTTGTCAGATCCTGCCAGCAGCCCGGAGCAAATAAATATATCCTCAAAAGAAGAAAACAGACTACCATTTTCCCTGCAGAAATTTTTGCGGAGAGTAAACGTGTCACTCTGGAAGGTGCAGAACTCCAGGTTCCGGCAAAAACCGCAGAGTATCTTACCATAAGCTATGGAAAGAATTATAAAGATGCAAAGGAACCCCGCTATGTGACACCCATTGCGCTGGTGGTCAGTGCGAGGGTAAGCTATACACAGTTCTGGAAAGAATCCGGAAACTTTGAAAAATACTGTAAAGAGCGAATGAAAAATGCCCGCAAACTTGCCAGAAGCAGGCGGCACAAAGACTACTTCAATGAATGCTGGGATTATGTAGAGTTCTGTGGGGAGCGCATGAATCTGGGTGTTTCCTATGAGAAGCAGAAAGACTACATTAAGAACCTGTATAAGAATGAAGATTATATGACACTTGAGAGGGTATTTCGTCCCTATTTCAAGATGATGCAGAAGAGTCTGCAGAAGAACGAACTCTTTGCAGAGGACGAAGAAATTTTTGACATCTATGTAGACGTACTGGAGAAAACAGGAAAGACAGTACAGAGAAGTAAGATCGGCACGCTGATCTGACGGGAGGGAACATGAAACTTTCAGATTATATTGTTACGTTTTTGCAGAAAAAAGGAATCCGCCATTTCTTCGGCTATCAGGGAACCATGATCGCACATCTGGTAGACTCCATTGAGAGAAATCCGGAGACAGAGAATCATTCCGGTTACAATGAACAGGGGGCAGCTTTCGCAGCCTGCGGATACGCACAGGCGAAGGAAGAATGTGCCTGCGCCTATGCTACCAGCGGACCGGGAGCCATCAACCTTCTGAGTGGTGTGGCAGATGCCTATTACGACTCTCTGCCTGTGATCTTTCTGACAGGGCAGCTGAACACGTATGAGTACTCCGGGATTAAAGGACTGCGTCAGCAGGGATTTCAGGAGACAGACATCGTGGCAATGGCGAAACCGATCACGAAATATGCTGTTCAGATACGAAACCCTGAGGACATTGTGGAGGAATTAAATAAAGCATACCATATTGCAACCACAGGACGCAGAGGACCGGTGCTCATCGATCTTCCCATGAATATCCAGAGAAGTGAAGTGGAGAATCCGGTCTATGACATGACTTTTGAGGACAAACATACAGATGCAGCTGCAGCACAGCAGGCGGCAGATACGATTCTGGAAGCACTGGAACAGGCAAAACGTCCGGTGATCATGCTGGGCCATGGCGTGGACAGCAGCTTCAGCCAGCAGAAACTGATCCGCTTTGCACAGAAGAGACAGATTCCGATCATCACCAGCGTTCTGGCGAAATCAGTTCTGGGATACGACCATCCACTGAATTTCGGGTGCATCGGCGGTGCCTATGGACACCGTTATGCAAATATGATCGCCAATGCAAAAAGCGATCTGCTTCTCTGTTTTGGCATTTCTCTGTGTACCAGGCAGATCGGAACCAAAGTACATGAATTTGCTAGAGGTGCAAAGATCATACGTATAGATATTGATCCATACAATCTTCAGAGAGATATCCATGAGAATGGTATCAATGAAGTGAAGCTGCAGGCAGAGACAGGTGCAGTAATCGATTGTCTTGCAAAAGCAGCAGCTCCGGATACAGAGGGGATCAGTGACTGGCTGAATGTCTGCACAGAGATTAAAGAAAATCTTCAGGCAGTTGATGATGCCACGCCGGAAAGATATCCGAACCGTATGATCGCAGACCTCAGTGATATGCTGGAGGATACCTCCGCGATCGCAGTGGATGTAGGACAGCATATGGTGTGGAGTTACCAGTCATTCAAGAATCATGAAGGACAGAAACTTCTCTTCTCCGGCGGTCATGGCGCTATGGGCTATGGACTTCCGGCTGCAATAGGAGCCTATTATGCAACAGGAAAACCAACTGCCTGTATTTGTGGAGATGGTGCACTCCAGATGAATATCCAGGAACTGGAGTGGGTGAAGAGAGAGAATCTTCCTGTTAAGATCATGGTTATGAATAATGAAGCACTTGGCATGATCCGTCACCTGCAGAGAGATTATTTTGACTGTCTGTTCGCAGGAACCACAGACGGCTGCGGTTTTGCTTCCTGTAATTTCGCAGAGGTGGCAAAGGCTTACGGCATTCCTGCACTGAGAATGCTCTGCGATGCAGTCAGAGAAGAAGCACCGGAATTTCTGGAAGGGGAAGGCCCGAAACTTCTGGAAGTTATGCTGGAGCATGGAACTTTTGCATATCCCAAGACCTGTCTGGGTGAACCGATCCATAATCAGCAGCCCTATGCACCGAAGGAAGTTTATGACAGACTGATGGAATTGTAGGAGTGAAGAATATATTTCGGTAATGTGGAATATGTAATTATAGAAGGAATTTTTTTGCAGGCAGTCCGTTTTATGGAAGTGGGGAGACTCCCGCATGACAGAGAACAGATCTGTCTGTATTATAGATGAATAAAAAGAGGGAATACAAAATGAGCAAGGTAACAGTGATCACAGGCGGCACCTCCGGAATCGGACGCGGTATTGTGGAGAAGATACTGGCAAACTCAGCAGAAGATGATCTGATCTTTGCCACTTACGCCCACAATGCATATAAAGCCAATGAATTCTGGGACAGCCTGAAACCGGAAGACCAGGAGAAGCTTATCATTCTGAAAGCGGACATGTCTTCCTATGACGATATGATGAATTTCGTCGGAGAAGTAAAAGAGAAAGCAGGACACGTAGACTGGCTGATCAGCAATGCGGGAATCAGCACTTACGATAAATTTCAGGATTACACTTTCGAGGAATGGAATAATATCGTGAATACCAACCTGTCTGTACCGGTGTTTATGGTTAAGGAGTTTATGCCGGTTATGACAGAGGGAGGAAGAGTGCTTTTCATGGGTTCCTATGCAGGGCAGCAGGCATATTCCTCATCACTGGTATACGGTGTGACCAAAGCTGCCATCCACTTCCTTACCAAATCGCTGGTAAAGGAATTTGAGCCAAAAGGCATCACAGTCAATGCCATTGCCCCCGGTTTCATCCAGACGCCCTGGCATGAGAACCGCACACCGGAAAGCTACGAACGCATCAACCGAAAGATTGCACTGCACAGATTCGGTGAGATCAAAGACGTGGCAGATATGGCGTACAGTATACTTACCAATAACTACATGAATGGAAGTATTGTGGACATTCATGGTGGGTATGATTACTTCTGATAAAGTTAAAAAAAGAATCCCCGACAGATTTTTCTGGCAGAAACTTCGGTTTCTGGTGTTTCGGTTGTTTTTCAGTTTGTAAATGTAACAATCTTATCATCATCTGCCACCTGAGATTCAGATTTATAGTCATTTTTCCCAACATTACATTTGCTTTTGACAAAAGAAGAGTATTTCTTCTGTTTGACAACCTCCCCACAGGTCCATATAATGAAATACAAGACATAACTGCCAGTCTGTAGAAAGGACTGGCAGTATATGACTTTATCATAGGCAGAACGAGAGCGGAGGAGAGAAAGCTGCGTATGAAAAGATTTGATGATAAGAACAGCACAGATGATAAAAAGAAGCGAAAGCGGATTCTGTTTATGGCAGGACTGATCGCAGTGATTATCATCACAGCTGCCTTATTTTATTTTAACAGTTTTGTGATGAAAACAGAGAATTCCAGAGCCAGAGATTCTCTTCTGGAATGGACAGAGCAGAATGCAGCACTTGTCGGAAGTCGGATTGATATGTACTATGATCTTCTGGAGTGTGCGGCAGATTATATCAGTGATATGCCTTTAGATGAAGTACAGACAGAGGAGATGCTGAGGGAGAAATTTCACCGTCACACAGAGAAGTTTGATTCGCTGAAGATTATCAGTGAGGATGGCCGCTGCGTGCAGGACGGACAGGCTTATTCCCTGAAAGAATACTTCCTGATGGCTATGTTAGGTAACAGGGGTCTGGCAGAAAATGGATATTCCTGTGCAGATGGAGTGATATTGTCAGTACCTGTCAAAAATGAGGCACAGCAGATTAAGGGAGTGCTCTGTGGGACGCTTCCGTGCAGCAGTCTGGACGTATATGGAAAGGCAGACCGTAGAAAAGGATATGCAGGGCTTTTTGTGATAGATAATCATGGAAAATATATTGTGTCTGATGGCGGCAATGACACTTTTGGTAATGATTTCCTGACCTGGCTGGAGGGGCGTGAACTGAGTCTGCCGATTTCCGATATTAAGTCCCAGATGGACAGTGGATTCCAATATTACTTTGCGATTTCAGATGAAGATGGAGATTATATGGTGACTGCGGCACCTGTGGACGGTACGAAGCTGTTTGCGGTAACAATGGCTGATAACAGGTATATTCATCAGGCAGGACTCAGATACCGGATATGGGTATTTGTGATTACTCTGGTGATCATCCTGAGTCTTATAGCAGTTATTGGAGTTTATCTGTATTTCCGGCGTGAGGACAGGATCGCTATCCGCAATCTGAACCGTCAGCTTATGCTGAATGAGGAAACTTACCGCATCACAGCAAGGGAGAGTGACCTGTGCGTTTTTACTTATGATGTGGAAACAGAGCAGATACAGTTTCTGAATGACAAATATCAGAATCTGGGGCTGAATCAGTCAGAACTCAGCGTACCGGTCATGCTTCGGAAAATCAGGGAGATCAATCCGGAAACCTGTTCTGTGCTCAGGAATATATTTGCCAGGGCAGATTCTGCTGAAGCTTTGCATTCACAGAAGGTGAAAGTATGGGCAGGAGGTCGTATGCGGTATCTGCAGATCAAGACTACGAATCTGTACGATGAATCGGGAAAAGTGTCCCGTATGGTCGGCAGTATCGAGGATGTTACGGATATGGAGAATGATATGCTCAAGCTTCAGAAGGAGGCAAGGACGGATCTTCTGACAGGTGCCATGAACAGGGCAGCGGGCACATCTGCCATAAACCGGATGCTTGTGCAGGAACTTCATCCGGGATGTGTAAATACTTTTGCTATTGTGGATCTGGATAATTTCAAAACGCTCAATGATGTCATGGGACATATGTGGGGAGACAAGGCTCTCTGCGAGGTTGTCCTGATCATGAAGAAGCATTGCAGGGCTCAGGACATCGTCTGTCGTCTGGGCGGTGATGAGTTTGTGGTATTTCTGCCGGATATGATCAGGGAAGCGGCGGAGGAGAGTCTGCGTGTACTTTCTGCGAAGCTGCATATTGATTATGTGAAAGAAAACCTGGAGGTAATGATCTCCGCATCTATGGGGATTGTTTTCTCAGATGGAAGAGATATCACTTTCCAGGACCTGTATGAGGAGGCAGACGGATGTCTGTATCAGGTGAAACGTACCTTCAAGGGTTCCTACCATATTTCAGACAGAGCCGACCGGGTAAAGGCAGATTAGGGAAGTTCCTGTAAAAAATATGCGATGAAATATAGGCATAAATAATAAGAAAAGACTTGACTTAGGCATGCCATGTGTGATAAACTTGACAAGCGACATGGAAGTTAGGTCTTTTTTTTATGCCCGAAAAGATGACGGATACATCGTCCGGCATGAGGAAAATGACCATGCAAATGAAAACACTGGAGGTGGAAGTTGTGCGCGTTAAGATTACATTAGCATGTACCGAGTGCAAGCAGCGTAACTACAATATGACTAAGGAGAAAAAGAACCATCCTGAGAGAATGGAAACTCAGAAATATTGTAAGTTCTGCCGCAAACACACTCTGCATAAGGAAACAAAGTAATCCAAGGTAACTGGACGAAACAGTTACTCACAGAGAATTGTGAGGTCAGGCTATGCAAGGAAATGAAAAATCTGCTGGCAAGAGCCAGAAGAAGAGTTGGTTTCAGGGACTTCAGTCAGAATTCAGGAAGATTGTCTGGACAGACCGCAATGAACTGATTAAACAGACTATCGTGGTAGTTTGTGTGTCAATCGTGCTTTGCGTACTGATCAGCGTCATGGATTCATTTATTCTCGAAGGCATTAATCTTTTAATGAAATAAGGATAAGGTGATTGTATGTCAGAAGCGAAATGGTATGTTGTCCATACTTATTCCGGGTATGAGAACAAAGTAAAAGTCGACATTGAAAAGACCATCGAAAACAGACACCTGGAAGACCAGATCCTTGAAGTTCGTGTTCCGCTGCAGGAAGTGGCTGAGCTGAAAAACGGGGCTCTGAAACAGGTTCAGAAGAAAATGTTTCCTGGCTATGTACTTCTCAACATGGTT
>OGXL01002166.1_pt1 | contig 15014 bp, 8 predicted proteins | sample 1576311 | NCBI WGS metagenome assembly OGXL01 (sample SAMEA3541564, study PRJEB24748) | human gut metagenome | biome: human gut; feature: human-associated habitat; material: faeces | place: China | collected 2012 | reverse complement strand
TGTGTTAAGCACGCCGCCAGCGTTCATCCTGAGCCAGGATCAAACTCTCATGTTAAAAAGTTTTCCTGTCCAGTTATAAACTGGCTTAATCAGATATCTATCTGATTTACTGTTTTAAGGTTGTTTCTTTATAGAAACGTTCGTGTGTTGTTATTCACAACACCCTGAAATTCATTGAATCTTTCAAGGTTATTTCACTGTTCAGTTATCAAGGTTCTTTGTTTTGTTGTCGTTCTCGGCGACAGCTTGTTTATTATATCTTATCAAGTCTGTTTTGTCAAGAACTTTTTTTCATTTTTGAGACTTTTTCTTTCAATCGGTTTTGTCCGATCTGTTATCTCAAACGCGACAACTCTGATATTTTATCATGTGTTGTTCTGTTTGTCAACAACTTTTTTGTTGTCCGCTGTCAGATCATGTCATGTCCCGCGGTCAGCTTGACTATGTTACCATCTGGGTATTATTTTGTCAACCCATTTTTTCCAAAAATTTCACTTTCTTATGTGTACTTTCGCAAAGTGAATTTTACTGTTTCAGTTCATCTTTCCAGAAAAGATATATTTCCACCGTATTTTATTTCAATATCGCATCCATCGCATCTTTCACTGACCTCACACCAGTCAGGCGGATTCCCTTTGGCACAGATCCACTGTCCTTCATGGAATCCAGGCTGACCTGTGGCAGAATGCATTCATCAAATCCAAGTTTTTTTGCTTCTGTCACGCGCTGCTCTGCCATACTGACGGCACGCACTTCTCCGCTTAAGCCCACTTCTCCGAAACAGATCGTCTTCTCATTGATCGGGTTTTCACGGTAACTGGATATAATGGCAAGCACAATGCCAAGATCGATCGCTGGCTCATTCATTTTTACGCCGCCCGCGATATTCACATAAGCGTCACAGTCTCCAAGTTTTAATCCCAGCCTTTTTTCAAGTACTGCCATCAGAAGATTTACCCTGTTAAAATCGGTGCCTGCAGCCGTTCTCCGCGGAATTCCAAAATTACTGTGGCAGACTAACGCCTGTACTTCCACCAGAATCGGTCTGGTTCCTTCCATAGAACACGCAACAACCGAACCGGATGCACCTTCCGGTTTCCCGCTCAGCATGTATTCCGAAGGATTTTCCACTTCCATCAGTCCGTTCTGTCTCATCTCAAACACGCCAATCTCATTCGTTGAGCCGAACCTGTTTTTGACACCGCGCAGTATACGGTATGCCGCATGCCTGTCCCCCTCAAAATAGAGTACCGTATCCACCATGTGTTCTAAAACTCTCGGACCCGCAACCACGCCCTCTTTCGTCACATGACCGACAATAAAGATGGAAATTCCCATCCCCTTTGCAATCTGCATAAATACCCCTGTGGATTCCCGCACCTGTGATACGCTGCCCGGTGCAGAGGAAACTTCTTCGTTATACATGGTCTGTATGGAATCTATGATCACGATCTGCGGTTTTTCCCGGTCAATCACCGTTTTTATCGTGTCTAAGTTCGTTTCACATAAAAGTGTCAGCGAATCGCCAAAGGTTCCGATACGTTCTGCCCTTATTTTGATCTGCTGCAGGGATTCCTCTCCGGATATATATAATACGCGCACACCTTTCTCCGATAAATTCCGGCATACCTGCAAAAGCAGTGTTGATTTACCGATTCCCGGATCACCGCCCACTAACACTAAAGATCCCTGTACGATTCCGCCGCCAAGTACACGGTCAAGCTCTTTCATATCCGTCGACATGCGTTTGTCCTGTGTCATCTCGATCTGTGAGAGCGGAACGTTCTTCGCCTCTGCCGCTTTTGCCGCTACCCTGCCGCCTTTTGCTGCACTTTTTTTATCGATCATCTCCTCAACAAATGTATTCCATTCCTTACATGCAGGACACTGTCCCATCCACTTTGATGATTCGTAACCACATTCCTGACAAAAAAATACTGTTGTTTTTCCCTTCGGCATATTCCTTCTCCATCTCTTTTTATTGTTTATCAGTATACTTACTTTATCTGTAAAAAGCAACTTACTTTCTATGACAAAAACCGGAAAAAGCAATCCGCTTCTTCCGGTTTTTATTATTATTGCAGAATTATTTTTTTACTTTAATTTTCACTGCTGAACTCCTGATTGTAAAGTCTGCAAGTAATTCATTCCTGCCATTTACAACCACTTTGTAATAATATGTTTTTTTCTTCTTTGCTTTTTTATCTGCAAAAGACGTCTTCTTTGTGGTTCCAATCAGAGTATACTTACCGTTCTTTTTTTCTGCACGGTAAATCTGATAAGTTTTGGCACCTGTTACCTTATTGTAAGAAACAGTAACCGTTCCTTTTTTGTTATTTTTTACTTTTGCAGCAACTTTGACACCATATATAATGACTGCCGGCTTACCGGAAGCAACCTGTGTACCATATTCCGAGGTCATATAAGAGGCAATTCTTGTTCCTTTTTCCCCATATGCACTGACCATATAATAATATTTCACACCTTTTTTCAACCGTGCCCTGTCATATGCCGCCGTGCCTGTAATGGATCCGTCTTCGCCATAATATTCCCGATAGTGAACCTCACTGTAATATCCTGTCTCATCATTGGAATCTTTTGCGATCAGATTACCTGTTGCTGCATAAAGTTTTTCGTCCGTATTACATAACGGCGTATATACAGAACGGACGACTTTATAATATTTCGCACCTTTTACCTTTTTCCAGGTAATCTTTACTGCATTCTTTTTCGTATCATAAACAGCTTTGATGGATTTTACTGCTGCAAGTGATGTAGATTCTTTTGACGATGACCATCCACTGTATTCTTTTTGGGAATTATAAGCCCTTACCGATACATTTACGTATTCTCCGCTCGATAATCCTTTAATGGTGTATTTATTTTTCTTTACCGTTACATATTTTTCTGCAACTGTTTTTTTCTCACCATATTTATCATATACCATGTATCGGATCTGATAGCCTGCAGCGTACTTGTCCGCATCCCATTTAACGCTTACATTTTTGCCTTTATTGGTAAGGACGAGATTTCGCGGCTCCTCGAGCTGCATTTTAACTCTGGTCGACGCGGTAATGTATTTTAATGTTTTTCCGTCTTTATAATATGCACAGATCAGATAGGTGTAACTCTCACCGAATTTTAACTTTTTGTCCGTGTATGTTGTCGTTTTTGCGTTTGTGATCGTTTTCACCAGTTCATACTTTGTATTTTCTACTGTTACGGCACTGTTGCCCGAATTGATCCATCCTGAAATTTCTGTGATATCCTTGTCACTCTCAGAAGTTCTGTAAATCTCATATTTTGTTGCAGAACCTACTTTTGTCCAGGTCAGTTTCACTGTATTTTTTGAGTTCTTAGCCACCTTTAATACAATGTTATTTACACGGCTGGTACTTACAGTAAAATTTTTATATATACTGTAACTTTTCGTTTTTCTGTCCGGATCATAATAATAAGAGCGTACCTTGTAGGAGTATTTTGTGCCTGCCTTTAAATTCTGATCTGTATAGACATAGTCTGTGGTCGTTGCTATTTTCTTATATTTTTTACCTGAAAGACGATAAATCTCATATCCGGTACAGCTTCCTCTGGTAAAAGATAACTTTATACTGTTTTTTCCCGCCTTTGTATATACACGCGGTACGGATACCTTATCCGTATAGCTTACCATATTCGAAGCAGGACTCATTGCCGTATAATAAGTCATGCCAACAGATATATTTTTATATGTTTGATTTTTTTGAGCATCTGTTACTTTTATTTCCTTATTTACGGTAAACACCGGCTTCTTTTGTATGTTATAAAGAGAACTGCCTGCATCATAGGTATGCGCAACAAATGTATATTTTACGCCCGGTTTTAAAGAGATTGCACTGTATGATCCATCGATTCCCTTCACTTTGTAAGAACGTACATAACTGCTTATTTCCTTACTTTCAAGCTCCGTAAGTGCATCTTTTAAATAAAGTTTTTTCTGCTGTCCCTGACCATCCGTATAGTAACCATAAGCGTTCAAAAGCTCATAATTATAATGCGCCGGCTTCTTTCCTTCTTCAAAAACATAAATGACTACATCCGCATCGATTGGCGTCCATGAGAGCTGCCAGTCATCTCCATTGTACGTCTTTTCTATTTTGAGATTTTTTACTGTCGGTATGTTTCCATTAATGCTGGCCGTTGCAGTTATGACATCTGAATAACTTCCATCTGAAAAATATCCTTCTTCCGCAGATTCCAGTCTGACGGAACAATAAAAATATGGCAGTCCTGAATCTATTGTAATATTACAATACGGATCTGATGCATACTCTGAATCCGTTTCATAGGAATCGTTTTCTCCTTTTGCATTTACATAAGCATCGTACAGCGTTCCCCTCTTATTGTAAAACTGTAAAAAGCTCTCTATATTCGTAATATTTAACGGTTTGCTGCTTCGCAGGTAATACACACGATAATGATCCACTCCGTTTTGTGCATTCCAGGTAACTGACATCTCTTTTCCCTTTTCAGAAACTTTTGTACCGGTTACCGGTGATAACTTCTTTAAAGAGTAATTTTTATAAGTATAGGTGTCCGACCATTTACCATACATGTCCACCACATATTTCGTCTGTTTCGATTCTATAATATATTGGCTATTATCATTCCAGTTCCAATATACCTCCTGTTTGTTACTTGTCACTTCATGATAATATACAGCACGGACTTTTACGCTGACCTGCTGTCCTGAATTCAATATGACATATGGCAGTCTTGCTGCATCTGATGTTATCATCTCATGTACGGTTCCGTCTGACGCATCCAAAAATAATCCCGGCATATTATAGACCTTGGTATTTCCATCGCAGACCACTTCATATCCAACCTTCATCATGTCTCCGGCTTTATTTTTCATTGTGGCCGTATCATTATTAATCGGATTCCAGCTTATTTTTACATAAGTTTTTTCAAAAGAAATCTCTTCATAAGCATTTGCATATACAACATATTTATATTTTTTCGATGCTGAATCATATACCGATTCATACGTTAATTGCTTATAAAAATGTCCATTATAACTATAATAAAGAACCTGTGTATCATTTTTTACTGCATACTCATCTATCCGCTTTTTGGCATTTTCCGATGAATCACTTACAGTGATTTCTGTAATTTCATCACCTTCTGTCACATAATGATACCCTGTCGCATCACATGACCGCAATGCTCTATACGTCTTACCATTGACTCTATACATTCCATATGCATCTTGATATTTATCTGTGTTGCCTTTCAGTATGGCTTCTGCCTTATTATACAGGTTTACAAATCCATCAATATCCGTACCGCTGCACTGACCATAATAGTTATTTTCATACTTATATAATCCTACGGTCTTATCCCAAAAATTGCTCCTTTTTGTAATCTTAAAACCTGCAATTTCGTCTGTCGTACCTGCTGCAATCACTCCGTTCTGGAACCGATTCACATAAGCATATCTCAACTGCCGGCCAGACGCTGTTGTTATAATACTTCCGTCATCTTTTCCTCTTACATTGATTACCTTTGACGGTTTATCAATTGCAGCGAGTTCTTCCTCTTCAGTCTCTTCTTCGGTCTCTTCTTCTATTTCTTCTTCCGATTCTTCTTCCGTCTCTGTTTCCATCACTTCGGTATCATCAACAGCCTCCGTATCATTCACGTTTTCTGTCTCTTCTACAGTTTTCTCAGTTTCTGATGCCTCTGATGTTTCTGGAATTTCCGATGCCTCGCTGTTCTCTGTCTGCCCGCTGTCATTTTCTGCAGACTCACTGTCCGTTTCGCTTTCTGTCTCTGTCTGTTCTGTTGCTAAAGCTGCTTCCATCGCATCTTCTTCCTGTATCACAGCCTCTGTTACTGTCTGTACATCTGTCTGCGGCAATCCAGCAGCACCTACTGATGTCCAATCTCCGACCGTCAGCGTAAGCGCCATCGCAAATGCCGCCATACGTTTCCAACCCGTGAGTCTCTTTCTTTTCATAACTTTTCTCCTTCTGATTTATTGCACATTGTCACGCGCATTTTTTATGTTAATGTAACAGTTTATCCCCGTCAATCGTACTTTCGTACTTGAAAGCGCAAAAAAAGCTTACATGCCCTTTTGACATGTAAGCTTCCTTTGATCTCACTTTTCCGTTCTTAACACTTTGTAACTTTTACATCTACCGGATGGTCGCCAAGTTCTACACTTAAGCTTAATTTGCCGCCAAGATTTGTCTTCATCTTTCCTGCATCTGCGCCATCGATCGTGATGTCGTACTCTGACTCATCCTCAAGTTCTACTGTGATCTGTGCATCTTCCGGTCCCTCTACCTGAAATGTCAGGCCTGTATCTGTTGCATTCAGATTCATGACAGCCGTTCCCGGAACAGATTCATATACGAACATGCCATTGCGCTCTAACTTGGTGATCTCGGAAAATGTCTTCACCTTGTAGATATCTCCCTGATGTTCGAAATTATCAAGTTTCGCCTTTGCACCTAATGTGTAATCCCCAAAACTGATCGTTCCATCTGCTTCTGAACGAATTAATTCGCTGATCGTTGCCATTTTTTCCTCCTGTGATAAAGTAGTTTTCTCTTTATCGTAAAATTTTGTGCCCTTATTATATAATATCCCCGTCACGATTTCCAGTGCTTTCCCGGATATTTCAGTAAAATTTTATTTTGTTTCGAACACGACTTTTTCTTTGTGGATCGTCACGACCACTTCCGTATCTTTTTTCACTTTGCCGGACAGGATTTCTTCTGCCAGTTCATCCTCGATATCGTTCTGGATCTGACGGCGCAGCGGTCTTGCACCGTATTTATCATCATAGCCCTTGTCGATCAGCAGATCCTTTGCCGCCTCATTTACAGTAAGGGTAATGCCAAGCTGTTCTTTGCTGCGTTTTTCAATGCCTCTCAGCATAATATCCGCAATTCCCTTCATATGCTCTTTCGTCAGCTGATGGAATACAATGATCTCGTCAATACGATTTAAAAACTCCGGCTTGAACAGGCGTTTTACCTCTTCCATCACACGGCCCTTCATGAATTCATGATCTGCCTTTGCGTCTGTGGCAACTCCGAAGCCAAGACGTTTCGGTGCGATGATATTTTCAGCACCTGCATTGGAAGTCATAATGATAATGGTATTCTTAAAGTCGATCTTTCTTCCCTGGGCATCTGTGATGTGTCCGTCATCTAATACCTGCAAAAGGATATTAAATACATCCGGATGCGCCTTTTCGATCTCATCAAACAGGATCACCGAATACGGATTTCTGCGCACCTTTTCGCTGAGCTGTCCTCCCTCCTCATGGCCTACATATCCTGGCGGTGAACCAATCATCTTTGATACGCTGTGTTTCTCCATATATTCCGACATATCAACACGGATCATAGACTGTTCGCTGCCAAACACTGCCTCCGCAAGTGCCTTTGAGATCTCTGTTTTTCCGACACCGGTCGGACCTAAGAACAGGAAAGAACCGATCGGGCGCTTCGGATCTTTTAATCCGACACGTCCTCTTCGCACAGCTTTTGCCACTGCACTCACCGCATCCTCCTGACCGATGACACGTTTGTGTAAGGTAGACTCTAATTTTCTTAAGCGGGCAGCCTCCCCCTCGGCAATCTTTCTTACCGGGATCTTCGTCCATCCGGATACCACATCCGCAATATCGTCTTCTGTCACTTTTAACTTTTTACTGCGGCTGTCTTTCTTTGTCTTTGCCTGTATTTTGGCAAGCTCTTCTTCACACGCTTCTTTTTCGTTCTTCTTCTGCTTTGCACCTTCCACATCACCATCGTGCAGAAATTCTAACATTTCCTCTTCTAACAGGTTGATGCGATGTCTTAATTCAACGACTTCCTCCGGTTTTCCACCCGCGCGCAGACGTACCTTTGCTGCAGCCTCATCCATCAGATCGATTGCTTTATCCGGCAGGAAACGGTCATTGATATAGCGCGCAGACAGGCGTACTGCTGCCGATACCGCATCATCCGTAATCTTTACCTGATGATGCTTTTCATACTGTTCCCGCAGTCCCTCTAAAATCTGCATTGCCTCCTCTTCCGACGGCTCTTCTACCGTAACCGGCTGGAATCTGCGCTCTAGCGCAGCATCTTTTTCAATATATTTGCGGTATTCATCGATTGTCGTTGCACCGATCAGCTGCAGTTCCCCACGCGCAAGTGCAGGTTTTAATATATTGGAAGCATCGATTGCTCCTTCCGCTCCGCCCGCTCCGATGATTGTATGCAGTTCATCGATGAAGAGCAGGATATTGCCGGCTGCCCGTACTTCCTGAAGTACCTTTTTAATGCGCTCCTCAAACTCACCGCGATATTTTGAGCCTGCCACGATTCCGGACATATCCAAAGATACCACCCGCTTTCCCGCAACGGTATCCGGAACCATTCCGGTTGTAATACGCTCCGCAATTCCCTCAACGATCGCAGTCTTTCCAACGCCCGGTTCACCGATCAGACATGGGTTATTCTTTGTCCTTCTGCTTAAGATCTGGATCACACGGCCGATCTCTTCCTGTCTGCCGACTAACGGATCTAATACTCCCTCAGCCGCCAATGCAGTCAGATCTCTGGAGTATTGATTTAATACCGGTGTATCCGATGCTGTTTTTTTCACCGGCTTACCATTCATGAAATCTTCTTTGTACAGGCTCGCATCTTCTCCCATTGCGATCAGGATATCCACATACATTTTCTGGATATTGACCGCTAAGGTATTTAAAAGGCGGGATGCAACACACTCTGTCTCTTTCATCATCGCGATCAGGATATGCTCCGTCCCGATCTCCTCTGCATGAAAACGCGCTGCCTCCCTTGCTGCCCCTTCTAACACCTGCAGTGCCCTCGGCGAATATTCCTTAGCCTCTGCCGTCAGCACCTGTGCATCCGGTGCAATGAGTTCCTCGATCAGCTGCATGACTTTGTCAAGTTCTACTCCATTATCATTTAATACCTGCGCAGCGACGCCCGTTCCTTCTTTTAAAAGTCCGATCAGGATATGCTCCGTTCCGATATAATGATGATGCAGTGATTTCGACATCTTTGAAGCCTGATCGATTGCTTTTTTTGCTTTTGATGTATATCGTATCTGCATAGTTTCTCCATTCTTTTTCTATTTATAAATCATTTAAATCGATGATCTCTAAATCATCTTCTTCCTCTTCTTCTCTCGGAATGTGTTTTTTCTCCGGAGTATGTTTCCGCTCCGGCTTTTCTTTTCTCTCCGGCCTTTGTTTCTCCTCCGGTTTTTCTTTTCTCTCCGTGCGCTGTTTTTCCTCCGGTTTTTCTTTTCTCTCCGGCCTTTGTTTCTCCTCCGGTTTTTTTCTTTCTACCGGCAGGAAATCTTCGTCCTCTTCCCAGTCCTCATCGTCAAGATCGTCAGACATGCCACGTCCAAACAATCCCGCACGCACTTTATGGATCTTTGATACGCCGACTTCGTTCTCTGTATCGTTTTCTTCCACATCATCCGGCTCTTCTTCCACTTTTTCTTTTGGTTTTCTGTGGAAAAATCCTTTTCTCTGTGTTTCTTCCTCCTCCCAGTCAGCGTCTTCCGGATCATCTACTTCCAAATCATCTTCTTCCACGCCAGGATTCTCTTCTATATTATCATCTTCTTCCAGATCAGTATCATCTTCTGCTTCCTGATCCTTTCCCTGTTTTTCGGACTTCCAGTCCCAGTCATCCTCTTCCTCATCCCAGTCGTCACTCTTACGTCCTCTCAATAGAAGATTGATAATAATAACGACAAGTACTGCGATCACAAAAGCCATAATTCCCATCATATTTCTGGAAAAAGACTTTTCTTTTGCATATTGTTCAGAGAGATCATTGTATTCCTGCTGGAGATATTCCATATTAGAAACATCTTCCGCTTCTTCTGTTTCAAACTCTGTGTTCTGGTCTGCTGCCTGTCCATCTGTTCCATCCGCCGGCTGGTCTGTTGTCTGACCGTCTGTTCCATCCGCCGGCTGGTCTGTTGTCTGACTGTCTGTTCCGTCTGCCGGCTGGTCTGTTGTCTGACCGTCTGTTCCATCCGCCGGCTGATCCACTGTTCCGTCTGCTGTCTGTCCATCTTCTCTGGTCAGTGTGATCGTATACTGGGCGAGTGCTCCGTTCTGCGCCTTCACGACTACTTTTATCGTATTTGTACCGACCTGCAGATTGTCATTTCCTGTGATCGACTGCACCGTCGCAAATTCATTAACCGGTGTTGCCGTCACTGTAACGCTTGTGACATCATTCGGTACGGTAGCTGTATATTGTACTGTCTTTCCTGTAAAGTCCGGGGATAATGTTCCCGCAGAAAGTGATAACACTTCCAGCGAATTATCTGCGGAAAGTGTTGTCTGTGCAGCAGCCACCTGGATTCCGGCAGCCTTTATGTCTGCCGCAGGTTCTGTCGCAAGACATCCCATGCAGAAAAGTGCAGCTATGAATCTTACTTTTCTCTTCATTCGTTTCACACTCCCTCTATTGCCATCATTACTATGGAATTATATGAGATATTCGAAAATGCGTCAACCTCAAACTCCCTCATTGTCAAATTCCGGAATAAAACTCTCCTCCGCCGTCTCCCCCTCCTGGATAAAACCGTTTTCAATCCCTATATCGATTGCAAAATCAATAACCTCATCATATTCCCGATCCGTGATCTTACGGTTTAATTCCGGATATTTTTTCACGTTAGAGAGCGGTGTAAACTGGTGCATGATACTGATATATATTTGATTCTCATAGGTTTCATGCAGATATTTCAAAACTGCTTTGGAATCTTTCGTGCACCCCGGCAGGATCAGATGGCGCACGATCGTACCACGCTTCATCAGGGAATCCTCCCCGTTTTCAAAAGCTGCCGCACCCGTCTGACGCACCATCTCCGCTATCACCGCCTTAGCCACAGCAGGGTAATCCGGCGCATGGGAATATTTTGCACTCAAAGCGGTATCAAAATACTTAAAATCCGGAAGATAGATATCCACAATTCCTTCTAAAGAACGGATCGTATCCACATTTTCATAGCTGCTGGTGTTATAAACGATGGGAATCTTTAAATTCTGATTTCTTGCAAGCTCTACCGCTTTTATGATCTGTGGTACAAACTGCCCCGGTGTCACAAGGTTGATATTATTGGCACCCTTTTCCTGGAGTTCCAGAAAAATTTCGCCAAGCCGCTCCGTACTTACCACCTTACCAGCTGTACCATTTGCAATATTTTCATTCTGGCAGAACACACAGTGCAGTGCACAGCCGGAAAAAAAGACCGCACCGGAACCCATCTCCCCGGAAATGCAGGGTTCTTCCCAGAAGTGCAGTGCCGCACGCGCCACCTTAATCTCTGTGGTCTGTCCGCAGATGCCGCGCTCACCGGATTTTCGGTCCACAGCGCACATTCTAGGACACAATGTACATATTTTCATGGTATACCATCACTCTTTCTATTTAATTTAATGATTGCGCAACCGTGCCTTTTTTTGTATGATAGACATTGCAAAAAGAAGATCAAACACAAAGGAGTTTTCTTATGAGTCCAAAAAACTGTATGGTAGCACAGTCAGGCGGCCCTACTGTTGCGATCAATGCCAGCCTTGCCGGTGTGATCGACGGTGTAATGCGTTCTGACATGTATGACACGGTTTATGGTTCCTTAAACGGAATCACAGGTATTTTAAACAACGATCTGACGAATCTTTCTGAATTAATGCAGCAGAATTCGGAATATCTCGACCGCTTAAAGGTCACTCCGGCAATGTATCTTGGCTCCTGCCGTTACAAACTGCCAAATTATTTAGATGATGATTCTTCCTATGTATTCATTTTCAAACAGTTTGAAACTTACCATATTGATGCTTTCTTTTATATCGGCGGCAACGATTCTATGGACACCGTCTTAAAGCTCTCCGAATATGGCAAAAAAATCGGCAGTCCTGTGCGTATTGTCGGTATTCCAAAGACCATCGACAATGATCTCTGTGAGACAGACCATACACCAGGATTCGGTTCTGCCGCAAAATATATCGCATCTTCTCTTTTAGAAATCGCACATGACACATTTATCTATGCAGTCAAAAGTGTGACGATCGTGGAAATCATGGGACGTGATGCCGGATGGCTGACCGCTGCTTCTGCACTGGCAAGAAACGGTTATAATACAGCACCACATCTGATCTATCTCCCGGAGGTTCCATTTGACAAAGAGGACTTTTTACTGGATGTAAAGCGTATGCTTTTCGAGCGCAATAACGTGATCGTTGCCGTATCCGAAGGTATCCGCGATGCTTCCGGCAACTATATCAGTGCTTCCGAAAGTTCTGTTGACACCTTTGGTCACAGCCAGTTAAGCGGAGCCGGAAAAACACTTGAATTTTTAGTCAAAGAAAAACTAGGCGTTAAAGTCCGTTCCGTGGAAGTCAACGTATTACAGCGCTGCGCTGCACACCTTGCTTCAAAGACTGATCTTGATGAGGCTTTTACTCTCGGTCAGAAAGCGGTTGCTCTCTCCGAGGAAGGTGTTACCGCTTCCATGGTAACAATGCGCCGTATCTCCGATGCTCCGTACGAAATCGCCTATGAGCATGCCGAGATCCGCCACATTGCAAATGAGGCAAAATCAATTCCGAGAGAATGGATCAACGATGCAGGCAATGATGTCACACAGCCACTGATCGATTACCTTTCACCTCTCATACTCGGTGAAGTTCCGGTAAAATACGAAAACGGTATCCCTGTCTATATGGATGTCAGTCATTTAGCAAAACATCAATAAATTTACCGATCTCAACCCACGCTCTTTTAGATTCCGGCAGCATTTTTGCTGCCATCTGAAAGATGTGGAACATTCCTTCATAAATACTGATTCTTACTTTTACTCCCTGTTCTCTGGCTTTTGCAGCCACATCCACAGAATCCGAGAGCAGCATCTCATAGGAACCAACCTGTATCAGCATCGGCGGAAATCCCCTGAAATCCCCATATAAAGGCGAAATATAAGCATTATACGGATCGTTATCCCCAATATAATCTTTATTATAAATAAGGCTGTCCCTTGTTTTTCCAAATAACGGGTCGCGCTCAAAGTTTGTCTCGTAAGATTCCCCGCTCGCCGCAAGGTCTGTCCACGGTGACATGGCTACGATCCCACACGGAAGCTGCTTTCCGTGATCTTTCAGATAATGGCATAATGCCATCGCAAGACCGCCTCCTGCGGAATCTCCTGCGATGATGATCTGCTCGGAAAACCACCCCTGTTCCAACAGATAACAGTATGCGGCATAGGCATCTTCTAAAGCCGCCGGATACGGATGTTCCGGTGCCACACGGTAATCGGGTGTCAGAACACTCATTCCATGGCTGACTTCACAGTAAAGTCCGGCAAACATACGGTATGCATTCCGCATCGCTCCGACATATCCGCCCCCGTGAAGCTGTAAGATTACTTTTTCCGTATTCGGATTTTCTTTTGCCTGTAAATACTCCATGGAGAAATTATCCATCTCGATCACATCTAATGAAAAACAGTCCGGACATTTCCACGGCGGCTCCGAATCCCCGATTTTTTTCCTCAGTTCTCCATTTTTTATCTTTTTCCCAATCAGGTGATCATTTGTCACATGGGCGATCAGGTCCCTCATGACTCTTCCCCTGATACTCGCTTCGCTCTCTCTCATCCGATTGCTCCTGTTCTTTTTATTCTAAATATAACTCAGCGGACATGAAATCTTCGTTTCAGTTCCACCCTTGCCCTGCGGTCTCCGATGATCAGTGTTCCAAGAAACAGAAACAGGGAAAACGCAAATGCGATCAGTGCAAAAAGCTGTGCCGTCACGATACCGGTAAAAATCAGTATTACCGGAACAATGCTGCATAAAATCATAAAAATCTGCCACATCATATAGCTCTGCCAGTTTCTGCGGTTTACGATCATACAGATGATAATACCAACATCGACTAAAATGATCGCCGACGGCAATGCATAATTGACAGACCATCCGCGGTAGCCGACCAGAAAATCGATTGCGATCACGATCAGTATCGCCATCAGCGTAAGTACCGTGATTTTGGCGCGGTAACCTGTCTTTCCAAGAATTGCAAAACGGATCAGCATATATCCGTAAAAGAATCCAAGCCCCGTGATCGCACTCCATGCAATCTGTGACTCGGTGACCACATTGATATAAATGAGCAGCACCTCAACCAAAAGTGCACAAAACAGATAGATTTTACTGATCATTGTCATTTTCCGGGTGTGCACTCTCACATCCGGGTACATATTCTCCACTTCACCTGTGTATTCTAACACGGATCCGCAGAGTGGACAGCGCTCTGTTTCATCTGATATCTCCACATTACAATTTCTGCATTTACTCATAATTTACTCCATTACTCTTTATTTCTACCGCAATCCCGTCCGAGGCTATTTTCCGGAAAAATCCACGCTGCACAGACGCATCGACAAGATCATAACTGAAACTGAATACAAGTGTATCCCCGTAAGAGCAGATCGTTCCTTTCAGATGCTGCCCCTTTGACATGGCAAGAAATGCATGAAACATTTCCACATAAGGGCGGTACTCTTCTGTCACGGAAATATTGCCGATATTTGTGATCGTCGCAGTATTGGCAAGTGCAGAAGTTGTATATACATACTTCATTGCAAGGTTTTTCAGGAAAAGCGGCACAACTCTTGCAATCAGCAGTTTTTCATTGGAAACGTTATAGGAAAACAGCTTTTCAAGATTTTCCCGGTTGATCTGGCTTCGCAGGCTTTCCTTCACGATTTCAGCCACCTCTGCAAACGTATAGGTCTCTTTGGTCGGATGAAATTCTGCGGACACCATGACAAAAAAGTTTTTCGTGGTAATAGAATTAAAATACGGCCGCAGATTAACCGGCACCGCAACACGGATCGGACACTTTGACGGCATGCCGTGCTGGAGGAGTATGTCCTGTATGCGGGCGCGCGGTGACGGTAGGAGTGGC
>OGXL01002164.1_pt1 | contig 15024 bp, 8 predicted proteins | sample 1576311 | NCBI WGS metagenome assembly OGXL01 (sample SAMEA3541564, study PRJEB24748) | human gut metagenome | biome: human gut; feature: human-associated habitat; material: faeces | place: China | collected 2012 | reverse complement strand
TATGGGAAAAATGAGGTGAAGAATTTCCTCATTGCCAATGCCTTGTTCTGGATTCAGGAATTCCATATTGACGGACTCCGGGTAGACGCAGTGGCTTCTATGCTGTATCTGGACTATGGAAGAGAAAACGGACAGTGGGTGCCAAATCAGTATGGGGAAAATAAGAATCTGGAGGCCATTGAATTTTTCCGGCACTTAAATTCAGTGGTTCTGGGAAAACACAAGGGAACCGTCATGATTGCAGAGGAATCTACGGCATGGCCTATGGTGACAGGAAAGCCGGAGGACGGCGGCCTGGGATTCAGCCTGAAATGGAACATGGGCTGGATGCACGATTTCCTGGAATACATGAAATTGGACCCGTATTTCCGCAAATATAATCATCACAAGATGACCTTTTCTACGTCCTATGCTTACAGCGAAAATTATGTGCTGGTGTTGTCTCATGATGAGGTGGTACATCTGAAATGCTCTATGATTAGCAAGATGCCGGGACTGGGACAGGACAAGTTTGAAAACCTGAAAGCAGGCTATTCTTATATGATTGGCCACCCGGGAAAAAAACTGCTGTTTATGGGACAGGACTTCGGCCAGTATCAGGAATGGAGTGAGGCCAGGGAGTTAGACTGGTATCTGCTGGGGGAAGAAAGTCACCGGAAACTTCAGAATTATGTGAAGGCTCTTCTTACCATGTATAAAAAATATCCGGCGCTGTATGCCAATGACCACAATCCACAGGGACTGGAATGGGTAAATGCCGATGACGCTTCAAGAAGTATTTACAGCTTTATCCGCTGGTCTCCTACAGGAAGAAATAACCTGTTGTTCGTGCTGAATTATACCCCTGTGGCAAGGGATGATTACCGGGTAGGTGTGCCGAAGAAAAAGCAGTATAAGCTGATTCTAAACAGCAAGGAACCGGAGTTTGGCGGAGATATCCATAAAGAACAGGTGGTGTATCGGGCTGTGAAAAAGGAATGTGACGGAAGAGAATTTTCCTTTGCGTATTCCCTGCCGGCTTATGGAGTGGCTGTATTCCAGTTCTGATTTTCCTTGGAAAATTGGAGAAAAATACAGGCTGTCGCACGAAACAGCAATCAGGAATGTATAAAGATTCTTGATATGCACTTAGTGCGACAGCCTATAAAAAATTAGCAATCCAGATAAATTGGATAAAATTACCAGTTGAAAAAAATCTGTGAGTGTGCTACGTTAGATATTACAAAGAACAAGTTCTATTGCAAGTTTGCATTGATTCTTATCAGACGGTCTGTCTGAAAAATTCCTTATTTATTTTATGAAAACATGGATTTGTGCTACAGAGAAAAGAGAGTGAAAATGAAGTATTTAACAGCGGTTCACACAGATGCGGGAGTGGGAAAGTGTACAAATCAGGACTCTGTGTTAATGGAAACAGCGGATACAGAGTATGGACAGGTCTTGTTAGGCGCAGTCTGTGACGGTATGGGGGGCCTGGCAAAAGGGGAGGTCGCCAGCGCTATCCTGGTAAAGGCATTTTCCGGTTGGTTTCACAAAGAATTTCCGGAGATTCTTTATAAGGGAATGGAAGCTGATGCCATAAGAAACAGTTGGACAAGCCTGATTTTAGAACAGAATCAGAAGATAAGCGAATATGGATTGAATTGTAATGTGAGTTTGGGAACAACCGTGGCAGTCATGCTGCTTGTGGACAACATTTATTACATTATGAATGTGGGAGATTCCAGAGTCTATTATCTGAAGGAGGGAATTACCCAGATGACCGTTGACCAGACTTTTGTACAGAGGGAAATGGATTTGGGGAGGATGACTTTGGAAGAGGCCAGAAATCATCCGAAGAGAAATGTGCTGCTGCAGTGTGTGGGAGCGAGCAGTGTCATAGAGCCTGATTTTTATGTGGGTGAGTTTGAGCGGAATTCCGTGTTCATGATGTGTTCAGATGGATTTCGCCGTGTGATTCATCCGGAGGAATTCTATGAAAGGCTAAATCCGGCGTCCATGGCCACAGAAGAGAAGATGAAAGAAAAAGCGGTGTACTTCACAGAATTAAACAAAGCAAGAAGAGAAGATGACAACATTTCTGTGGTTTTGATTCGGGCATATTAGGGGGATGACCATGCTTGAAATAGGTTCATTAGTAGATGGAAAATACAAAATACTGAATAAAATCGGTCAGGGCGGCATGAGTGTCGTTTATCTGGCCATGAATGAACGGGCAAATAAGCAGTGGGCCATTAAAGAGGTTCGTAAGGATGGGGTGAAAAACTTTGATGTGGTTAAGCAGGGGCTGACGGTAGAGACAGACCTGCTGAAAAAGCTGCATCACCCAAACCTCCCCAGTATTATTGATGTCATTGACGGGGACGGAACCTTTCTGATTGTTATGGACTATATTGAAGGGCGCCATCTGGAAAGTGTGATTCAGGAATACGGAGCTCAGAATCAGGAAGACGTTATTGAATGGGCAAAACAGCTTTGTGATGTGCTGGCTTACCTGCATTCCAGAATACAGCCTGTTATCTACAGAGATATGAAGCCCTCGAATATTATGTTGAAGCCGGATGGGAAGGTTATGCTCATTGATTTCGGAACAGCCAGGGAATTTAAGGAAACCAGTGTGGCGGATACCACCTGTCTGGGAACGCAGGGTTATGCGGCGCCGGAACAGTACGGCGGACAGGGGCAGACAGATGCCCGCACAGACATATACTGTCTGGGCGCTACGCTTTATCATCTGCTTACCGGGCACAATCCCGGTGAGCCGCCATATGAAATGTATCCCATACGGTACTGGAATCAGGATTTGTCCTCTGGCCTGGAAGAAATTATTTTGAAATGTACCCAGAAGAATCCGGAAGACCGATATCAGTCCTGTGGGGAATTGCTTTATGCCCTGGAACATTATAAGGAACTGGATGCTGCATATAAAAGAAAACAGACTTTAAAATGGAGGAGTTTTTGGTGTGTGTTTGCGCTGGCTGTTCTGGCAGGAGCAGGAGCCATGGGATTTTATCTGGCAGAAAAGAATGTGACAGCAAATACCTATGATGCATATTTAAAGGAAGCCGAAACGCTGGCCACTACAAATCCGGAAGAATGTATCGGATATTATCAGAGGGCTATTGCGTTGAACCCTATGGAAGGAAAGGCGTATGAAGAACTTTTGCATTTCTTCCTTTGGCAGAAGAATGAAGAGAGCGGCAGCAGTTCCGGCCGGGCAGTTTGTGTGTTTTCTGATACGGAAGAACAGATGATTCGGAAAGCTCTGGGTATTACCGGAGACAGAAGACGGAGCAATGAGGAATATCTGAAGGAAAACGGCGCTGCGTATAGTAAGCTTGCCTATGATTTGGGAATTGCCTATTTTTATTCCTATGACGGCACAGGAAATAAGGCGGCATCGCGGAAATGGCTGGGCATTGCTGCAGAAGCAGAACCTACGGAGAAATTAAATGAAAAGAATATTACCAGAGCGCAGAATCTCTACAAGATTGCAGAGTATTACGACAGCCTGGGTGTGCAGAATCAGGCAGGAGATTCTATGGTATCATACGCTGACTACTGGAAGGATTTGGTGAAAATTTTGGAAACAGATACCGCTTCCGGGGATAACCATGTGAATATTTTGTTGTCTTATAAAGAACTGGCTGCCTGCCTTGTTTCCAAAGCCACAGATTTTGAGAAAGCAGGGGTTACCCGAAAACAAATGGAAATCCAATTGAATAAAGCAGTTGCAATTTTAAAGGATATGGAAATTGTAAAGGGCGCGGCCAATGCGGATTATGAACAGGAAATGAAAGAGGAACTGCTGAACCATATTGCGGCAGCCGGAGAAATCGTGGAAGCTACATTTAACACATCTAATATTGCCACAGCAGAACAGGGAGGTGGAGAAGATACAGCAGCAGATTAATCTGTTTCACGGTTTGTTTTCTGTGTGTTTGGCTATCTGTATTTTCTGTTTTGCGCTGAGTATCATATTTTTCTTTCAATTTGATATTAGAAACATTTTCAATGTCCGGACTGGGCGTTCGGTGAAAAAAACGGTGCAGGAAGTACATGAAAGAAATGCCCAAACCATAAGCTGTTCCGGTTATCTGGGAAAAAGCAGGAAACCGGGAAGTGTGCGAAAGGCCAGGATAGAGGAAATCGTAGAGCCGCCCGGTTGTCCTACCGAGCCGCTGGCAGGAATGCAGATACAGGAAACGGATGAGCGTTTTGGTATGTTCAGGATTCAAAAGTGTATTTTGCTTATTCATACAGATGAAGGCAGTGACGTAGTGAATAAAGGAAAAGGAGTTAAGAGAGCATGAAAGGAAAACGAAGAGAAAGGCTGATGGCTTTGGCGCTGATTTTTGCAATGACAGCCGGGATGATAGCAGAACCGGTGCGGATTAGCGCCGCACAGGAGTACAGTAGCAAGGTTTCTGAACAAAATGGAGTGACAGAGGCGTATACTGTAAGCGGACAGATTCTGTCCGGTGGCACTGCTGTTTCTGGTGCAGCCGTGCAGTTGGGAGATTTTGCACCCCAGGTTACAGATAAAAGCGGTGCATATTCTGTGCGTGAGGTGCCAAATGGTACATACAATTTGACTGTAAGCAGAAATGGCTTTGAAAGATATGAGAGTTCTGTAACGGTAAGTGGTACGGAAGTCACAAACGCTGACGCAGTATTGTGCTTAACTGCCGGAAGTGTCGGTATTGCAAATAGCGATATCGTAGTAGGAGAGAGGACAGAGGTATCTTATAGATGTGACTTGTCAGAAGGTGAAATTCAGTCTGTTTTATGGCAATCCGGTGATGCGGCAACGGCTACGGTTGAAAATGGAATTGTAACAGGTGTAAAAGCCGGAAAAACAACGATTACACCAACAATCACATCTGTTTATGGTGACGTACCAATGACGGAAACAGAGGTTACAGTCGGGGAATGCGGCACAGAAATGGAAAAGATGGAAATCAATAAGGCAGGGATTTTTAAAAATAAATTAAACATTGATGTGACTGTTAAAGCACTTGCCGGGGAGTCAACACCTACAGGCGGAGATGTGGAATTTAAAATTAAGCAAATGGGCGTAAAGGATGACATCGCTGAAGAGGCCTATACAAAACCTCTTGAAAACGGTAAAGCGCAGTTGCAATTAGCAAAAAAGAACTTTGATTTTTCAGGAGAATACCTGATAACAGCTGCTTATAAAGGACATGCAGGATATTATGCAGAAAGTGGAGCTAAAACCGAAAGCTACAATTACGAAATCAGCGGCTTAGAGTACGAAGATGAAACCGGCAAGATTACTTCTCATAAAGAAAGGCCATTGACACTTACCTATGGAGAGCAAAAGACTATCTGGGTTTCGGAAGAAAATAGCGCAGCAAATGAAGTTTTTTCTAATGTTTCTGATAAGGTTAATATTGTAAAACAGGAGCAGTCCGGCAAAGCCGGATATACAGAATTCACTATTACAGCAAAGAATACCGGGAAGTGTGATATTGTCTTTAAAAGAACTGCAGATGGAGAAAAAATATATCCGTATTTATATGTAGAAGTTAAGCCGAAAGAATTGAATATTGACACGGATAAAGAAAAGTCCTATATGGTTTATTCTAAAATCTACGATGATAATAAGGATGTATTTGTAAATGCAGACACCAAGGATATAATTACATTAGAACGCATGAATTTTGACTTAGGAGTAATTGGCGGAGATACGGTAAGCGTAGACTTAGCCGCTGCAGCGGATATTAAGGGGATCCTGTCAGGTGAATTTGACGGAAATGTGACGGATGGAAGGGAAACACAAATAACATTCAATCAAAATCAGTTGAAACTTCAGAATGATAATGGAAACTATGTTTTGGCAGATAAAGAAATTCAAATATCTGCAAAGGCTGTTATACTGAAAAGACCTGTTACTGTGAAGGTCAGCGATGCGGAAAGGTCTTTCGGACATGCATATCATAACGGAATCGGCAACGGACCGGATTATATCTTTCATTCCGATGATTGGGTGGATGTGCAGACCGGAACAGGGGAAGGGATAGAAGGTATCATCGAAAAAGGATATCGGGATCCTTCCAGCGAGACGGCACTGACCGAGGAACAGGCCGATGGGAATACAGCGAAGCCGGATACTTATGAGAAAGTATTGTCTATAGATACAGCGAAGATGGATGGGATTCAGGCTGAAAATTATGATTTTCGTATTGAAAAAGGTACCTTGACAGTGAAAGAGGAAGAAATTAATGATATTTTTTCTTACATCAATTTTGAAAATTTTAAGGAAAATCCGACCATATACATGAATGACAAAAAAGAACTCTGGGTAAAGGCAGATAAAGGAAAATTAGAGCTGAACACTTGCACAGAAAAATTGTATGACGAGGTTCTTTTAACGAAAGTCGGAGAGACAGCACTCAGCCCGTCTGTGTCACTGACTGGAGAAGGATATGTATTTGACAGAGCAGATGTTGAGGAATCAGAGGAAATTTCTCTGACCTTGCGGCTTAAAAATCAGCAGGGTGTATACTCAAAGGAGTTTTCTTATCACATATATCTGGATAATACCATTCCAGAGGTGTTTATCAGTGAGGCGGAAGGTTCTGAAACTCCGTTGGGAGATTTTGTAAATAAGATATCTTTTGGTTTGTTTGGAAAGACAGAATACAAGGTGAAGGTAAAGGTAACAGAAACGGATACTTCCGGATTAAAAGAGTGGACTTACATGGTGCTGCCTCTGAAAAAAGACATGGTAAATGGTACAGACAAGGTTTCCGATGCAGACAATCTAACGGAAGAGGAGATAACGAAAAGCCGGCTTTTGCAGTATATTGAAACTTTAAAGGACAGTGGGGAATATGTATGGCAGCCTGCGAATCCGTCCGGCGACCTTACAGAGATTATCATTGACAGAAAAGACACAGGAGAAGACTTTGCTGCCAATCATTATGTAGTATTGGTAAAACCATATGATAATGTAAAAAACAGCAAAATTTATACATCATTGGGAATTATTCTGGATAATAATGAGCCTTATGTAGACTTAGGGTTAGATTACGAGGGAGGACAGGTTTACAGAGAAGTTTACAATGATGATGTAAAACTGCATGTATCTGTTACGGATAATAACCATCCGGCCGATAAAACTGTTTCAGGTCTGAGGGAAATTTACTATCAGGTGGCTGTAGGCAGAGAAAATCTGGAAAAAGCAGAAAGAGTTTCTTTGTACAATGCAGAGAAAGGAAAGAAATATACGCTGGAAGAACTTCAAAATGAAGTGCTTCAGAGAAATATCACCATTAGTAAAAAATGGAACTCTAATGACATATGGGTGGGTGTAACAGCCGTGGACAACTCGGGGAATGAATATCAGGCCTTTCAGCATCTGAAAATTGACATGACGAAACCGGAAGTATCCGTGAAATATGAAACAAAAGCTACAGAGGATTATGCTCCGTATTATAACCGGGACAGGACAGTCCTTGTAGCAGTAAGAGAAAGAAATGTAGATGTAAATAGCATCAAAGAACTTTGGTTTGACCTGCAAAGAGAAGGGGAACAGAAGTCTGCACAGTATACGCTTTCTTCGATGGGGGCAATTGAGGGCATTACCGTTGAGTCTGTAAAAGACTCTCAGGAAGGACAGAATGCAGCCCAATATACAGATGACAGAATCATTGAAATGAGAATCCGTTTTCATGGGGATAACAAATACGATTTTGACGTTCACTGCGCAGACAAGGGTGATTGGGAGGAAGAACAGGACAACAGTACGTATTTTGTTATTGATAAAACTGCGCCGGAACTTAGTGTTGCATATGGCAATGCGGATGGCACAGCAGGCGTGGCAGAAAGTGAACAAAGCCGTTTCTACAGTGGAAAACCAATGACAGCCAAGGTAGAAATCAAAGAACATAACTTTGCCTATGCAGATAAAGACGTGCCTATTGAGGTAAAGGTTACGGCAGATAAAGTAGGTGAGGGCGAAGAAATACCGGATTATACAGCATTGGAGAAAACGAACAGCCTGGATGTATGGAACAAGAATGTAGATACTTACACCAGTATGTATGTTTTTCGTTCTGATGCCAACTATATCCACAGCATCGTCTATACAGACCTTGCCGGAAATGCTGTTTCCTATGGGCCGGGCTGCTTTACCGTAGACAAGACGAATCCGACCGGTACTGTGAAAATCAAAGGCTTGGGATTCTGGGAAAGCTTACTGGAGAAAATTACTTTTGGTCTCTTCAGTCCGTCTGCGGTAGATACAGAGGTAACTGGTGCAGACCATACGTCCCCGGTTGCTCCTGTACAGTACACAAGGGTACAGGACCAGATGACCAGAGACGAACTGGAAGCTTACAATGGCTGGTCTTCTGCATCGGAAGACAGACCGGATTATGCAGGATTTTCCGTAAATCCGGATGAGCAGTTTATTGTGTACACTAAGGTAACGGACTATGCAGGCAACTACCAGTTCTTTAGTTCCGATGGTATGATTGCGGACGGCACTAAACCGGGTCCGGTCGTTGCCATTACGAATCTGAGCCAGTCGCAGAATGGTATCTTTCATGAAGACGTGACCCTTCAGATTGACGTAGAAGACCCAACAGTGGGAGATACTTATTCTGGTCTGGAAAAAGTCTGGTATACCGTCAGCGCTGCAGGCAATGTAAATACCAGTGAAACAATTGAGCTTCTGGACAACAGCAGAAACAGGATACAGGGCAACAAAACCTTTAGTCAGGTGATTACAGTTCCTGCAAGTGAGTATAACAGCAATGATGTAAAGGTACAGGCTTTTGCACAGGATTTCTCCGGCAACAAGGGAAACAGTGATATTACAGAACTGAAAATTGACGTAACGAATCCAACGGTTTCTGTTGCATGGGATTTGAATAATCCCTCCAACGGCAAATATTATAAAGATACCAGAACTGCGACTGTTACGGTCACGGACAGAAACTTTGATGCAAACAATGTAAGATTCAATATTACCAATACAGATGGAACAGAGGCAAACATCAGCGGCTGGAGCAGCAGCAGTGATATGGGGATTTCCGACAGCGCTGCAAGCACCTGCCAGGTATCTTTCCCTGCCGATGGTGATTATACCTTTACTCTTGGCTGTACGGATTTGGCAGGAAACGGCGGAGAATACGGAAAGACAGATGCGTTTACCATTGATAAGACCAATCCGGTGCTTACGGTTTCCTATGACAATAGCAGTGCAAGAAATGGCAGATACTTTAAGGAAACCCGCACTGCGACTGTGACGGTTCGAGAACATAATTTTAATCCTGCAGATGTCCGCACAGCAGTAACAGCCGCATTACAGGGATGTGGAATTTCCCCGCCGTCCATCAGCGGCTTTTCAGACAGCGGAGATATACATACGGCAACTGTACGCTATGCAGCCGACGGCGATTATACCTTTGACATAGATTATACGGATATGGCAGGAAATCAGGCAGCAGATTACACACCGGACTGTTTTACAGTGGATTTAACAAAACCGGAGGTTGAGATTACAGATATCAAAGATAAATCGGCCAATAACGATGTAGTTGCGCCGGGAGTGAAGGCTACAGATGCAAACTACGATGCCGGGAATGTAACAATCACCGTAACAGGAGCTAATAACGGCAAGGTAGATATTGGAAAGGTTGTCAGTGCCGTTGAAAACGGACAGAGTATTAAAATGAACGATTTTGCAAGAGAAGAAAAGATGGATGACCTCTATACACTCACTGCGAAATCTGTGGATAAGGCGGGAAATGAAACCGAAAAATCAGTGCTGTTCTCTGTCAACCGCTACGGCTCTGTTTATGTCTTAGATGATGCGACCCGGGAAGACAAAGGCGGCTGGCTCAGCACAAAAAATCACACTTACATTAGGAAAGAACAGGAACTTGGTGTAATGGAATACAATATAGACACCATTGAGTCCGGCAAGATTACCGTTGATAGGGACGGGAAACTGACAATTTTGAAGGAAAATCAGGATTATACCGTAAAAAGTACCGGAAGCGATACACAATGGAAAGAAAACCATTATATCCTTTCAGCAGCCAATTTTTCACAGGAAGGTAATTACAACGTTATCTTCAATACCCGTGACCGGGCCAACAATACTATGAACAATACCAGTGTGAAGAAGAGCAATAAAAATCTTCCAATCGAATTTACGGTAGATAAGACGGCACCTACGGTTGTGGTATCCGGCGTGGAAGATGGCGGGCAGTACCGCCAGGCAGAGAAGCATATGACAGCAGATGTCAAAGATAATCTGGCTCTTGCCAGAGTTAATGTCTGCATTGACGGCGAGAGAACTGTATATAGCGCAGATGAATTAAGAGAGGTAAACGGTATTATCAAAACCACTGTTCCCAGCGCAAACAGCTGGCAGGAGATTGAAATTACCTCGGAAGACGAAGCGGGCAACCAGCTGGGAGAAACCAAAGAAAAGGACAAGGCACAGTCGGTAGTTATGAAAATTTTGGTGACTCCAAACCTGCTGATTCAGTATTATATGAACAAACCGCTGTTCTACGGTTCTATTGCAACTGTAGTAATGATAGCAGGTGTCATTGGATTTCTTGCAAGGAGAAAGAAAAAAGAGACCGCATGAAGCAGTCTCCTTATCTTCTCATTTATTTGGACGATACATCTTTACCATTTCTTCAAAATCCTTCACAAAATCCTTGACGGCCTCTTCGCTGGTGGCCCAGGAAGTGCAGAAGCGCAGGCAGGTGTGTGACTTATCCGGTTTGCACTGGAAGGTCGTCAGATATTTTTTGCTGATTTGTTCTGCCAGTTCGTCAGGGAAGACAGGAAAAATCTGGTTTGTAGGCGCTTCGCACAGAAGAGGAATCCCCGCTTTTTCAAAAGCGGCTTTTATTGGATGCATTTGCGCAATGCTTCTCTGTCCAAGGCGGATATAAAGACTGTCTTTGAATAATTCCTCAAACTGTACGCCAATCATCCAGCCCTTTGCAAGAATGGCGCCGTGCTGTTTCATATTAAACCGGAAATGTTCTTTAAAATCTTCGTTTACCAATACAAGAGCTTCTCCGAACATGGCTCCGACTTTTGTCCCGCCTATATAGAAGGCATCGCAGAGTTTGGGCATGTCAGGGAAAGTCAGATGAGTGATTTCTTCTGCAGCCAGGGCCGCAGCAAGACGTGCGCCGTCAATATAGAAATAAAGCTGATGGCGTTTGCAGAAAGCGTATAATTCTTCCAGTTCGTCTTTGGTATACACAGTCCCTACTTCGGTGGGGTTGGACACATAAACCAGACGCGGTTCTACCCAGTGCTCGTTTTCATGTAAATCCAGAACCGGACGGATTAAATCAGGGGTCAGCTTTCCGTCTTTTGTGAGAACGGGATAAACCTTATGTCCTGTTGCCTCGATGGCGCCTGTCTCATGGGTATTGATGTGACCGGTTTCTGCACTGATAACGGCTTCATAAGGGCGCAGAATGTGGGAAATAAAGGTCAGGTTAGTCAAAGTTCCTCCGGCAATAAAGTGAATATCGGTGCTGTAATCTTCCAACGCTTCCTGAATTAGGTCACGGGCAGCATCGGAGTGTGCGTCCAGACCGTAGGAATGGTTCTGGTGATAATTAATCGTCTCTAAGGCCCGGAGAATATTTGGGTGTGCGCCTTCACTGTAATCATTCTGAAAACTATACATAATAAAATCCTCTCTTCCTGCGTGAAACTTTATCCTTATTCTAACACAGAAAATCACTTATGGACAGAAAAAGTACAGTCGGAAAGATACTTTTTCGCACTTACCTGAAACTGCTTCTTGTAAGCCCGGGCAAAAGTAGAGTAGTTTTGAAATCCGCTGGCATAGCAGGCGTCTGTGACCGAGATGCCGCTGCGAATCAGAGAGCGGGCATAAAGCAGCCGTTTGGTGCTGATATAATTTCCTATGGTGTACCCCGTAGAGGCTTTAAACAAATGCATGAGATGATAGCGGCTGATAAAGAAACGGGAAGCAAGGTCATCAATGGATAAAGGAGAGGCCAGATGGCTGTTAATATAATCCAGAATCCATGTGATTTTTTCATTTTTGCAGGTGTTTTCAGGATAAATGCTACAGTGATTCAGGGAGGCTCTGTTCAGCAGAATCAGAAGCTCTGCAGCCAGATATTCTCTGCGGAGTTGTCCGGCGAATAGAGGGGGAGCCGCCAGTTCCTCTTCCAGTCGGGCGCACACAGAGGTCAGGTCATTTTGCCAGGCGGGAAGAATCCGCATGACGTTTGCGGGATGTCCGTTTACCTGATGAAAACAGCGGTTTAAGTCCGCCTCCCCTTTGCCGGCAGAGGTGAGAAATTCCGGCGAAAGGTATAAAATAATGCGTTCATAAATCTGTGCGCTGTTCAGCACGGGCTTATGAATTTCCCCTGCGGGTATCAGCACTACATCACCAGGAAGCAGCCGGAACATCCGGCCTTCAATGTGGTAGGTTACATCTCCCCGAAGAAAGAAAAGTACCTTGTGAAAATCGTGATAATGGTATTGAAACTCCTGCATTTTTCGGGTATGCAGATGGAAATATTGAAAATTTTCTTTGAGATAACCGGATTTTTCATAAGTATCCATAAATTCCTCCTGTGAAACAGCACTATTTGCAATGTTTATAACACTATACGGATATTATAACACAAAAGTGTCTGATACACTAAAATTATATAGAGAAGATATACTAATAGAAGGAGAAGGTATCCGGAGGTAACTATGGAATTTTATAAATATCACAGTTTGGGGAATGATTATCTGGTTTTTGACTGCCAGAAAAATAAAGAAACGTTGAATCAGGAAAAAATATCCAAAATCTGTAATCGAAATTTTGGTATTGGTGCAGATGGAATTGTTGCGGGCCCATATATGGATGGAGAAAAGATGTATGTGAAGGTTTACAATGCAGATGGTTCAGAGGCAGAGCAGGGCGGCAATGCCATCCGTATTTTTGCCCATTATCTAAAAGTGACCGGTGCTATGCAGAAAGAACGTTTCTTGTTATATACAAAAAGCGGTGAAGTGGAACTTCGCTATCTGAACAGGGAAGGAAACCGAATTCAGATGAGTATGGGACAGCTTTCCTTCAGCAGCCGCAGACTGGGGCTTACCGGACCGGAAAGGGAGGCTGTGCATGAATACTTTAACTTTGGTGGGGAAGAATATGACTGCACCTGTGTATCCATTGGCAACCCCCACTGTGTTATGATTACGGACGAAATTTCCAGAGAAAAGGTGTGCCGTATAGGGAAGTATTCCGAAGGTGCGGATTATTTTCCGGAGAGAACAAACACCCAGATTGTCAAAATTTTGGATAAAAATAACATTCAGATAGAAATTTTTGAACGCGGCGTAGGTTATACACTTTCTTCCGCTACCTGCAGCTGTGCGGCTGCAGGCGCAGCATTGAAGCTGGGGCTTATCAGTTCGGATGTTATGGTGCACACACCGGGAGGAAAACTCTGGACCCAGATTGATGAGAACTGGAATGTGAAAATGATAGGAAGTGTGAAAAGAGTCTGCAAAATAGAACTTTTTGAAGATTTCTTTACCATGTAAAAACATGGAAAGAATAAAGGGAACTTTGCGGAATTTATTTGCTATTTTTGCTAGACCTGTGTTATACTAACCACCGAGAGGTTTTATATTAATCGGTATCAAGGGGCGGAAACGGATTTTCGTCCCCTTTTGCAATGTTTTATCTATAAAAACAGAAGGGAGAAATGGAACATGACAAAAATTGATATTTTTTCCGGTTTTCTCGGAGCAGGAAAAACAACTTTAATTAAAAAACTGCTCAGCGAGGCATACAAAGGCGAACAGGTCGTGTTGATTGAAAATGAATTTGGAGAAATCGGTATTGACGGCGGTTTCTTAAAAGAAGCGGGAATTGAAATCCGTGAGATGAATTCCGGCTGTATCTGCTGTTCTCTGGTAGGAGATTTCGGGGTGGCTTTGAAAGAAGTGATTCAGAAATACAGCCCGGACAGAATCATTATTGAACCTTCCGGTGTAGGAAAACTTTCGGATGTTATCAAAGCCGTTCAGAAGGTAGAAAATGAAGTTGACATAAAATTAAACAGCTTTACAACCGTTGTAGATGTGACAAAGTGCAAAATGTACATGAAGAATTTCGGCGAGTTCTTCAGCAATCAGATTGAATATGCGGGTACTGTAATTTTAAGCCGTACCGATACATCAAAAGCTACAGATGACAAGGTAAAGACAGCCGTAGAAATGATTCGTTCTCTGAATCAGACTGCAGCGGTTATCACTACTCCAATCCAACAGCTTTCCGGTACAAAGATTCTGGACACCATGGAAAACAACCGCTCTCTGGAGAAAGAGTTGCTGGAAGAGGAAGTTTGCCCGGTTTGCGGCGGTCATCATGAACACCACCATGACCATGAAGAATGTGAATGTGGCCATGACCATGCTCACCATGACCATGCTCACCATGAGCATGAGCATCACCACACCCACGGAGAATGCGGCTGTGGTCATAACCATGACCATGACCACCATGAGCATGCTCACGCCCATGAAGAGTGTGGCTGCGGCCATGACCACCATCACCATGACCACGGTCACCATCATGCGGATGAGGTGTTCTCAAGCTGGGGTCTTGAGACCATTGACGCAGTGAACAAGGATCAGCTGACTGCGATCCTGGAAGAGCTGGCTTACGGCAATGAGTACGGAGATATTCTTCGTGCCAAGGGCATGCTTCCGGGTGAGAAAGAGGGCGAGTGGTACTACTTCGATATGGTTCCGGAGCAGTACGAAATCCGCACCGGAGCACCGGATTATACCGGTAAGGTATGTGTCATCGGAGCAAACCTAAAAGAAGATGCATTAAAGAAAGCCTTTGGCAGAAACGAATAAGGACAGGTACAGAATATGGGACCAATGATTGACGATGAAGTAACGCCGGTATTTCTGATCAATGGATTTTTAGAGGCAGGAAAGACCGAATTTTTATCCTTCACC
>OGXL01002154.1_pt1 | contig 15061 bp, 10 predicted proteins | sample 1576311 | NCBI WGS metagenome assembly OGXL01 (sample SAMEA3541564, study PRJEB24748) | human gut metagenome | biome: human gut; feature: human-associated habitat; material: faeces | place: China | collected 2012 | reverse complement strand
TTACCGGCTTTTACCATTTTCGTCTTAAATTCTTTATCACATACCGGTCCGTCGGTGCGTCGACCGTCTGGCTTTGCAGTTTGTTGATCTCATCAATATTGGAGATGATCTGGTTCATTTCGCTCTCCACAGAGTCAATGTGCGCCTGATCCTCGTCCACCTGGGGCTTCAAATCCACCATATCGCCCAGGCGATCCATCTGGCTCTCATACAGGGACAGCAAGCTGTCCTTAAAGCTCTTGGACTCGCTGCGCAGCTTTTCAATCAGCTGCTCGTGATAGGCTTTTTCGCTCTTCGCCTTGCTCATCAGCTCCTCAGACAGCTGCTTGGCCTGGTTGAGCATTTCCTGAGCCACAACCTTGGCGCCGTCAATGGCGTCATTGGCCTTGGCCTCCGCCTCGGTAATAATGGACTCGGCAGCGTCCTGCTTCTCCTTGGTAAAGTTGGCGGCATAGGTGCGGGCCTCGGCCACCATCTTGTCCGCTTTTTCTTTGGCGTCCGTCACCGTCTGCTGCGCGGTGGCTGCGCTGGCGCTCAGCTTCTCCTCCGCCTTTTCCTTGGCGTCCTTGGCAATGCGATCCGCCATCTTTTGGGCGGTGATCAGTGCGGTCTTGATAGAGTCCTCTTCACTTCTGTACTCCTCAATCTTGCCGGCAAGTATTTCCATTTTGCGGTAAAGCTCTTTGTTCTCATCGTACACAGCCTGGTAAGACTCGACGATCTGGGCCAACAGGGCATTGACCTCTTCCTTATCATATCCGCCGCTTTGCACGGTAGACAGATTTTTCTCTCGAATTTGGCTGGGTGTAATCATATTCTCTCTCCTTCTCTCCTCACATAAACATGCCGTTGTTCTCAAGCTCATCGATCAGATCGCCCATTACATCTACATTGTAAGGCGTAATGATATAGGTGCTGTTGGCTACCCGCTTGATCTGGCCGTTGTTGGCATACGCCACGCCGCTGAGGAAATCCAGCAGTCTGCGTGCAATATCTCGGTTGGTGCTCTCCAAATTCAACACCACCGTACGCTTGGCATTCAAATTGTCGCCGATGGAGGCAGCCTCTTCAAACCGCTCCGGCTTCACCAGCACCACCTGCAACTGGGTGGTGGTGTGGATATTGACCACCTTATCGTCCCGTCCCCTGCTGCGCGGGCGTTCCTGGCGCTCCGGCTTAGGCGCCCGCTCGTGCCGGGGGCGCTCCTGTCGCTCTGCCCGCTCCGGGGCAGCCAGACCGTAGTCCCGGTTGTCGTCGTCATAGTAATCGTCAAAATCATCATCATTCTCGGTAATGATCTCTTTGAACTTATCCAGTAAACCCATATTCGCCTCTCCTTAACGGTATTGTCTGGCGCCGAAGATGGCAGAGCCGACACGCACCAGCGTGGAACCCTCGGCAATGGCGGCCTCAAAATCGCCGCTCATACCCATAGACAAAATATCCATGTCTATATTATGGTGTTTTTTGTCTTTAATGTCAATGAAAGATTGATGCATTGTCTCAAAATATTTGCGCACCTGTGTCTCCGTCTCACAAATGGGAGGAATACACATCAAACCCTTAATCTGCAAACCGGGCAACTGCGCCGCTTCTTCCAACAACTCCGGCAATGCCTCAATCATAATGCCGCTTTTGCTTTCCTCCCGGCCGATGTTCACCTCCACCAGTACCCGGGTGGTCACGCCGTGCTTAACGGACTGCTTGGAAATCTCCTGGGCCAGTTTCATAGAATCCACAGACTGGATCATATCCACCTGACCCACAATATACTTAACCTTATTGGTCTGGAGTCGACCGATCAGGTGTTTTTCCACCCCATCCAAGTGCAATTCGTCCCGCTTGCCCAGGTATTCCTGCACCCGATTCTCGCCGATCAAATCGGCGCCCAAATCCAGCACCCGGTTAATGTACACCGGCTCCACGGTCTTGGTCACTGCCATCAGGCGAACCTCTCGAGGATCGCGGCCGCTTTTGACGGCGCCCTCCTGCACCCGATCTAAGACCCGCTTCCAGTTCTCCTCAACGGCTTGCAGCCGTGCCGGATCAGGTATAAACTTTTCCATTATAAAGATCCTTCCCTTCTGTGATGATCTCGTCATAAAGGCGAATACCGTCTTTATTCTGGGCGTCATACGCCAGTATTACATAATCCTTGCCGGAATACAGCACCGTGGCGGGACGGAATTTCACCTGTCCGGCCACCAGCACATACACGCCCTTTTTACCGTCGCTCACATGCACGGCGGCAGCGGGGGCCTTGATCCCGGTATAGGAAGCTGTGCGAATTTCTATATCCTCCGCCCGATAGGCGGCAATATCCGAGTCCATATTCTCACACTGGAGCACCAAAACCGTTTGCGTGGCGCCGGGCTTAGTTTCCGCGCCGCTGACCACGGTGCAGGAAAGCACCCGGTCACTGTCCTTAATAGCCACATCCAGTCGCGTGCCGTTTTGCACCTTTTGCAGGTCCGCCACATCCGCCTTGCACACAAAGTACCAAGCATAGCTGGTGATCACCTTGCCTAAGGCGCCGGTGTCGCCCTTGGCGCTCTCGGCAGTCTTTAAGGCTTTATCTAGATCGGCAGCGGTCATCTCCGTCACCTGATCATAATCAAAAACGCTCTCGCACCCATCCGTGTAGCCGGAGAAAACGCCGCTTACCGCCGCAGTCACGGAGCCAATGGGCTCTGCAGTGCCCAGATCGTTCATTTGACTTTGCAAATCCTTTTTCAGCGCCGCAAAGTCAATGCTGGTGCCGATCATCATCTGGCGGCGGGTAAAGGTGTCGTTCATCTCCTGCGCCGCGGTACTTGCCCCGGTCAGATCCGATTGGGCCAGTGCCCGTATGTAATCATTTACATTCTGCACCGCCTCATTGTCCACGGCGGTAATATCCGTGGCAGTGGCGGTACTCTTATTTTCCATATCCCGGTAGTGCTGCAGCTTCTCCTTTAAGGCGGTGCGCTGGCTGTACGCCTTAGCGTCCGCCTCAGACTGAAAGCGCAGAGCCACCTTGCCGTTCTTGGCAATCTTCTCGCCGTCGGCAACGCATTGCACCGTCACGCCGCCGGGGCCGCTAACCGTGTGCTCCTCTCGCACCGCCAGTGCCGTGGTCTCAATGGTACGGTACGCGGTGGTCTCCTTGGCGGTGTAGGTTTGCAGCCGCACATGGGTAGCAGTATAGCACTCATACACCACCACAGACAAAATCAGCAGCGCCACAATGCCGATGGCCCAGTTCTCCTTGGCGGTGCGACTGAGCTTTTTACGGCTTTTATGCTCTTTTTCCTTTGTCTTTGCCATAAAGAAAATCCTCTGCCTGCGCCGTCGCTGCGGCGATCAAGCGCTCTGTATCCATAGTATCCGGCTCCAGCACCACAGTGCCCTGCCGGCGCTTAAACCAAGTAATCTGGCGCTTGGCGTAGCGGCGGGTCTCCTGCTTGAGCCGTTCGACCGCCGTCTCCAGCGGCTCGCTGCCCTCCAAATACGGCAGCAGCTCCTTGTGCCCAATGGCCTGCCGTGCCGTGGGACCGCAAGTGGCGTAGGCCTGCCGTGCTTCCTCCACCAATCCGGCGGCCAGCATGGCATCCACCCGGGCATTGATCCGATCATACAGCACCTGCCGATCTCGGTAACAGAGCACAAAATACAGTGCCTCATAAGGGCTGTCCTCCCGGCGGGAGGCTGCATTCTGTGCAGTCTTAGTAATACCGGCATAGTACAGCTCCAGTGCACGCACCACCCGATTTTTGTTATTCGGATGTATTTCTGCCGCAGCCGTGGGATCCACCTGCTGCAAGGTTTGGTACAACGCTGTGCCGTCCTTTGCCAGCAGCTCCCGGCGCAGGTCCGGGTTCGTCTGCACATGGGCAAACTGAATGTGGTCAATAAAGCTGTCAATAAACAGCCCGGTACCGCCAACCAAAATGGGCACCTTACCCCGGGCGGTAATATCCGCCACCATCTCCGCTGCCAGCTTGCAATACCGGGCCACGCTAAAAGGCGTGTCCGGGGGCAGAATCTCTGCCAAATGGTGCACCGCTGCCTGCCGCTCCGCTGCCGTAGGCGCCGCAGTGGCAATGGGCATACCCGTATAGATCTGCATAGAGTCGGCACACACAATCTCGCCGTCCAGCCGCCGCGCCAGGGCAATGCCCAAACCGGTTTTGCCGGAGGCGGTGGGGCCGGCCACCACAAGTACCTTTGTCTTCATACTCACGCCCTGCCGAACTGTCTTTCAATCTCGTACCGGCTAACCTTGATCATCACCGGCCGCCCATGGGGGCAGTAGCGAATATCCGGCATGGACAGCAGCTTCTCAACAAACAGGCGCTGCTCCGCCGGGCTGGTCACATCACCGGCCTTGACCGCTGCGCGGCAAGCGGTGGAATGGAAAATCCAGTCCAGCTTTTCCGGCTCAATGTCCGTTTTGTGCTCCAGCAGCTTCTCTGCGATCTCGCAAATCAGATCGGCAATATTTGCCCCGTCCAGCATAGCGGGCACCGATCGCACCAACACCGCATCCGTGCCAAAGATCTCCACCTCAAAACCGCCTTTTTGCAGCAGATCCAGATGTTCCTCCACGGCGGACAGCTCCGCTTTGTTCAGGCGCACGGTCACCGGCACCAGCAGCAACTGGCTGTGGATCTCCGCACTCCGGCGCAGGGCTTCAAAATTCATCCGCTCGTGGGCGGCGTGCTTGTCAATATAATATAAATTATTTTCTATCTCTACAAGTATATAGGTCTTAAAGGCCTCGCCCACTACACGGAAGGCCGGGGTCTTCCGGTCCTCGTCCACCACCTGCACCGTGGGGGCAGGTGCTGTCTCCGCCGAAAGCGGTGCAGACGCTGCCGACTCTGCGCTCTCATGCGTAGGCACTGCCGGGGACGCTTGGGCGGGCACCTCCCGCTCAACATGTACCACCGGCGCAGCCTGGGGTTCCGAGGCGTTTATTTCGGTCACTTTTACAGGTGCCGGCTCTTGCGCCATCGGCGCTGCGCTTTGCTCTGTCGCCCGCTGCACCGGGATCTGCCCCTGGGGCGCGGTACGGTACGGCACACCTGCCTGCGCCGTCTGCCAAAAGTCTGTGCGGGGCGCTGTTTGCAGCACCGTTTGCACGCTCTCTTCCTTTTTGCGGAAGAAGTCGATCTTTGCGCTGCGACTGCCTGCCGGCGGGTACGCGCGTCCCACCTCATCCGCTGCGGGGGTGCCGCCAAAGGTCGCTTCCTTTACACTGTCGCCGGTCTCAATCGCGGTCTTGACCCCATAATACACCAGGTCAAACACCGGCTTTTCGTTGGCAAAGCGCACCTCGATCTTGGCCGGGTGCACATTCACATCCACCAGCGCCGTGTTAACGGTTATATTCAGCACGCAGGCGGGAAAGCGCCCCACCATAATGCTGTTTTTATACGCCTGCTCCAGCGCCGCCAAGGCGGTCTTAGACTTCACCAGGCGACCGTTTATGAAAAAATACTGCATGGCCCGGCTTTTGCGGGAGGCATGGGGGCTGGACACATAGCCCTCCAGCTCCATACCGTTATAGCTGTAATGCACCGGGATCAGCGACTGGGTCAATTCTCGACCAAACACGGAGTACACCGTGCTCTTTAAGTCCTTGTTGCCGGGAGTCACCAGGGTCTGTTTGCCGTCCCGGATCAGGCGAAAGGCGATCTCCGGGTGGCTCAGCGCCACCGCGTCCAGCACACCGGCCACCGCGTTGCCCTCGGTCACGTCTTTCTTTAAGAATTTCATGCGCGCAGGGGTGTTAAAGAACAGATCCCGCACCACCACTGTGGTGCCCACCGGGCAACCGGCGTCGTCGCAGCTTTGTTCCTGGCCGCCGGCGATTACATAGCGGGTGCCCACCTGCTCCTCTGCTGTGCGGGTGAGCAGTTCCACATGCGCCACTGCGCCGATGGAAGCCATGGCCTCGCCCCGAAAGCCCAGGGTACCGATGGCGTTCAAGTCCTCCTCGGTTGCGATCTTGGAGGTAGCATGGCTGATAAACACCTTGGGCACATCTGCCCTTGCGATGCCACAGCCGTCGTCCGTAATGCGCATATAGGTAGAGCCGCCATGCTGGATCTCCACCGTTATGCGGGTGGCTCCGGCGTCAATGGAATTCTCCACCATTTCCTTAATTGCAGAGGCGGGGCGTTCCACCACCTCGCCGGCTGCAATCAGCTGGTACACAGACTTGGGTAAAATATGAATTTGCGGCATGGAACCACCGCCCTTTCTATAATGAATTCCGTTTTTAGCTAAGCTCCTGAGCCTTTTTGCGCAGGTTATCCAGGGTCTGCATAGCCTCAATCGGAGTCAAAGTGTTAATGTCTACGGTCTTTAGAATTTCCAAAATCTCGTTGGTGCCGTTGGCGGTGAAATTGTACTGAATTTCCTCCTCCGGCTCCTCCTCTATGGCTTCCTCTGCCTTAAACTCAATGGGCACGCTGTTCTGCTCCAGCTCCTTAAGGATCACCTTGGCGCGGCGCACCACCTTGTCCGGCACACCGGCCAGCTTGGCCACTTCAATACCAAAGCTCTGGTCCGCGCCGCCCCGCACGATCCGCCGCAGGAAAGTAATATCGTCTCCCCGCTTTTTCACCGCTACGGAGTAGTTGCGTACGCCGTCTACCAGCCCCTCCATGGCGGTCAGCTCATGGTAATGGGTGGCAAACAGCGTCTTGGCGCCCAAAGTCTTGCGCTTGCACACATATTCCAGCACCGCCCGGGCAATGCTCATACCGTCAAAGGTGGAGGTGCCCCGGCCGATCTCGTCTAAGATAATCAGGCTGTTTTGGGTGGCGTCTTTCAAAATGGTGGCCACCTCGTTCATCTCCACCATAAAGGTGGACTGACCGGTAGCCAGGTCGTCAGACGCGCCCACTCGTGTAAAGATGGCGTCTACCACGCCAATGTGCGCCTGCCGCGCCGGTACAAAGGAACCGATCTGCGCCAACAAGGTGATCAGCGCGATCTGGCGCATATAGGTGGACTTACCTGCCATATTGGGGCCGGTGATAATGTGGCACCGGTCGTCCTGCAAGTCCAGGTATGTATCGTTGGGAACAAAGGGCCCGCTGTCCAGCAGCGCCTCCACCACCGGGTGGCGGCCGTCCTTGATCTCGATCACGCCATCCCCTTCTACCTGGGGACAGGTGTAGTTATGCTCTGCCGCCACATGGGCCAGGGAACACAGCACATCCAGCCGGGCCAGCGCCTTGGCGGTCACTTGCAGCCGCTGGATCTGGCCGGCGATCTCCTCTCGCAGAGCACAGAACAGCTGGTACTCCAGCGCCACCTCCCGATCCTTGGCGCCTAAGATCTTGCCCTCCAGCTCTTTCAGCTCCTGGGTTATGTAGCGCTCACAGTTGGCTAAGGTCTGCTTGCGAATGTAGGTCTCCGGCACCTGGTCCCGGTACGCGTTGGACACCTCAATATAGTAACCGAATACCCGGTTGTAGCCCACTTTCAGCTTGGGGATACCGGTTTCTTCCCGCTGCTGCGCTTCAATGGAGGCAATCACGCCGGTGCCGTCAGTCATAATGGCCTTTAGGCTGTCGATCTCTTCGTTATAGCCTGCTTTGATAAACCCGCCTTCGCGGATAGAAAAGGGCGGCTCCTCCACAATTGCCCGGCGAATTTCCTCTGCCACATCGGTGAGCAGGTCAATATCGCTTTCAATTTCCCGCAGCATGGCGGTGTTGCAGTCTGCCAAAGCAATCTTAATCTCCGGCAGGGCGGAAATGGTGCTCTCCAGCGCCCGCAATTCCTTGGCATTGGCAGTGCCGTACACAATGCGGGTCATCAGCCGCTCAATGTCGTTAACACCCACCAGCGCCTGGCGTACCGTGTCTCGCAGCATAGGACAGTCAAACAATTCGCCCACCGCATTTTGGCGACGGAGGATTTGGCTGACGCTCAGCAGCGGCCGTTCCACCCAGGCACGAATCATCCGCTTGCCCATGGCAGTCTTGGTCTTATCAATCACCCACAGCAGCGAATGCTTCTTGTCGCCGGTCATCATGGAGCGGGTCAGCTCCAAGTTGCGCCGGGCGCTGATGTCCAGGTGCATAAACCGCTCGCTGTCGTAGAACTCCACTTCCGACGGGGTCTCGATCTCGTCTTTCTTCTGCGTATTCTTCAAATAAGCGATCACCGCGCCCAGGGCACACACCGTCTCGCGGCTGTGACCCAGGTCCAGTGCGGCGATCTCATCCTTCTTCAAGGTCTCTATAATTTCCTGGGAGCAGGCGTCAAAATCAAACAGCGCCGCCTCCGGGTACTCGGCGGACGCCTCCAGCCGAGCAGTAACGAACTGCACCACATGCCCATAATCGGCAGCGGTGCCGCCAAAGATCACCTCTTTGGGAGAATAGGTGGACAGCTGATTGATCACCTTGCTCTCCACATCCTCGCCGGTAGCCAGAGTCACATGAAACTCGCCGGTTGACACATCCGCAAAGCAAAGCCCGGCGCCGTTCTCGCTGCCAAACACACTGCACAGGTAGTTGTTGACGCCGTCCTCCAGCATATTGCCCTCGATTACCGTACCGGGGGTGATGATTCTTATAACCTCTCTTTTAACGATGCCCTTGGCCAGCGCCGGATCCTCCATCTGCTCACAGATGGCCACCTTGTAGCCCCGGCTCACCAGCTTGGCGATATAGCTGTCTGCGCTGTGAAAGGGCACGCCGCACATAGGTGCCCGCTCCGCCTGGCCGCAGTCCCGACCGGTGAGCACCAGATCCAGCTCCTTGCTGGCGATCTTGGCATCATCAAAAAACATTTCATAAAAATCGCCCAGACGGAAGAACAAAATCACATCCGCATAGTCCTTCTTGATCTGAAAATACTGATCCATCATAGGGCTGATCTTTGCCTTTGCCATATTCCACTCGTCCTCCTCTCTGCAAAAAATGCTGCGAGCGACCACGCCGCCCGCAGCCGGTTTACACCTTAGTGGCAGCCGCCGCAGGTGCAGCAATCGTGGGTGCAGCCACCCTCCTGCTGCTGGGGCAGCTCACAGGTCTCCGGGTCCTGACCGTCAAAGAACAGGCCCATCATACCGCTGATGTACTGTGCCATCTCCTCCATGGCGGAAGCAGCGGCAGAATACTTCTGCATATTTTCGCTCTCCATAATCTCACCATAGAGCTTCTGATAATCGGCCTGCAGGCTTTCAATGCGATCCTTGTCTGCATCGTTTGCCTTCTCGGCCTCCTGCTGATACTTCAGGGAGATCAGCTGCAGCTCCTGCATCTGCTGCTGCAGCTTCTCGTCGCCGTCATTGGCCTTAGCTGCGGCTTGGAGGGCTGCAAAGCGCTCGTCCTTTTGAATTTCTTTGCCCAGTTCTCTGAGTGCGGATTCCAAACTCATAAATTTAATTCCTTTCCAGTTCTCCCCGCAACACATAGGTGAGCGGTTCTATAACTTTTACATTTTGGAAGGAGCCGATCAGGCTGTCGTCCCCTTCAAATTCTATAATCAGGTTCCCGTCCGTGCGGGCGGCAACATAATTATCGCCTAACTTGCCTTTGCCGCTGACAAAACACTTAAAAGTCTCGCCCCGGTGCAGCTGCATTTGCTCTGCGGAGATCTGCTCTTGCAGAGCCAGCAGCTCCGCCATCCAGCGGGCTTTTTCCTTATGGGGCACCGGATCGTCCATCTTGGCCGCCGGGGTGCCCTGTCTGGGCGAGTAGATGAAAGTAAAGAGTGAGGTGGCCCCCACCTCTTTGACCAACGATAAAGTATCTTGAAACTCCTCATAAGTCTCGCCCGGGAAGCCCACGATCACATCGCTGGTGATGGAAAGGGCGCTGCCCATCTTGGCCTTAGCGTAGTGCACCAGCTCTAAATACTGCCCGGCGGTGTAGCCCCGGTTCATGGCTTTCAGCACCCGGTCATTGCCGCACTGGAAGGGCAGGTGCAGGTGCTTGGCTACCTTTGGACATTCGGCCATGGTGTCCAGCAGTTCTTTGGTACAGTCCTTGGGGTGGCTGGTCATAAAGCGAATGCGAAAATCGCCGGGCAGGTCGTTCATCTGCCGTAGCAGTTGGGAAAAGGTGACTCGTGGGGTCAGATCTTTGCCGTAGCTGTTCACATTCTGCCCCAGGAGCGTGATCTCTTTATACCCGTCGGCGATCAGCTGCTTGGCCTCTGCCAGCACATCGCACGCCTGTCGAGAGCGCTCCCGCCCCCGCACATACGGCACAATACAGTAAGTGCAAAAGTTGTTGCAGCCGTACATAATGGGCAGCCACGCCCGCCGCTGATCGTCCCGCACCACCGGCACACCCTCGGCAATCACGCCGTCCATATCCGGCAGTTCAAACACCCGCTTTTTGCGAGTTAAGGTGCGCAGCAGCAGCTCCGGCAGCCGGTGCACCACATGGGTGCCGAACACCAGGTCCACAAAAGGAAAGGACTGCTTGATGCGGTCAGCAATGTGCTGTTGCTGCATCATACAGCCACACAGGGCGATCACCGTGTCCGGGTGCTCTGCCTTATAGGACTTGAGCGCCCCCACGTTGCCAAACACCCGATCCTCTGCGTGCTCCCGCACGGCGCAGGTGTTAAAGAGAATAAACTGTGCTTTGTGCCGATCGTCGGTAAACGCGTAGCCCATATCCGCCAGCATACCCTTAATATGTTCGCTGTCCGCCACATTCTGTTGGCAGCCGTAGGTGATCACACAGGCCAGAGGCTTGTCCGTATAGCGGCTTTGCAGCACCGCCTGCACCTTGGCAGCGTTCTCTCTTTGGGCGTCCAGTTCTTCTTTGCTGATGGTTTTGGTATTGATCAAGGGTACTTCCTCCGACATTGGCTTACAAAAGCCCATTTCAGGCTCCTGCACATTATAGCATTATAACAAATTCCGCGCCACGGTTCAATATATATAATATATAATATTTATTAAAAATAAGTGAATTTTTGTTCACCTTGCACCCTGCCATTGCTTTTGACGGCAAAAAGTGGTAAAATCCATACTTGCGTGCCGTGGATCGGCACGGAAAGAAGCAATTTGACGAGGTGATCTTATGCTGCACCAGCGCGGCGCCGGTGTGCTTATGCACATCAGCTCCCTGCCCTCCCCTTATGGGATCGGCGTGTTTGACCGGCACGCCCGAGATTTTATCGACCGTATTGCGGACATGGGCTTTACCTACTGGCAGGTGCTGCCCTTTAATCCGATTGACGGAGCCGGAAGTCCCTATTGCTCCCCCTCCGCTTTTGCCGGCAACTACCTGTTTATCGACCCGCAGGGATTGCAGGATATGGGCCTGGCGACGGCGGAAGAAGTGGCGGCAAACCATTATGATGGCACGCCGTACACGGCGGACTTTGCCTTTGCCGGTGAACGCCGACTGGCGCTGCTGGAGCAGGCTTTTTTGCGCATAGATGATACCCTGGCGGCCAAGATCAAGGCCTTTGAGGTGGAGAACCCCTGGCTGACGGATTACAGCGTATTTATGGCGGTAAAAGAGGCGGAGAACGGCAAACCCTGGTGGCAGTGGAGCGACCGCCACGCCCATTACCACACCTGTATTCAGGACATATATTCCTATGAGAGCCGGGCGGCGTTTTGGAAATTTGTGCAGTACATTTTCTACCTGCAATGGGGTAACATCAAGGCCTACGCCAACGAAAAAGGCGTGGCTGTCTTGGGAGATATGCCCATTTATGTAGCCATGGACAGCGCCGATGTGTGGTCCGGTCTGCCCCTGTTTCTCATTGACGAAAAGACCTTAAAGCCGGAGAAAGTGGCCGGTGTGCCGCCGGATTACTTTAGCGAGAACGGCCAGCTCTGGGGCAATCCCCTGTACGACTGGGTGACTATGGAAAAGGACGGCTACGGCTGGTGGCTTTCTCGCCTGGGTCACGCGCTGACCACCTATGACGCGGTACGCATTGACCACTTCCGCGCCTTTGCCAGCTACTGGGCGGTGGACGCCCAGGCAGAGACTGCCAAGGTGGGCCAGTGGCTGCCCGGACCGGGGATGAAGCTGTTTGACAAGGTGTTTGAGGTGTACCCGAACGCCCCCATTATTGCCGAGGACCTGGGGGTGTTTGGAGAGGATGTGGTGCAGCTGCTTGCTGACACCGGCTTCCCCGGTATGAAAGTGGTGCAGTTTGGCTTTGACCCCAACGGCGACAGCAGCCACATGCCCCATAACGCAGAGAAAAACAGTGTCAATTATGTGGGCACGCACGACAACAACACCCTGCTGGGCTGGCTGTGGGAGGCCGGTGAAGCAGAGCGCCGCTTTGCCCTGGACTATGCCGGCTTTACCGGCGACAACTGGGGCGACGGCGGCTACCAAAGCCCCGCCTGCCGCAAAATTATAGAAACGGTATGGCGCAGCGCCTCCAATGTGGTGATCATCGCCTTGCAGGATATGTGCGGCTTTGGCAGCGACGCGCGAATGAACACCCCCGGCGTGCCGGAGAAGAACTGGCGCTTTCGCACTACAAAAGACACCATCGCCAACATAGACGGCGCCTATTTCCGCCGAATCAACAGCCTGTTCCGCCGCACCTACCCGGTTTTTGAAAAATAACAGGGTCAAAAAAGCATCTCCTTCATAGTATGTTACTGAAGCACTGCGGGGCGCCGGGCGCCCAGTGTGCAATAACCTATGAAGGAGTTTTGTTATGCCCGATTCGATCATTGATACCGGCGAAAAACGCATTAACGAGGCGGTGTGCATTGACACCAAGCGCATTTACGACAGCTGCGTAAGCAAGGACTGCCTGGAGGACCTGCGGGTCACCTTTTATGCCCCGGCGCAAATGCTGGTAGACAACGCGGTCACCGTCAAGTGCCGGGACTGCACCATTGAGGCTGTAAGCATTGATGTGGACGAAGTGCCCTTTGACAACGGCTTTTACAGCGTGGATGTTACTTACTACTTTAAGCTGACCTTCGACTGCTACTCGGCGCCCTGCACGGTGCCTATGGTAGCCACCGGCTACACCAGCTTTAACAAAAAGTGCATTCTCTACGGCAGCAGCGGCAATGTGAAGGTCTTTGTCAGCAATGTGTCCGCGGAGGCGCTGGACTGCCCGGAGGCCCCCCAGTACACCAACCCCTCTGCCAAGGTGCAGGCGGTGGATCCGGTGGTTCTGTCTATGGATGTGATATGCAGCTGCGACTGCCGCGTGCCCTGCTTGACCTCCATGCCCAAGTCCATTACTTCCACACTGGACAACAGCACCCTGCCGGAGCGCCCGGCCAAGGCTGTGCTGGTGACCCTGGGTCTCTTTTCCATCATCCAGATGGAGCGGGATGTGCAGATGACCATTCCTGCCTATGACTACTGCATTCCGGAGCGGGAGTGCAACTGCAACACCGCCAATCCCTGCGAAACCTTCGCCGGCATTGACTTTCCGGTGGATGAGTTCTTCCCCAGGGATAAAGAGGACTGCTGCCCTTGCTGCCCGGACAGCGGCAACACCGGCACCAATACCGCCGACAATCGTAACAATCGCTAAGATCCAAAAAAGCACCGCTGACGGTCCCCCGTCGGCGGTGTTTTTTTCGTATTTTCATTGTTCGTCAACCAAGAAGTTCGCCCGGTCTTGATACTTGCCGTTTTTGAATGTAATTTCGTAACTCACCCGATTCGACCGCAGGCGCCATTCCAAGACGGTCACGGTATCGCCGTTTTTGCTCTGTTCCACACCATAACAGCTAACCGTAGACAGCGGCGCGATTTTCAAGCATTCTTCCAAGGTCAGATCCGGCGCCCGGTCATACAGGCTTTGGGCCTGATCCATAGACAAAGGACAGTCGTATTCCGTATCGACCAGGCACTTGCGCTCGTATATACCGTCCTGATCCGTATCTTCCAGAATCACATGGTACGGCATGCCCTCGTAAACGGTCTCTTCATTTGCAGCCAAGCCCGCCTCGTAATCCGCCGGTGTATTTTTAGACTGCACCGGCAGTTCGGTTTTGTCCAAAACTTCCATGGCCTGCTGTAAGGGTTCGGACTCCACACCTTGGCGGGCTCGTTCCCGCATAAGGGCGTCTACGCCGTTAGACACGCCCAGCGACACCGCCGCACAAACAATCAGTACCACTAAAATGCGCCCGATCACCGGCATACGGCGGAAAATACCCTGCTCCAGTGTTTGGCTGTTGACCCGATGGATTTTGCCGGCACAGATAAAATCCACCACGGCCAGTACCAACGGCAGAAAAGACAAAACAAGTTGCACATTGTACACCCAGTCCATATTCCAGCCCTTCCACTGGGAGAAATATTGCCAAGGCGACACACCCTCAAGTGCAAAGTCCAACAAAAACGGCGTGTCCATAGCCAAAGCAGCCGGTATATCCAAAGTCAGACAAAACAGTAGGGTAAACAAATCGTACCATAGCAAATACTGCGTAATGCCACTGATAACGCAAAACAGACCGTGCCCAACCAGCAGCACCGGATCCTTGCACTTCCACGCCCAGCGAAAGGCCAGGGTGGTGGCTGCCAAAACAGCCAGCACATTGCCAAACAGCAAGGTATAAACCAGCCAATCCGGCATAATATCATACAAAGAATACGACCACTGATCGCAAAACCCATACAGCACAGACAGCCCCACGCACGCAGCCAGAGCAGAAAAACCCAGCACACGCCCAGGCAAGTTGAGATGCAGGCGGCCCAGTTCCCGGGCCATCTTCTCCGGCGCGCCCATACGGCTCATTGCTATATTCTCCGCCTTTTCCCTCTCATGTCCGGCGTCTGTATAGAAGCTGATTTCGTCCTCTATATGATCCTCCAACTCCCGCTGCACCTGGGCTTTGGTATACGGGTTGGAGACCAGCAGCAGCGCCTTATGGATATACTCTTCTTTTTTCATGCCCCACCTCTACGCAAACTCCAATACCCGGGTCACCTCCCGCGTGTAAGACAAAAACTCCGCTTTCTTCTCGGCGAACTGGCGGCGTCCTTTGTCCGTTAAGTGATAATACTTACGGCGGCGACCGTCCACCGTGCTCGAGCGCTTCCGTGACTGGATCGGCGGCCCCTGCATCTTCCTGACGTGGGGC
>OGXL01002142.1_pt1 | contig 15127 bp, 12 predicted proteins | sample 1576311 | NCBI WGS metagenome assembly OGXL01 (sample SAMEA3541564, study PRJEB24748) | human gut metagenome | biome: human gut; feature: human-associated habitat; material: faeces | place: China | collected 2012 | reverse complement strand
TGCATGTGTTAAGCACGCCGCCAGCGTTCATCCTGAGCCAGGATCAAACTCTCGTTTAAAAATCTTAATTCCGATTTGACTCGGATTTAAAATCAAAGTTCGTTCCAGGTCAAGAAAACTACTAGCTTTCTTATCCCTTTTACTGTTTTAAGGTTGACATTGTCATTCAATGTCCGTTCTGAATTTTCTCTTAAAGAATCTTCAGGGTTGTTGTCTATTATTTAATTATCAAGGTTCTTTTTCTTTGTTGTCGTCTCAGCGACAGCTTATTTATATTATCACATTTGTAATCGCTTGTCAACAACTTTTTTTATTTTTCTTTTTCGCTGTCCGTTTCGATCATCTCTGTCGTTCGAAACAGCTTGTCTAGAATATCATAATTATTAACTCTTGTCAATAACTTTTTTATTCTTTTTTGATTCTTAAGAATTGTTTTCTCGCGAATCAGCTTAGTTATAATATCATTTGGACAACCATATGTCAATACTTTTATTCATCTTTTTTTACATCTTTTTCTCATTAATTTTCCGCATCTATACTTAGTGTTTACACGCATATAACATACAAAATATAGTGCCCATTATTACAATCTTATCTATAATAAATAGGTCCCATTATTTTTGCCAGATTCTCTGCTTTGATGTTCTTTATGATATTTCCTTCTACATAATATAAACTAATAACAGATTCACACATTTTCCGGCAGATTCTTTCAAGGTCACGGACACCTTCCTCCGGACACAGTGCAATCAATTCTTCTATTGCATCTTCCTCAATATCTACCTGCTCTATTTGATACTCCTTGATCAGTTTTGGCCAAATGTATCCTTTCACAATTTGCTTTTTGTCTCTTATCGTATATGGAGGTAATTCTACAATGTCCAGACGATCCTGTAATATCGGCGACAACGATTCAAGACTATTAGCTGTTGCCACAAAAATTACATTTGACAGATCCAGCGGAAATCCCAGATAGTTATCTACAAATTTTGAACGGTCACTGTCTAATATGTCAAGAAGTACATTTTCCGGGCAGCCATGTTCGATGGAACTTCCCATTTTGTCAATTTCATCCAATAAGATCAATGGGCAGAAGCTTTTCCCATGTACCAGAGCATCCACAATCCTTCCCGGCTTGGCATTATTGAATACTGTCTGTGTTCCTCGTAGAAATAATGCATCCGAAACACCTGCCAGTGATATTTTCACACAAGGTCTTCCCATCGCCTTTGCAATCGAAACTGCAATGGATGTCTTGCCTACTCCGGGAGGTCCGGCAAGCAGCATAACTGCCCCGTAGTTCTTTCCAAGGTACTTCTGGCAAGCCATATAACGTAATACCTTCTCTTTTACCTCCAGCATAGCATAATGGGAACTGTCCAACATCGTCTTGGCTTCCATTAACTCAATCTTTGGAACCTTGAACTCAGACTCCCATGGAAGATTCAGCAATGTAGATATATATACTTCTTTCATGTCTGTCGGATCCATATCTATCAGGAAATCCTGTATTTCTTCCGGCATCCGTGCAAATACTTCCGGACGGATTCGTTTCTTCAGACGGAATTTGAGCTGATCATGCTTTTCTTTTTGTAATACTTCTTTTGTCTTTTCCTCTGGAAATGTATTCTCTTCTACCTTCTCAAGCCGAAGCATGCATCCAAGTTCTTTATCATCCATACTTTTTCTCCATTCTCTGTTTCTTATACATCTTTCCTTCTATACGTGTAGTTTATTTAAAAAGATAGTACCCCAGGCAAATGTAAATTTCAAGTAGCGGTCTTTGCTTAGAACGAAAAAAAAGAGATTTGGAATTTCTTCCAAATCTCTTACCTACGGAGAAAGAGGGATTTGAACCCTCGCGCCGGTCACCCGACCTACACCCTTAGCAGGGGCGCCTCTTCAGCCTCTTGAGTATTTCTCCAGCAAAAATGATTATACTAGAGGTTTACCCTAATGTCAATCATTTTTTTACTTTATTTTTTCAATCTCTTATTTCACATTTACACTGGCACTATTTCCTTCGCTCTGAGTACTCTTGTGCTCTTTTGTCAATGAAAATCCACGACCTCTGACTTCTCTGACTTCACTTACAATCACAAAGCTTTCCGGATCAATATTCTTTACAATACGCTCCAACTGATGCAGTTCACGGTTTGACACAACAACGAGAAGCACCTGGCGGTCTTCCTGTGAATATCCACCCTCTGCACGCAGAATTGTAAGTCCCCGGTCCAGATGCCCGATAATCGCCTGACGGATCGGCTCCGGATTTCTGCTGATGATTTTAACCTCCATTTTAGATCCACCAAGGAGCAATACCTTATTCAGCACTGTTGTATAGGTTATAACAAGAATAACTCCATATAACAGCATTTCAGGTGGTATGAGGATAGCCTGGCCAAGCAGGATGCATATATCAAATACATTCAGGCTGACTGATACGGGTATCTTGAAATATTTATTCAAAATCAACGGCGGAATATCCATACCTCCGGTGGATGCTCCCATACGAATGACGCTTCCAAGCCCCACTCCGATTCCCAGCCCTGAGAATATCGTGTTCAGCCAGATATCGTCTGTGAAATGTACATTTGCAAATATCTGTCCGAATAACTCCAGGCAGATTGGATAAGTAAATGTACTTACAATAGTTGTAAATGCGAATTTCTTTCCAAGAAAAATAAATCCGACTACCAGCATCACAATATTAAATCCCAGCACGAACATCGAAACGGATAATCCGGTCAATCTGTTCACTAAAAGTGCAATACCTGTCGTTCCTCCGGTCGGCAGCCCTGACGGAAGCAGGAATAATACCGCGACCGCTGCGTACATAGCATTTCCAATAATAACTGTCAACAATGTTATTCCCCGCTGTAACATTGTCTGATTTTTGTTTTCCACAATTTTCTTCCTCCATGATAACATTCAAGACTTATCATAAGCCTCTATAAAGACTGCAGATAGTAATGCTCTACTTCATCTGCCATCTACATGTTTTATGACATACATTCCTACAAAATGATATCGAATAAACGGATTTATGTAAAGTACTTTTTATTTACAGGAGCTAAAAGAATACGGAAGCGTTATGCTTCCGTCCTCAATCATTTACTTTATAAATTTTTTCTTCTGCGAAGTACGATAATCACAACTACAATTGCTGCAATAGAAAGAATTGCAAATAATCCAATCTGGGCTGTATCTCCTGTTTTCACAGTTTTTACTACATCCACAAATTTTTGATTATGATTTTCTTTCGTATTCAAATGTCATATAACCATTTGAATCAATTCTTTAATTGTGTAATTATAATCTCCAACTTCATCAAATATAATGGAATCAAAGAGTACAGAACCATTGTCTGTTTTTTTCTTAGTATCGATCAAGTTGTTATTCTCATCAAATAACTGGAATGTAAATTCTCCCGGCTGAAGTTCAGCATTATTTAATACTTTCTTAACCGCTGGATCAATAGCTGCTGCTGTTACAGACATCTTATTTTCAAATGAGATTCCATCTACACTCTCGGATGAGTTATCCACATTTGTTCCATTTTTTATGCAAGTTATAGACATATCCATGTTTTCATCCACATTTACCGTAACGGTATATACAGACGGATCATATTCAATATCGCTAACGTTATTTTCACCCTGCTCATTAATCTCTTTTACAGTGTAAGAATAAGTTCCTGCTGTATAATATGGAATTGTACGGAATGTAATATTACCGGAAGCATCGTTTGTTTTTGTGTCAATCAATGTTCCATTTGAATCATACAGTCCAAATCGGAATTCTCCGGCTTCCAGATTACCACCTGTCAATGTCTTAGTTCCTGTAATCGTGGCAAGAGCATAATCCATGCTCATCGTCATAGTATCCAACATAACTCCACACACTCCGACAGGCTAAATGGAATCATGGATTGTTTTCTGGATCTGACTTCTTACAAGTTCCGCGATATCATTCGTCTTCATGTCTTTATAATCATCATAGTACAGCGGTTTTAAAAAATGTACCTGCACTGTGACCGGTGCGATGCTGTTAGTGTCAAATGGCTTGAAAGAATCGATCAGTGCAACCGGCACGATCGGACATTTTGCTTTCGTTGCTGCTTTAAAGCTTCCGCCTTTAAACTCCAGCATCTCATTTCCCATCTTAGATCTTGTTCCTTCCGGGAAAATGAGATAATTTCTTCCGTTCTTTACCTCATTTGTCACATTTACAATGACCTGCAGTGACTGACGGATATCATTCCGATCCATCATATATGCTTTCATACATTTGAAAACTTGTTTTAAAAATGGCACATTTTCCACTTCTTTTTTGGCAACTACGGAAAATGGCTTCGGGCAGACATCTACAAGTGCCAGTACATCGTAAAGTCCCTGATGATTTGGGAAGAACATAAAGCCGTTTTCTTCTGGGATATTCTCAAGCCCGTGGGCATCTATGGTCACATTTCCACCTTTATTAGCGCGGTGTGTGATGAACCGGAGCATCCGGTAATGTTCTTCTTCTGTGTATTTGTCTACGTGGGATGCATGATAACATAATTTTGCCCACATCCACGGAACAAGTAAAATGTTCCGAAGAACCATCATTATGATTCGTTTCATATCTTCTTGTACTCCTTTATGGCACTTTCGTACAGATAACCGCCCTCGCAATCAGCGACTACGATCACCGGGAAATCTTCCACATAAAGCTTGCGGATAGCTTCCGTTCCAAGATCATCATAAGCTACGACCTCAGAAGTCTTAATACATTTTGAAAGAAGCGCTCCTGCTCCTCCCACTGCTGCGAAGTAAACGCTTCCGTTTCTTTTGACAGCATCCAGTACTTCCTTACTTCTCTTACCTTTTCCAATCATGGCTGTGAGGCCAAGATCCAGAAGCTTCGGCGCATAACGGTCCATACGGCTCGCAGTTGTCGGACCTGCAGAACCAATCGGACGCCCTTCTCTCGCCGGAGATGGTCCCATGTAATAAATCGTCTGTCCAACCATATCTACCGGAAGATTTTCTCCATTTTTAAGAGCATCATCCATTCTCTTGTGAGCGGCATCTCTCGCCGTGTAAAGAGTTCCTGTAATGTATACATAATCTCCTGCTCTGAGCTTACGGGATACTTCTTTGCTGATTGGTGCTTTTATATGCTTCTCCATGACTATACCTCCCTCACAATGTGTCTGTTGACGTGACAGCAAATATTGATTCCTACTGGAAGTCCCGCAATGTGAGTCGGGTATGTATTAACATTTACCGCAAGAGCTGTTGTTGTTCCTCCAAGACCTCCAGGTCCGATACCAAGCTTGTTGATCGTCTCAAGAATCTCCTCTTCCAGATCCTTGACCCACTGGATGTCTGAGTGTGTGCCAACTTCACGTGTCAGGGCATCCTTTGCCATAAGAGCACATTTTTCAAAGGTACCACCAATTCCGACACCGACTACCATCGGCGGACAGGCATTCGGTCCCGCATCCTGAACAGCTGTCAGAATTGCATTCTTCACACCTTCAATCCCATCTGCAGGCTTCAGCATAAAGACACGGCTCATATTCTCGCTTCCAAATCCCTTCGGAGCAACTTTAATCTTTACTTTATCCCCCGGCACAATGTTATAGTGAATAACTGCCGGCGTGTTATCTTTCGTATTCTCACGGATAATCGGGTCACCTACAACAGACTTTCTAAGATATCCTTCCACATATCCCTGGCGCACACCCTCATTGATGGCATCCGTAAGACTTCCACCTTCAAAGTGTACCTCCTGACCAACTTCTATGAACACGACCGCCATACCGGTATCCTGACAGATTGGGATCATATCCTCTCCTGCAATCTTTAAGTTCTCCTGAAGCTGTGTCAGAATCTGCTTTCCAAGCGGTGCTTCCTCCGTCTCCACCGCATTTTTCATTGCTATATCCATATCCTCAGACAGAAAATGATTCGCCTGAATACACATTTCTTTAATATTTCTCGTAACTATACTTACATCGACTGAACGCATAATGATCTCCTTTCATCTCTTTTTTCATTTTACCCTGTCCCTTAGTGATATACAAGACAAAAAAATCTGCAGCCTCGGATTTTCATGGCCGACAGCTGCAGATTTTTTATGATCTTATAAAGTTTTCTTTTCTCAGAAAGAATTATTTTTGTTCTTCGTCACTTTCTAACTCCAGTGATTCTACATCGAGCTGATCTACTTCAACCCCGTCTTCGCCGAAGATTTCTTTCTTTTTGGCTTCTTCTTTTTCTTCGTCTCTGACTTTTGCGATACTTGCTACGGTCTCTTTATCTTTCAGGTTGATGAGTTTGACTCCGGATGTGATTCTTCCGAGTACGGAGATTCCGGAACACAGCATACGGATGATGATTCCGTCTGTGTTTATGATCATAATCTCATCGTCTTCGTCAACTGCCTTGATTCCGATGACATTTCCTGTCTTTTCGGTGATCTTGTAACACTTCACTCCTTTGCCGCCACGGTTCTGTGCTGTAAATTCATGGATGTCTGTACGTTTACCCATACCTTTTTCAGATACGATTAAAAGGTCATGTCCCTGGGTCACAAGCTGCATTCCAATCACTTCGTCGCGGTCTGCAAGGTTGATTCCGCGTACTCCCATGGAGTTACGTCCTGTTGCTCTTACGTCGGTCTCATTAAAGCGGATACACTGACCATACTTCGTCGCAAGAATGATTTCCTGATTATTGTCTGTGAATTTTACTTCGATCAGTTCATCCTCATCACGCAATGTAATTGCAGCAAGTCCTGTCTTTCTTACATTCATGTACTCGCGAAGAGATGTCTTCTTCACAAGACCTTTCTTTGTTGCCATGATCAGATAATCCTGGTCGCGGTAGTAATCAATCGGGATTACTGCAGTAATCTTCTCGCCCGGCATTAACTGGAGCAGGTTGATGATTGCAGTTCCTCTTGATGTGCGGCTTGCCTCCGGAATCTCGTAACCTTTCAGTCTGTAGACACGTCCGGTGTTCGTAAAGAACATAATGTAGTGGTGCGTATTCGTCATGAATAGCTCTTCCACATAGTCTTCATCCAGAGTCTGCATACCTTTAATTCCCTTACCACCACGATTCTGTGCCTTAAATGTATCATCAGACATACGCTTGATGTAACCAAGCTTTGTCATGGTAATTACAATATTCTCCTTCGGAATCAAGTCCTCCATGGAAATATCATACTCGTCAAATCCAATGGATGTTCTTCTGTCATCGCCATATTTGTCCTTGATGACAAGGATTTCTTCACGGATCACTCCAAGAAGTAATTTTTCGTCTGCCAGAATTGCCTCCAGTCTCTCAATCTGAGCCATAAGTTCTGCATATTCTTTCTCAAGCTTCTCTCTTTCCAATCCTGTCAGAGCACGCAGACGCATATCTACGATAGCCTGAGCCTGAACATCATCCAGTTCGAATTTCTCCATGAGTTCTGCTTTTGCAGCCTGTACCGTACTGGAACCACGGATGATCCGGATAACTTCGTCAATATTATCAAGCGCGATCAATAATCCTTTTAAGATATGCGCTCTTTCTTTTGCTTTGTTCAGTTCGTACTTTGTACGACGTGTCACAACATCTTCCTGATGCTTCAGGTAATATCCAAGAAGCTCTAAAATATTCATGACTTTTGGCTGTTTGCCGACCAGTGCCAGCATAATCACGCCAAATGTATCCTGAAGCTGTGTATGTTTGTAAAGCTGGTTCAGCAATACATTTGCATTGACATCTTTACGAAGTTCAATAACAATACGCATACCTTCACGGCTAGACTGATCACTTAAGTCTGTGATTCCATCCACCTTCTTGTCACGTACCAGCTCTGCGATCTTCTCAATCAGACGGGCCTTATTGACCATGTACGGAAGCTCTGTAACAATGATGCGGCTCTTTCCATTCGGCATCGTCTCAATGTTCGTTACGGCACGTACACGAATCTTACCACGTCCTGTTCGATATGCTTCCTCGATTCCTCTTGTACCAAGAATCTCTCCACCGGTCGGGAAGTCTGGTCCCTTGATGATCTCAAGGATTTCTTCCATTGTTGTCTCGTCTTTATCTGCAATCTTGTTATCGATAATTCTGACTACTGCGTCAATGACCTCACGAAGATTGTGCGGCGGGATATTCGTTGCCATACCTACGGCGATACCGGATGTACCGTTCACCAGAAGGTTCGGGAATCTTGCCGGAAGTACAACCGGCTCTTTCTCCGTCTCATCGAAGTTTGGCATAAAGTCTACCGTATCTTTGTTGATATCAGCAGTCAGTTCCATGGAAATCTTACTCAATCTTGCCTCTGTGTAACGCATGGCCGCTGCTCCGTCACCGTCCACAGAACCGAAGTTTCCATGCCCGTCAACGAGCGGATATCTGGTAGACCATTCCTGAGCCATATTAACCAATGCTCCGTAAATGGAACTGTCACCGTGCGGATGATATTTACCCATTGTATCACCGACGATACGGGCTGATTTTCTGTGCGGTTTATCCGGTCCATTGTTCAGCTCGATCATGGAGTAAAGAATTCTTCTCTGTACAGGTTTCAATCCGTCTCTTACATCTGGAAGCGCACGGGAAGCAATAACACTCATAGCATAATCGATATAGGAGGTCTCCATCGTTTTCTTTAGGTCGACCTCATGGACTTTATCAAAAATATTGTCTTCCATTTATCTATTTTCCTTTCTGCAAAGCGAAAATATTTCGCTGATATTTAAATGTCAGGTTTAAATGTCAAGATTCTGTACATACTGTGCATTTTCTTCGATGAACTCACGTCTTGGCTCTACCTTATCTCCCATCAGTGTTGTAAATGTGAGATCCAGCTCGCTTGCTGTCTCATCATCCATTGTGACACGAAGGAGTACGCGGTGCTCCGGATCCATAGTGGTATCCCAAAGCTGCTCTGCATCCATCTCTCCAAGACCTTTGTAACGCTGAATTTTATTATTGTTATCACGCCCAACTTCCTGCAAAATGCTGTCAAGTTCTTCGTCGCTGTATGCATACCAAACTTTTTTATTTCTTTCGAGCTTATAAAGTGGCGGCTGTGCCAGATACACGTATCCTTCTTTGATCAGATCTGGCATAAATCTGTACATAAATGTCAGAAGCAGTGTACTGATATGGGCTCCATCCACGTCGGCATCGGTCATGATGATGATCTTGTGATAACGTAATTTGCTGATATCAAAGTCTTCATGGATTCCGGTTCCAAATGCCGTGATCATGGCTTTGATCTCCGCATTTCCATAAATTCGATCCAGTCTTGCCTTCTCAACATTGAGGATCTTACCACGAAGTGGAAGGATGGCCTGTGTTGCACGGTCTCTGGCTGTCTTTGCGGAACCACCGGCGGAGTCTCCCTCTACGATGTAGATTTCGCATTTTTCCGGATTCTTGTCAGAACAGTCTGCAAGCTTACCAGGAAGTGACATACCATCAAGGGCTGATTTCCTTCTTGTCAGATCTCTCGCTTTTCTTGCAGCCTCTCTCGCACGCTGTGCCATCACAGACTTCTCAACTGTTACTTTAGCGACCTGAGGATTCTGTTCCAGGAAAATCTGAAGCTGTTCACTGACAACATTATCAACTGCTCCTCTTGCCTCACTGTTTCCAAGTTTCTGCTTTGTCTGACCTTCGAATTGAGGATCCTCGATCTTGACACTGATAATTGCAGTCAGTCCCTCACGGATATCCTCACCTGTCAGGTTCGGCTCATTATCTTTTAAAAGTTTATTCTTTCTTGCGTAATCATTAAATGTCTTTGTTAACGCATTTCTAAATCCGACAATATGAGTTCCGCCTTCCGGAGTCGTAATATTATTTACAAATCCGTAGCTGTTCTCATTATAGGAATCATTGTGCTGCATTGCAACTTCAACAGATACATTGTTGACGATTCCCTCACAGTAAATAATCTGCTCGTAAAGCGGAGTCGTACTGCGGTTCAGATACTCAACAAATTCTTTGATTCCACCTTCGTAGTGGAAAGTCTTCTCAATCGGCTCTTGTGGTCTTTCATCGCGAAGAACGATCTTCAGTCCCTTTGTCAAAAATGCCATCTCACGGAATCTCTGCTGTAAAATGCTGTAATCAAAGATTGTTGTCTCAAAAATCTCTCCATCCGGCAGGAATGTGACCTTTGTTCCTGTCTTTCCCGGCTCACATTCTCCGATGACTTCCAGCTTCTTTGCAACTTTTCCTCGCTCATAGCGCTGTCTGTATACTTTTCCTTCGTGGCAGATTTCAACTTCCAGCCAGACAGAAAGCGCATTTACAACAGATGCACCTACTCCATGAAGTCCTCCGGATACCTTGTATCCTCCACCACCGAATTTTCCTCCGGCATGAAGCACCGTAAATACGACTTCAACTGCCGGAAGTCCTGATTTATGATTGATTCCGACCGGAATTCCACGTCCATTATCTGTGACAGTAACGGAATTATCCGGATTGATCGTTACGTGAATGGTATCACAGAATCCTGCCAACGCCTCATCAACCGCATTATCAACAATCTCATATACCAGATGATGAAGACCTCTTGATGAGGTACTTCCAATATACATTCCCGGACGCTTTCTTACAGCTTCCAGTCCTTCCAGTATCTGAATTTCGTCTGCGCCATATTCGTGCTGTACCTTTTCTGTAGCCATGCTAATCCTCCTAGTTTTCCTTTATCACTTGTCCGCTCTGGACATGAAATACTTTATTGACTTCAAATCTATGATTTACAAATTCATCCACTCCTGTACAGGTAATGAGTGTCTGTATATCATGAATACTGTCTAATAAATAGTTTTGCCTGTGTTTGTCAAGTTCAGACAACACATCGTCAAGTAACAGAACCGGTGTGTCTCCGATCACTCTTTTCACCAGCTCGATTTCTGCCAGTTTCAATGACAATGCTGCGGTCCTTTGCTGTCCCTGGGATCCGAATCTCCGGATGTCCAGATTCCCGACCATAAAACAGACGTCGTCTCGATGAGGCCCTACCGAAGTACTCTTCATCCTGATATCTCGCTGTCTGTTCATCTCAAGAGCCTGCTCAAGAGACATGTTTTTCGTACTCGGTTCGTAGATCAGACGGATTTCTTCCTTACCGCCAGTCAGTTTCTTATGTATTCCGGAAACAATTTCGTTCATTTCGTCAACAAATTGTTTCCTCCTCGCAATGATTGCATTGCCATACTGAACAAGCTGGAGATCCCAGATGTCCAGAGTCTCCATTGCATCTTGCCGGTATGCACTGTCTTTTAGTAAATGATTTCTCTGATTTACGATCCGACTGTAATTGGATAAATGATTAAAATATACTTTATCAAGCTGTGACAGCTCTAAATCTATGAACTTTCTTCTTCCCGCCGGACCATTTTTTATAATGTTCAGATCTTCCGGTGAAAAAAATACGAGATTTACAATGCCAAATAATTCTCCGGCTTTGCGTATCGGAATCTTATTAATAGCAACACCTTTCGGCCGGTTCTTCTTCAGATGCATGTCAATCTGATCCTGAATCCCGCGTTTTTCAACAATTACTTCAATGTGCGATTCCTCTGCCCCGAACCGGATCATATCCCGGTCTTTGCTCCCTCTGTGGGACTTCGTCGTCCCGGACAGATAGACAGCCTCCAGAATATTCGTCTTTCCCTGGGCATTATCCCCGTAGAAAATGTTGGTGCTGCCGTCAAATTCCAGATTCAAAAGCTCGTAGTTTCTAAAATTTTTCAGTTTCAAAGATTTAATCTTCAATTTTGATTTCTTCTCCGCCAAATGATACAACATCCCCGCCGTATAATTTTCTTCCACGGCGAGTATCAATTTCTCCATTTACAGACACCTGTCCGTCCTGGATGACTTCTTTTGCCTCAACGCCCGATTCAACAAGACCGGCTGCTTTTAATGCCTGCCCAAGCTTTATAAATTCATCACGCAATTTGATTGTTTCCATAGTCGCTCCTTTATATTTGTTAAGAATGAATAAATGTATAATTATTCATGCATTTTTATGAATAATATTAGCTTCTTTGCATGATTATGCACTCATTATACATTTGCATTAAAGTTTACAGGAAGGATAAGATAAATATAGCTTTCTGTCTCATCTTTGATGAAGCAAGGTGCTTTCGCATTCATCAGATAAAGTGTAACCTCTTCATCATCAATAACACGCAGTGCGTCAATCAGGAATTTCGGATTGAATCCGATCAGAAGATCTTTTCCATCCTTGGAAATCATAATCTCTTCATTCATGGATCCGATCTGGGATTTGATTTTTAACTCCATCATTTCATCCTGGATGTCAATAATGATCGGTTTTTTATCTCCTTCTTTGATGAGAAGTGTTGCGCGGTCAATACAATTTAAGAATTCTTTTTTGTTAATTCTTACTTTTGTATCGTAATCACTGGACAGCATCTGATCAATTTTAAAATATTCGCCTTCAATAAGTCTGGAAACAACGATTGTATTGTCAAATTCAAACACAATATGGTTATTTGTATAAGAAATTTCGGCCATACTCTCAGCTTCTCCGGATAAAATTTTACTAATTTCAATTAAAGTTTTACCAGGTACAACCATCTTATAATCACTGACTGGATTTTTCAATTCAATTTTACGGATAGAAATTCGATGTCCATCCAAAGATGCAACTCTTAAAACATTATCTTTTATTTCAAATAATTCTCCGGTCATTAATTTGTTGCTTTCTGTATCAGCAATAGAAAAGATAGTCTGACGAATAACTTCTTTCAAAGTAAACTGTGAAATTGCTATAGAATCATCTTTCTCAATAATTGGAAGATAAGCAAATTCATTGCCAGGTTTTCCGGAAATATCAAATTTTGCTTTTTCACACACAATAGTTGTCTGAAGTCTGTCATCAGTTTCTATAGAAACTTCATTATCCGGAAGTTTTCTAACAATTTCAGAAAAAATCTTTGCATCAATGGCAATCATACCACGATCAATGATCTCACCTGCAATTTCTGTCTGGATGCCAAGTTCCATATCGTTGGCAGTCAACTTAATAATGTCAGTAGTGGCATCAATTAAGATACATTCCAATATTGGCATTGTTGTTTTTCCAGGAACAGCTTTAGAAACAATATTAACTCCTTTTACAAGGTCTGATTTGTTACATACGATTTTCATATGTGTAAAACTCCTTTCCCACGGTACGCATATATAGAAATAAATAAATTTTTTCCGCCTTATTCGCCTTAAGGGCTGTGGATAAGAGGAAAACCCTTGCACGCCCAGTAAACTCAGGCGTTTCGCGCTTTGATAAGTCTGTGAAATTAAACTGGAAAATGTGTGGAACTGCTTTGGAAAACATTTTTGTTGCTTTTTGGAAAAATGGACAAAAAATCACTTCTCCACACCATATCCAAATAAATCAGAGGATTTTCCACGCACTGTCCACATACTATCCACACAAGTAACCATAAATGTGGATAATGTGGATAAATTGTGGATAACTATATGGAAAATCCTAAGCTGGGTTGATTTTCTTCTTTATTATATTGATTGTATTCGCCATCATCTCATCTGATTCGATATCCTTGGCGATCTTTTCTACTCCATATTTGACAGTAGAGTGGTCTTTACCTCCAAGAACTGCACCAATTCCTTTCAGGGCAGTATCGGTCATAGTACGCATCAGATACATACAGATCTGACGTGGAACGGCAATCTCCGAATCACGTTTTTTGCTTTTAAGGTCAGCAACGGTGATACCAAAATGATCCGCAACGATATCAAGTATCAGTTCCGGAGTAACTTCTCTTCTATTATCAGAAGAAATAATATCTTTTAATGCTTCTGCTGCAAGAGCAATATCAATCGGATTATTATTGTTGTTGAGCTTATAGAGGGCAATGAGTTTATTCAGAGAACCTTCCAGCTCACGGATGTTAGATTTGACGTTGGCTGCAATATAGTCCAGTACATCATTCTTAATGTTATATTTTTCCAGATGATCCAGTTCGATCTTCTTCTGGAGAATTGCCATACGTGTCTCATAATCCGGAGATGAGATATCAGCAATGAGACCCCACTCAAAACGTGTGCGGAGTCTGGATTCCAGTGTCTCGATATCTTTCGGAGGTTTATCACTGGAGATTATGATTTGTTTTCCAAGTGTATGAAGGTGATTGAAAGTATGGAAGAACTCTTCCTGAGTACTTTCTTTACCTATTATAAACTGGATATCGTCAATCAACAGAACATCAATGTTCCTGTATTTATCACGGAAGTTCAGCATGGCAGATTCATTACCGGCTGTTTTACCATTCCTCAGGGCATCAATCAGTTCGTTGGTGAACGTCTCACTGGTTACATATAATACTTTTTTCTTCGGATTCTTGTCCAAAATGAAGTGTGCAATGGAATGCATCAAATGGGTTTTTCCAAGTCCAACACCTCCATATAAAAAGAGAGGGTTGTACACTTCACCGGGAGATTCGGCAACGGCCAGTGAAGCTGCATGAGCGAAGTTGTTATTTCCGCCTACAACAAAAGTATCAAAAGTATATTTTGGATTCAGCCCTGCTTTCTCTGCTAAGGACTTCGTCTTTTTCTTTTGACCGTTATCAATAGATGCATTATGAATTTCATTCAGTTTATCGTCATCTTCCGATACAAACTGTATTTCGTACTCTTTGCCTGTAATCTCAGCAATACATACCATGAGTGGGAGACGGTACTTCTTATCGATGTATTCAACACTGGAATCCTTGTTCACAAGAATATAAGCAGTGTCATCGATGACATCGTAAACTTTCAGCGGCTTTATCCACGTATTAAAGGATACATTCAGCAGCTCGTGTTCCACTCGTAAATGTTCGATGATCTCAGACCATTTTTCTTTCACTTCGTTCATTTTAAACAAACTCCTACTTCCCAAGTCTACTCTTTATCTATTTTACATCAAAATATGTATTTAAGCAATTAAAAAGTAAAGAAAATCATCGGTAATGCTTGACGTATCAAGATTTTTTTTATATAATCAAAGCTGATGTCTTAAGAAAAAATATGGGGCAACCCTTGGAAAAATATAAGGAGGTGGATATCTATGAAAATGA
>OGXL01002132.1_pt1 | contig 15169 bp, 9 predicted proteins | sample 1576311 | NCBI WGS metagenome assembly OGXL01 (sample SAMEA3541564, study PRJEB24748) | human gut metagenome | biome: human gut; feature: human-associated habitat; material: faeces | place: China | collected 2012 | reverse complement strand
TTATGCAGAAAGCTATGGTACTGCAATGGATGGTGGAATGCTTGATTACCTTGCAGGTAAGTTCTCAGCAAGTATCGGACCTATCTTTATTGCAACTTATCGTGCAGTACTTGGAAGCCCGATCCGTACAGAAGATGGAAATGCTTTAGCTCTCAGCCAGGGTTACTGGGTTGCAACTTCACCAGAAGAGTTCTCTGAGTACTATGCAGTAGACAGCTCTGTAGACAGCCCTGCATATACAAAAGGTATGTTAGATGGACTTCTTACAGCAGATTATGCATCATTTGAAAAATTTGTAAGTGCTTATGGATTTAAAGATATCCAGGAAGAAGCAAAATAAGTAACATATTAATAAAATTTTTGTTCTGCTCCGGAATTCTCCGGAGCAGAATTTAGAAAAGACATGAGGGAAAATAACATGAAAAGTAAAGGAAGAAATAGCATTTTAAAAAAGATAATTGGAACTTTGTGTATTCCGGTAGTGACACTGCTCGTAATGATACTCTTATGTCAGAGGAATGGTGTTGTATTTTTTGAATCAGAAGGAAACTGGATTTTGTTTTCCCGGGCAACAGCAACAGTAATGTTAACGACATTTGCTCTTTCATTGAATCTGAATTCCGGAAGATTTGATTTCTCAATCGGAGCAATTTCGTTATTGTCATCAGTAATCAGTGCATCAATTTGTTCATCCCATGGACTTTCAACACCATATATGCTCGTGATTTCTATTGTATCTGGAGCATTGCTTGGACTGATATCCGGAGCAATTTATGTAATTGTAAAATTACCACCGATTATTGTGTCACTGGGAGTAACACTGTTTTACGAAGGAATGGCATTCGCACTTACCGATGGTTATGGCGTGTCATTTGTAGCAAATAAAGAATTAACAAGTTTTCCAGGTGTTTTGAATTATGTACTTGTAATTGTAATTGGACTCGTTTTATTTATTGCGATTTTTGATTATACACAATTTGGTTATGAATATAAGTCACTATTATCCGGACAGAAGGTTTCTGTTAATACAGGAATTCATGAAGTATCCAATGCAGTAATCTGTTATACCATTGCAGGCGGCTTCATGGGTGTAGTTGGATTTATTAGTGCTTCAAATACAGGAAATATTCAGATGTCTTTAAACTTTGGCTCAATTGGAGTAATGTTTACAGCTTTCTTACCGATGTTTATCGGTGGATTTATCGGACGGTTCTGCAATGAAAAAATTGGTTATCTGTTAGGAGCAGTAACAACAGCATTCATATCATTGATGTATGCAAGATTAAATGTAGATGCATCCATTCAGCAGATTGTTACCGCAGTTATCCTGGTATTGTTCCTGATTTATCTGAATAACGAGAATAAGGTAATTGAGCTTGTAATGCTGAAGAAACAGTTGAAGAAAAAAAGACAAGAGGATAATTAGATGAAATATAAAGGAATCATTTTTGATTTGGACGGAGTAATCTGCTTTACCGATAAGTATCATTATCTGGCATGGAAGAGACTGGCAGATAAACTGGGAATATATTTTGATGAAACCATAAACAACCGGTTAAGAGGCGTAAGCCGGATGGAAAGCCTTGAGATTATTTTAGAGAAAAGTACAAAGAAATATTCCAAAGAAGAGAAAGAAGATTTCGCAGAGCAGAAAAATAAGATGTATGTGGAATTGCTGGAAGACATGACACCGGCTGATTTGCCAAAAGAAGTAAAAACAACCTTAGATGATTTAAGGAAACAGGGAGTTTTACTGGCAATTGGTTCATCCAGTAAAAATGCAAAGAGAATATTAAAACATTTAGGATTAGAAAATTATTTCGATGCCATCAGTGATGGAACGAATATTACAAAATCAAAACCTGATCCGGAGGTATTTTTGAAAGCAGCAGAATACCTGCAGTTAGAACCACAGGAGTGTCTTGTTGTAGAAGATGCGGTGGCAGGGATAAAAGCAGCTACAGCTGGAGGCTTTGATAGTGCAGGATTGGGTGAAGCATCCGAATGTGAAATGACAACATATCCATTGAGCGGTTTTGCTGAACTGAGAAATATTAATTAAGAAAAGGAGCAGCCGTGGCTGCTCTTTTTGTGCCTTAAATGAAAGGAAAAAGAGATGAATTATAAAGAAAAACCATTTTATTTAGATGATGTAGACATTGCCTGGGTAGAAAATACGCTGGAAAATATGAGCCTGGAAGAAATGATAGGACAGTTGTTCTGCCCGATTGGATATTCAACGGATCCGGAGTATCTGAATATGTTATTACATTTCCATATCGGCGGATTATTTTTCCGGGATGGTGTGGCAGAAGAGATGCAAAGTACATTTACCTATGCGCAGGAGCACACAAAGATTCCGCTTCTGATTCCATCAAATTTAGAAGCGGGAGGAGATGGAGCGGCTACCAATGGAACTGCATATGGAAAACAGATGGCATGTGCAGCTGCAAATGATCCGGTATATGCATATCGTCTGGGAAAGATTGCCTGCTCAGAAGGAAGTGCATTAGGAATTAACTGGGCTTTTGCACCGGTAGTTGACATAGATAGAAATTATCATAATCCAATTACCAATGTCAGAACATATGGCGATGATCCGGAGAAGGTTTATGCCTATGCAAGGGAGTATCTTCGTGCAGCAGATGAATGCAATATGGCAGTCTCAATTAAGCATTTCCCGGGAGATGGTGTGGATGAAAGAGACCAGCATCTTTTGACATCGGTAAATAGTCTTAGCATGGAAGAATGGGATAAATCCTATGGAAGTATTTATCAGCGGCTGATTGACGATGGTGCCAAAACTGTTATGGCAGGGCATATTGCAATGCCAGCGTATCAGGAACATTTTAATCCACAGTTAAAGGGCAAGATTGTTCCGGCTTCTCTTTCCAGAGAGCTTTTGGTGAATTTGCTTCGGGACAAATTAGGATTTAACGGACTTGTCATTACAGATGCAACACCGATGGTCGGATTTACGGCAGCCGGTAAACGAAGTGAAACGGTACCAATGGCAATAGAAAATGGCTGTGACATGATTTTATTCAATAAAGATTTAAAAGAAGATTATCAGTTTATGCTAGATGGTTATAAGAATGGTCTGTTATCCCGTGAAAGATTACTGGATGCAAACAGACGCATACTGGCATTAAAGGCTTCTTTAAGATTACATGAAAAGAAGATAAAAAGACAGCTGGTTCCTGGAAAGGAAGCATTAAAAAACTTACGCACCACGGAGCATATACAGTGGGCAAAAGAGCTGGCAGACCAGTCGGTTACACTGGTGAAAGATATTGCAGAGAATCTTCCAATCAGTCCGAAGAAGACACCGCGTATTTTGCTGGAAATTTTAGGACATTTTCCGTCCAATGAAAGAGTAGTCGGAAAAGTAAAAGAAGAACTGGAAAAGAGAAATTTCCAGGTATTCCTCTATGAGAAGGAAGATTTCGAAAAGGGTGTAGATAATGTAACAGCTTTTAAAGATAAGTATGACATGGTAATTTACATCGGAAATGTGGAAAATGCCAGCAATCAGACCACCAACCGGTTAAACTGGTATACCTTCTGGGGACAGGGAAATAATGTTCCGTGGTTTGCAGAAGAAGTACCGGTAATTTTTATCAGTGTAGCCAATCCATATCATTTACTGGATGTGCCAATGATAAAAACGTATATTAACTGTTACTCCAATAATGATTATGTATTAGAGGCAGTAATAGCAAAGATTGCCGGAGAAAGCAGCTTTAAAGGAGTAAGTCCGGTAGATCCATTCTGTGGACGAATCGAACTTTCCTACTAAAAGAATAACGAGACATAAGGGAGAACCGGTTATATGTATATCAGCAGATTAAGAGTAAATCATAAAAAAAATCCATTAGGTTTTAATTTGGCAAAAATCCATTTGTCCTGGGAAGTAAAGGATGTCTGTGGAAAATGGGCCGTGGAAACAAGAATTATAGTATCAGAGAGCAGCAATATGGAAAAGCTGGTATATGATTCCGGAGTACAAGAGAATTATCATGAGAACCAGATGCTGGTTTCCTTCGACTTAAAACCAAGAACCAGATATTACTGGCAGGTAGAAGTTAAAGATGACAAGGGAGACTGCGCAAAAAGTAATCCGGCATGGTTTGAAACGGGAAAACTGCAGGAAGGCTGGACCGCAAAATGGATTGGAACAGAAGAAAATGAAAAGAGAATGCCTCTTTTATATAAAGAGTTTGAATTAAAAGAGAAACCGGAGTCTGTCAGATGGCATGTATGTGGTCTGGGATTATATGAAGCATATGTCAATGAAAAGAAGGCGGGCAGAGAATTTCTAATGCCGGGTTATCATTGCTATGACAGCTTTTTAGAATATCAGACACTGGATGTTACAGAACTGTTATCTCAGGGAAAGAATAAAATTGCGGTTCTGTTAGGCGAAGGCTGGTATAAAGGAAGATTTGGATTTGATGGTGATTACAGAAATCTATATGGTAATCAGAAGAAGTGCATTGGAGAATTACATATACGATATGCCAATGGACAGGAAGAATGTATTGTAACAGACAGCAGCTGGAAGGCAGAAGAAAGCAGCATATGTGAAAATGGAATCTATGATGGAGAACATATTGATGAGACATTAGAACACAAAATGCTTTCCGTGGAGGAAATAGAAGAAACAAGACCACTTGTGGAACGATTTAATCCAAGAATTCATAAAGTAGAAGAATTTCAACCGGTATCAGTAAAACAGGAAGATGAAGCACTTTTGCTGGATTTTGGGGAAACAGTCACCGGTTGGGTAGAAATAACTGGTGCATTTGAAACAGGTCAGAAAGTTATGATGCAGTATGGAGAAGTTCTGCAAAAGGGCAGATTTTACAGGGATAATCTCCGTACTGCCAAAGCAGAATTTACATATGTATCGAAGGGAAAAGGAGAAACCATACGTCCTCATTTTACCTATTATGGATTTCGCTATGTGAAGATAAAAGGTCTGAATCCGGAAAAAGAATATAAATTTATTGCTTATCGTATTATGTCTGATATTGAGAGAACCGGCTGGGTGGCAACAGATCATGATAAGGTAAATCATTTATTAGAAAATACACTGCGTTCCCAGAAATGTAATTTTCTGGATATTCCAACGGATTGTCCGCAGCGTGATGAACGAATGGGCTGGACAGGTGATGCGGGAATTTTTGCATCCACAGCATGTTTTCATATGGATAGCGGAAGTTTCTTTCATCACTATATGAAAAATATGCAGGCTGAGCAGGAAAAATGTAATGGAGCTATTCCGTTCTTTGTTCCAAGACCAAAGGTAAAAAAAGAAGAACATACGAATCCTTTCTATCTGGATTCCGGAGCGGCAGTATGGGGAGATGCAGCAACGCTGATTCCATGGAGACTCTATCAGTTTTATGGAGATAAGGCAATGTTAGAGGAGCAGTATCCTGTTATGAAAGCCTGGGTGGATTACGAATATGAGAGAACAAAAGAGAATGAGATTCCGTATCTGTGGCAGAATGACAGGCAGCTGGGAGACTGGCTGGCATTAGACAATGGAAATATCAATAATCCGATTGGAAAGACAGACAGTGGCTTTATCGCATCCGTTTACCATTATTGGTCAACCAAAATGGTGAAAGAAGCGGCAGAAAGTCTAGGATTAGAGGAAAGTAAAGTATATGCAGAGAGAGAAAAAGAGATTCGGAATGCAATTTTAAATTATTACTTTCCAGATAAAAAGTTTTGCTTGGAATACACACAAACCGCTTGTGCACTTTTGCTTTATTTAAAACTTTATCCAGAGGGAGAAAGAGAGGTTATAACGGCAAAACTGGCAGAGTTACTTAAGAAAAATAATGGACATTTAAATACAGGTTTTGTTGGAACACCAATTCTGTGCATGGCTTTGTCAGAGAATGGACAAAATCAGCTTGCTTATGACCTGCTTTTAAACGAGGACTATCCAGGATGGCTGCATGAGGTGAACCTTGGTGCAACAACGGTGTGGGAACGATGGAATTCATTGGAAGAGGATGGAAGTATCAGCGGAACCGGTATGAACAGCTTAAACCATTATGCATATGGAAGCATTGCAGAATGGATATACAGATACATGTGTGGTCTGAATCCGTCTATAGGAGAGGCGGTAAAGATGACCATATATCCGATGCCAGATCAAAGATTTAAAAAAGCAGAGGGAAGCTGGAGAAGTGTATTTGGTAAATATGTCTGTGCATGGAACTGGAAGAGTGAGCAGGAAGTAGTCTGTAACATAGAAGTTCCATTTAATGCAAATGCGAGATTTATTTTGCCGGATGGAACGGAAGAGATATTAGACTGCGGAAAATATGAAAAAATTTTAAACATGCGTCCTTAGAGAAGGTGTAAATATGAAGAAAACAATAAAAAAAGAATTTCTATTTATGGCAATTGGTTTATTTCTGGTAATGGTAATTGGAATTACGGTAATTATCGGAGAGGTAACAAAAATTGAACAGGCAGAGCAGCTTGTTACGGATGGCTATATTTCCATGGAGAAATATTATGGAAGAGTGGAAAAGAAAATTGAAACCTGTCAGAAATATGCCAATATTTTAACCGCACTCAGTGATGAAGACATGCTGATTGCCGGGGATATCAGTGGAAATATGGAAACAGAGGAAGAAGCCATTGCCCAGTATCTCACGGAAATGGAAAAGCTGACCAAAGATATTTCAGAGCAGAGTTTAACCGACAGTTTTATGACTTACAGCAGTGTAAATAAAGAACTGATGGAGCAATTGAAAGAATGCAGACAGGCAAGAGATGATGGAGATATTGCAAAAGCAAAATCCATCATTGGAGGCAGTGCATTAGAAAAAATACAGGCGCGGGAGTCGGCATGCAATGATTTTCAGGAAAAGTTAGATGAGAATGTAAAACGCAGTTCACAGAATATGAAAGCCCGGACCCAAAAAACTTATCTTATCAGTGTAACAATCGGCATATGTTTTCTGATTATCTGCTTAGTTACATACATACTGGTGAATAAGGCGATTATTCAGCCACTCAAAAAAGCAAGTTTACAGTTAAACCAGATGGTAGAGGATATCCAGAATGGAAATGGAGATTTAAGCATCCGGATTCCGGTAAAAAGGATGGATGAGATAGGACAACTGGTTACAGGAGTAAATCTTTTTGTAGAAAAATTACAAAATATCATGAAGCAGTTAAAAGATGGTTCATCCGATATGGACGAAGTTGCAGATAAAATGAACAGGCAGGCTGGAAATATCGGAGAAGAGACCATGAATATGTCAGCTGTAATTGAAGAGTTATCTGCAGGAATCATGGAAATTAATGACCGTTCCGGACAGGTTAGTGAACGGGTTGGAAAAATAGTAGAAAATGTCAGAGATATATCAGAGGAAACCGGAAATGGAGTTCAATTCGTAGATGAAATGCGTGAACGGGCAGATTATATCGAGAAAAAAACAGCAGAAAGCAAAAAGGAAACCAATGATATGATTGGCAGTTTAGGACATAGCATTGCGGACAGCTTAAAAGGAAGCAAAAAAATCTATGAAATAGGAAATCTGACAGAACAGATTCTTGGAATTGCAGAACAGACTAATCTTTTGGCTTTGAATGCTGCAATAGAGGCTGCAAGAGTAGGAGAAGCAGGAAAAGGATTTACAGTAGTAGCATCTGAAATCAGGGAACTGGCAGATAATAGCCGGGAGACGATGGGTGAGATACAGACAATTAATATGTCTGTGACCACAGCAGTCAGCACACTGATTGAACAGGTGGAAAAAATGATGGAGTTCTTAAATCAGAACATATTGCAGGATTATAACGGTTTTGAAATGATGGCTTCCCGCTACCGCCAGGATGCAGACTATATGGGAGATTTTTGCGGAACAATCAATCATAATGTGCAGGATATGTATCAGGCAATGGATGAAATGAAAGAAAACATGGATACCATAGCAACGTCTATCGATGAAAGCTCGGAAGGGTTACAGGTCTTCGCAGGAAGTGTCGAGGATTTGGCAAAAGCAGTAGAAGATATCAAAGAGCAGTCATATGTAAATCAGACCGTATCAAATGGACTTAAAGGAGAGACAGAAAGGTTTATTAATATATAGTGTTTATTAAAGAAGATATTTAATGGAGAGGGAAAATGCTTTTTTGTGGGAGAAAAAGGAAACATAAATTTCATATAGTACAGGCATTATTAGCGGTAACACTATTACTTCTGCTGTCTTTTGCACAGAATGCGAATGCAAAAGAGCAGGAAAATGGTGAAGAAATTTATGAAACAGAGATAGGTGAGTTAGAGCAGAGTACAGAAGAAACAGAGGACACAGAAGATGTAGATAATACAGAAGAAAACAAGATAGCCTTTTTTTCACAGACTTATGGAAGTGGCACGATTTCACTGGGCAGTTATAACGGTGGAGGAACAATTTCTTTGACAGAGGATGTGACAGCTTCAGGCATTTGTCAGTTAAATGGTGTTTTGGATATTGATTTGAATGGCCATAAGATGACGATGCAGAATAACGCAAGTTTTATGTTATGCAGCGATAATGCAGTACTCAATATCCGGGATTCTGCCGGTGGAGGTGTCATTTACGCATCCTGTCAGTTAATCTGGATCTATAGTGGCGGCACAGTAAATTTATATGGTGGAACATTGGAAGGGGAGAATATGACAAAGCTTCCACAGAGTGGTGGCTGCGTGAATTTATCCAGAAGTAATATGGGAACACCGGTATTCCACATGTATGGTGGAGTTATACGTAATTTCCAGGCATCACAGTATGGCGGTGCAGTATATGTGGCAAGCACTTTCTCCGGGAAGAAACCGTCTTTTTATATGTATGGAGGTACAATTGAAAATTGTAATGCATCAGAAGGAGCTGCTGTTTATGTAGATGATTCCGGAGATGGACCAGGCTATTTCTATATGAAAGGTGGAACGAAGAAAGAAGAGGGCGGTGAAAGCAAGGCTGTGATACATTGCGCAGCTTATAATGGAAATAAGACTAAAAATGCCATATATAATTATGGATATTTTGGAATAGAGGGTGTTATAGATATAGAAGGAATTGTATATCTGCACCAGAATAACTGGGCAAGCACGACGAAGCATTTTATTAAGGTTACAGACAGGCTTGTTGTAGTGGGAGATGGATATATAGATATTGATTCAGCATATCCCAACAGTAATGCAGTCTGTACCGGACATACAGTTATTGAAAATGCGACACAGACCGAAGGAACTTCGCAAAATCCAATCTCACAGGAAGAATTTTATACTTATTCCAGTTATTTTATTAATTCTACAAAAGGATTGATGATTTCGGCGGGATTTGACCCGACGAAGAATGAAATGGCTGGAAAGGAATATCCGTCCAACTGGCCGTCTTATCAGGCAGATTTGTACAGCAGGAAGTATACCTATAAAGATGTAAAGGGACAGACCATGCTGATTCAGGCTTCTGATTCACCAGGAGACAAAAGACAGATGCAGAATTATAATTATCTGATTTATACAGAACGGGATAAATTAGAGGAAGATTATGCTGTGTACTATAGTATCAAAATATCAAAACGGGATATTGGAACGGATGACAGATTAAATGGGGCTGTATTTTCACTTAAGAAAAAGAATATAGCGGAAGACGGAACAGTGCGTTATGAAGATATCGGAATAAGTGGAACAACCGGTATGGAAGAAGATGGCGTGGCGGCCGGTGAAACTTATATTTATCTGGATGCTGAGAAAATGGGAAAGTTAATGGTAGATGATGGAACTTATGTTTTGACAGAGGATACTGCGCCGGATGGGTATGTGGCAAGAGGTGAATTAGCTGTTATTGAAATTAAACATAAGCTGGATGAAAGTACCGGAAAGACAGTATCAGTTGTAGAAGTGGTTGCCAATAACAAAGTGCTTGGAACGTCAGAACAGGTAGTGAATTCTACATATGGCGACAAAGGAATGCTGGTGAATAAAGAAATTGTGTTTACTTTGAAGAATTCTACGGAACTGTTAGAAGAAAATATAGATTATACCATTCAGGTGGATAAGTACCGTGACACAGAATACCAGCAGAGACTCTCAGGAGCGCATTTTGAATTATATACAGCAGAAGAACCGGTTACACTGGTGGCAAACGGAACAACAGATACAAATGGTACGGTAAAACTGCTGGATTTAAATGGCTCAGAATTTACCTGTTCAAAAGGAGCCCATTATAAATTAAAAGAAGCAGAAGCACCGGAAAACTTTTATCTGATGTCAGATGAGATAGATATCAGGATAAAAGAAGAAAATCAGGTATTTATCAATGACGTTTTATTGGAAGATGGAAATACACTTTCCGGGGCAGATGCAGGTGGCACAACAGAATATGGGGACTGGCGTGTGACAAGGCAGGAAGATGCCATAGTATTTTCTGTTTATGATGAGGAAAAACCACCGACATGGACTTTACAGGCAAGAAAATATGGAACAAAAGTAATTGATGCATTGGCTCTGTCTGGTGCAGAATTTACGTTATATCAGGTGGAATCATCCGGCGAAACGGAAATTATATCGCTTACAAGTTCGGATGGAACAGATGGACATGAAATCGGAGAATTAGAATTTACAGATACAAATGGAGAACCACTGCAGCTTGCATGTAATACAACCTATATTCTGCGGGAAACACATGCACCTGTGGGATATGAAATAATGGAAGATATTATCTTAAGTATAAATGAGGATGCTTCACAAATAGAAGTAACGCAGGGTGGGGCAGGTTATGGAGAGGCATCATATGATGCGGTAAATAAGGTATTAACACTTTCAATTATAGATAAAGCAGTATATCGTATGCCAGAAACAAAAAGTGGAGGGCTCTATCCGCTTGCGGTTATCGGTACACTTTTCATGAGTTTTTTTGCCGTACTAATGCTGGTGATTTCCCAACGCCAGCAAAAAGTATAGGTTCTTCACCAATCAGTAGTATAACTTAGTTTTTTTTAAATTCCCTAAAAATGTAAGAATGATTGACAGTGTTGATATAAACTGGACGATTGCAAGGCGGCCTGGAGCACCGCTTTGATAATTGTCTGAACAAGTAAAGGAGAGAGAATATGAAACAGAGAGTAAGAAGATGGAAGGCAATGATGATGGCAGTAATGCTGGTACTTAGTATAATTCTGCCGGCGAAAACGGTTAGGGCGGCAGATCTTGCCACTACGATTCAGGTAACCGGAATCGAGGAAGGATGTAATGTTTATGCATATGCAGTTGCAATTGATGCAGTAGATGCAAATGGAAATCATTACTGGAAATACAATCCGGAGGGAAATGTTGAGTCGAGAGTAAAAGATGGCAAAGTGGATACAGATGATCTGGTTTATTTTTATATGAATCTGAATTCAACAATGGGAGCTGATGACTGGGATTTACATGATGGAGAAGGAGATGCTGTTGTAGATAAGACTGTATTACACATGCAGTATAATGCTGCAGATGCTTCCTATAGTGTATCAAATGTAAAACCTGGTTTATATGTAATCGCTGCAAATAAACAGGTCAAAGAATATTCTTATAGTGGTAATGTGGTTGCGGTAAATTATCAGTACAGTGGTACTGGAATAGCATCTATTGCAGATGAAAACGGAGTGATTCATGTAGCAGCGAAGAAATCCAGCGATCCAACCATGAAGAAGGAAGTAATTGAAAATGGAAATGCATATAAATATGGGGATGCGAATATTGGAGACACAGTAGAATTTAAGATTACGATGACAATTCCGGATTATCAGGGATCCTGGTTATCTGATAAGTTACATTATAATATTAAGGATTCACTCACAGATGGACTGACTCTGGATGTAAGTTCTATTAAATTAGAAGGAACATCCATCAATGATTTATTTGTAACAAACAAGAAATGTACTTCAACCAATATTACAACCTCCACAAGTGGTTTTACATTAGATTTATATGGTGAGGATGTTTATCAGTATGCAGGAAATACGATTGCAATTACTTATCAGGCAAAAGTAAATGAGAAAGCAAAAGTAAACTTTGATTCAGATGAGAATAAAGCAACTTTAAAGTATTCTACGGTAGCATCCGGTACTGATATGAGTGATCCGATGCAGGATATCACACATCATTATACATTTGGATTTGATACTCTGGTAAATGGAACTGGTTCTGAGAAAACTACAGAGATTACCAAATATGGTGTAAAGACAACGACAGAACTTGATAATAAAGTAGCACTGGACGGTGCACAGTTCCAGTTATTTGATGCAAATGGAAAGCAGTTATATTTTACCAGTGATGGTGAATATACTACCGAGACAAGTGGAACATATGATTATATTGTATCAAAAAACAATGGTCAGCTGACAGCAACCGGTCTGGATGCAGGTACATATACTTTAAAAGAGTCCAAGGCACCATTGGGATATGCATTGGATAAGACTACTTATACGATTGTAATCACACCGACTTATAATGAACTGACAGGAGAATTAAAGAATTATACGGTAAGAGTAAATGGCGCAACTGGAAATTCTATTACTTTTACACATGAAAAGCTGGATAATGGAACAATAAATACAACAGACAATGCTGCAAATGCAGATACGTTTGGAATTAATAATACACCACTTATTACCTTACCGGAGACAGGTGGAGCAGGAATGATTGCACTGACTGTTGCAGCAGTTGTCTTAATGGCAGGATTTGGAACAATGTTTGTTTCATTGAGAAAAAGAAAACAGGTAAAATAATTAAGAGAGGGCAAAGTAGAATGAAAGAATCTGTACGTAAAACATTAATGTTTCTCATGGCAGTTGGCTTTTTGACAGGCTTTGCCCTGCTGCTTTATCCAATGTTTTCTAATATGTGGAACGAGTATAATAGCAAATTAAAGTTTGAAGAATATCAGTATGAAAATGCAGAAAAAGCGGAGGATACCAGTTTAGAAGAGGAGTGGGAGAAAGCAGCGGCATATAACGAGCGGTTGCAGCCAATTGTAATTCCTGATAGTTTCATTCAGGCAGAACAGGAGGAAGTAACACAGCAGGATAGTGAATATATGTCCTGCCTGAATCAGAATGGGGATGGTATGATGGGTTATCTGTCTATTCCGAAGATTGGCGAAATTATACCTGTATATCATACTTCCAGAGAAGAGGTATTACAAAAAGGAGCAGGACATATCCAGGGTTCATCGCTGCCAATCGGTGGAACTTCAACACATGCATCCATAGCAGCGCATCGGGGAATTCCAGGAATGTCCCTGTTTACAGACCTTGATTTACTGGAAGAAGGAGACCAGTTCTACTTATATATATTAGATGATATTCTGGCATACGAAGTAGATCAGATAGAAACTGTGATGCCGGAAGATACAGAGATTTTAAATGTAGAAGAAGGGAAGGATTATGTAACGCTGGTTACCTGTACGCCATATGGTGTAAATACGCAGCGTTTATTGGTGCGTGGACACAGAGTGCCTTATGTAGAGGAACAGGAGAAGGAGCAGGAAAGACAGGCAAAGAAAAGCATTCATACGAATTATCTGGCATGGATTTTTATTGGAATAATAGCTGCTATAGGCTCCATTGTAATATGCAGAAGTATCATCTGGATGATAAAGAAAAAAAGCAGCCATGGAACAAAAGGGAGAAAGCACAGGAATAAAATAGTTTGTAAAATACTATTCATAATGATATGTTTTGCTGGTCTGCAGCCAGAGAGTGTACGGGCAGAGGAGGATATTCCGGTATCGGAACCATGTTCTATTACTTTTGAAATTCCCAATGCATACCGTGCAACTTTAAAAGAGCAGAAGCTGGAGCTTAGGCTATATCGCATTGCAGATATTACAGAGACAGGGGAATACCGTGATTTAGAAAAATATTCCGGGTTAAATATACAGGAGTTATCCGTGGAATCATCCGCCCGTGAATATAAGAAAAAAGCAGAAGATGTGGCGGCATCTCTTGGGGTTACCGAATGGGATGAGAGTGCAAAGACAGAACCGGATGCAGAGATTGAACTGACAGATAATACAGGAAGCAAGGATGGAATGGAAGCCGGAGTATATTTAGTTTGCATGAAACCGCTTTATTTATCCGATGAAGTCTATCAGGCAGATCCGTATCTGATTACACTGCCTGGTTTTATGGAGAATATCGAAAAAACAGGTGATGGAAAGTATGTCTGGATGAAGGATGCGGTAGTGGATTTAAAGCTGGCAAGGAAGGCAGTTTCAAGACCTCAGGAACCGCAGGAAGAAAGGGAGGAACCTGTGACTCCACTGGAAACAAAGGAGATTAAGACAGGCGATGAGACGGAATGGCAGCAGACTTTCGTATTACTGGAAGCTTCTGGAAGCATATTGGCGGTATTGTTGTTTTTAGGAAAAGTTTCATTGAGGAGAAAACGGGATGAGAAAAGAACTTCTAGACGAATTGATGATAATATCGGAGGAAGAAAAGAAGTATAAATCAGGACAAAGTACGGTGGAACAAAGTCTGTATGCGAAAGATAACCTGACAGAGATTGACAGAAAAAGATTACTGCAGCGAGGAAAGCTGATTACGGTATCCGCTCCCCCGGATGGAAGGCCAGAGTCCGGTACCCCGCCTCCCGCAGGAGCGAGGCCATGGAGGGGGCGTCGTCCAGGATGTACTGCTGATAGGGGATGCTCCCCGAGGGCAGGAAGGCCATGGAATTTCCAGTGAGAAATTCAAATTCGCTGGCGCTGGTCCCCGCCCCAAACACTGAGGTGTAGGCGTGCCCCCACACCCCGTTGTCCAGGGTGCGGAAGGTGTCGGTGACGCTCTCACTGAGGGACAAGTTCCCAAACTCCTCAAAATCAGCCCAGGATTCGTTCATAATGGCCACGATATTGGGGTGTTCCGCCCCCACTGCGGCCGGCTTCTCGGGAACCACCTGGTCCAGGATCTGTCCCAGACGCTGCGGGGTCATGTCCTCTGGCTCCTCCACCTGCATAAATTCCGTGTTCCGCAGAAAGACCGCCAGGGCCCCGCCGGTGCGGTAGGCCCCCGCCTGGTCCCACACATCTGTTTTCACACCGAAGGCCCCTAGCCGCTCCGGCCGGACCACCGGGACCAGACACAGCGCCCCGGCCAGCAGGCA
>OGXL01002131.1_pt1 | contig 15175 bp, 10 predicted proteins | sample 1576311 | NCBI WGS metagenome assembly OGXL01 (sample SAMEA3541564, study PRJEB24748) | human gut metagenome | biome: human gut; feature: human-associated habitat; material: faeces | place: China | collected 2012 | reverse complement strand
TGGGGCCGATCAGGGCAATGGAGCCCCACAGGCCTCCGCCCACCAGATACCGGTCGCTCACGATGCACATGCCGGGGATCTGCGGCTCCAGATCCTCGCCCAGCAGCACGCTCTCATTGCGGTCTGCAGGGGGTGCGATGAGGCCAGCGGCCTGTTCCTCGTCGTTCAGCAGGGTGAGGATGTCGCCCACCTTGCCGTCCAGCTGCGGCCAGTCCAGCAGGTGCTGCTCGCCGCCCAGAAAGACGTGGGGTTTGACCGAGTCCTGCAGGATGGCGGCGGCGGCGCTGATGACGGGCACCAGTTCCGGGTCGATCTGACTGCACAGCTCGGCCAGCATCCGGCCGGACAGATCCACCGGCGCCACAAAGGTCAGGCTGTGGTTCAGCAGTGCGGCCAGGGCAGCGGCTTTCTCACGGGAGAGGCCGCTGCGCACCCGCGCCACCCGGGTGCGGACGTAACCGGCGGTGGTCACCGCCAGCACAGCGGCTGCGCTGCGGCCCACCTGCACCACCTCGTAATGGGCGATGCACAGGTCCTCGGCGCAGGGGGTGCTGACCGCGGCGGTACAGCCGCTGATGGCGGCCAGCGCTCTGGCGGCACCCTGTGCCAGCTTTTCCGGTTCATGATCCAGGCTGGCGAACACGGCATCCACCCGGGCGCGGGTCACGCGGTCCAGCGGCTGATCGTCCGTCAGCAGGTTGTCGAGATAATAACGGTAGCCCTTGGCGCTGGGCACGCGGCCCGCACTGGTATGGGGCTGTTCCAGCAGGCCCAGCTTTGTCAGCGCCGCCATTTCATTGCGAAGGGTGGCGCTGGACACAGCCATGTCAAAGTAGTTGGCCAGCACACTGCTGCCCACGGGCTCACCTTCGAGACCATACAGCGCCACGATCGCCTGCAAAACGCGTTGTTTGCGTGCATCCATCGTCATAGCGCCTGCCTCCTTTTTGCTTGGCTTTTCTTGTTTAGCACTCCTTGTTCCTGAGTGCTAAGACCATTATAGCCAATTTTCCGGTGCTGTCAAGGGCTTTGCAAAAATGTTTTGAAAGATTCATAATTCTGTCATAAACCCAGCAAAACTCCCCCAGTCATCGCTGCCGCGATGCCAGCCCCCAAGGGAGGAGCTTCCGCCGCAGGCGACTGAGGGAGTTTTCGTTTTCTTTTACTCTTCCATCTGCTTTGCCAGAAAGGCCGCCGCCACGCTCACGGCCTTGCACTGGGCTTCGTCCGGCGTGGCGGTGCGGTCCTCGGTCAGCAGCCCCACCGCACCGGCCACGTCCCCCGCCGCGATGATGGGCACCGCGCACAGCAGCACCCGGGCGGCCCCTTCGCAGGGCATCAGGGCCCGGTCCGGCTCGCCCTCGTTCCGGTAGGGGCGGCGGGCGTCCATGAGCTTTTCCAGCGGCTGGCTGATGCTGCGGTCGGCCAGTTCCCGCCGGCCTGCCCCGCTCACGGCCAGAATGTGGTCCCGATCGGCCACAAAGGCGGTGAGGGCAAAGCTCTTGTTGAGCACCTCGGTGTACTGGGCGGCTACGGTGCTCATCTCCCCGATGGGCGAATACTTTTTGAAGATCACTTCCCCGTCCCCGGTGGTAAAGATCTCCAGTGGGTCCCCGCGCCGGATGCGCTGGGTGCGGCGGATCTCCTTGGGGATGACCACCCGGCCCAGTTCATCAATGCGGCGGACGATTCCGGTTGCTTTCATGCGGTGTTTCCTCCCTGTTTCCGGTTCTGCTTGCAATTTGGCTGTGTCCATAGTATTTGTCAGCCAAGGGAATTTATACCTGCCATGCACGGTGTAAAAATCCCGCCGGGCGCGCTCCGTTTTTCTTTGCCCCTTCATTGTGTTTTGGGCGGGCTTCTGCTACAATAAACACAAATCCAACCACGAAAGGCAGGTGCCGGCATGGCACACATCCTCATTCTGGGCGGCGGGGCCGCCGGGCTGGCGGCCGCTCTGGCTGCCGCGCAGACAGACCCCACAGCCCGCGTCACGGTGCTGGAGCGCAGCCCCCGCCCGGGCAAAAAGCTGCTGGCCACCGGCAACGGCCGCTGCAACCTCGACAACGAGGGCATCACGCCGGAAAGCTACTCTTCTGCTGACCGCGCCGCGCTGGACGCGCTGCTGCGCACGGTGAACGCCGCCGACCCACTGGGCTGGTTCCGTGCGCTGGGCCTTTACACCCGCACCGATGAGACCGGCCGGGTATACCCCTACTCCAATCAGGCCGCCGACGTGCTGGCCCTGCTGGAGCATCATCTGGCCCGCTGCGGCGTGGAGGTGCGTACCGGCTGCACCGTGCAGACCCTGAGCCAGAGCCGGGGCGGCTATGTGGTGCTGTTCTCCAACGCGGACGGTGCCGACGAGAGCTTACGGGCCGATGCCGTGGTCTGTGCCATGGGCGGCAGTGCCGGGCCGCAGTTCGGCACCGACGGCTTCGGCCCCCGGTTCGCCGCCCAGTGCGGCGGTGCACTGGCCCCGCTGTACCCCTGCCTGACCGCTTTGCAGTGTGCAAAGCCGGACAAGCGTCTGGCCGGCATCCGGGCCAAGGCCCACGCCGCCCTGTACAGCGGCAGCACCCTGCTGGCAGATTACCGGGGCGAGGTGCAGTTCACCGACTACGGCCTGTCCGGCATCTGCATCATGGACCTGACCCGCCACCTGACCCCGGCGGTGAAAAACCCTGCCGTGGAGCTGGACCTCTTCCCGGACGTTGCCGAGGACGCACTTTCCGCGCTGTTCGCCGTCCGCGTCCCCCTGCTGCCGGGCGATACGGCGGCAGACTTCTGGCTGGGCCTGCTGAACGCCAAGTTGGGCCGTGCCCTGTGGCAGGCCGCCGGCCTGCCGGACGCCGATGTGCACCGGCTCTCCGCCGCCCAGTGGCAGAAGCTGGCCCACACCGCCAAACACTGGCGGTTCGACGGCCTGACCCCCTGCGGCTGGAAGCAGGCGCAGGTCACCGGCGGTGGCCTTGCCCTCACCGAGCTGGAACCGGATTTCCAGTTCAAGGGCTGCCCCGGCCTTTACTTTGTGGGCGAAACGCTGGACTGCACCGGCCGCTGCGGCGGCTACAACCTGCACTGGGCCTTTGGCAGCGGCCTTGCCGCCGGGCGCAACGCGGCAAAACAGCGCCGCCCCGCACCCCAGAAGCCCACCCGCAAAAAGAAACACTGACACAAAACTGGCAGGTGCACCATGGTATGGAAAAAGGAGAAATACGGTGCCAGAGGATATCAATAAAACCAAACTCCTGCTCGCGCGCTGCCTGTGCAAGCGGCTGAAAACCGAATATCTGGATCAGATCAAAGTTTCTGATCTGTGCCGTGATGCCGGGATCTCGCGCACGACCTTTTATATGTATTTCAAAGATGTATTCAGCATTCCGGAGTGGTACTGGAACTATGGTTGCCGGGCGATCATGAACCGGATCGGGCAGGAATATGGCTGGACCGAAGGCCACCGGAGGGTCTGTGCCTACATTCAGAGCAATCAGTTCATCGGACCTGCTGTAACTTTAAAGCGCACGAACTGGCAGGAGTTTGAATTCACAGCCGCTGGGTCGGAAAGTATCCACCAATGCAATCTGGAACGGAAAGCAGGGCGGAAGCTGACCGAAGAGGAAAAAAGGCAACTTCATTATTTTTCGTATGCTGCGGCCAGCATCACGCACAAATGGAAGGTAGACGGTATGCCGGAGACCCCTGAGCAGATGGCAAAGATCATTACGGAGATCACGCCAAGGTTTGTGTTGGAACTGCTGTGCTGCTGATTGATTGACAAAATTCAAAAAGTGTAAGCTGATTTTCGGACGTTCTTCTGTTATTCTTGGTTTGGCAAAAAAATAACAGGAGGAATGATCCACTTGAAAAAACTGAGTCGTCGTAATTTCATCCGCAATACTGCCGCAGGTGCGCTGGGTGCAGCCACCGCAGCAGTCCTGACATCCTGCGGCAGCAGCGCTTCGTCCGCCGCTTCCAGCACGGCTGCCTCCGGCGTGTCCGTCTTTAAGCCGGGCACCTATACCGCCAGTGCAACCGGTATGGACAAGGTGACGGTGTCGCTGACCTTCAGTGAAAACGCCATTACCGATGTGTCGGTGGACGTTTCCAATGAGACTGCAACCATCGGTGCGTTGCACGGTGATGAACTGGCACAGCAGCTGATGAATGCGCAGTCCGCTGAGATCGATGGCGTGGCCGGTGCAACCGTCACCTCTGATGCGGTAAAGAAGGCAGCTCAGGATTGCATCAACCAGGCAATGGGCGTGGAAAACACTGTGTCCGCTGCAGAAACTACTGCAGAAAATCCCAGCTGGCTGGGTGACGCTCCGGAGATCCCGGACAGCGAGATCGTGGATACCATTGAAACGGATATCGTGGTCATCGGCGGCGGCAATGCCGGTGCCATGTGCGCTTTTGCGGCAGCAGAAGAAGGCGCAACCGTTTCTGTCATCGAGTCTCAGGCAAAGGACAGCATCTTCTACTATGGCCTGCATGACATTGCCTCGATCAACTCGGAGTTCTGCCTGTCTCACGGTGTGGAGAAGATCCGCAATTCGGAGTTCATTGCAGAGTTCCAGCGCCGTTCTCACAACCGCACCAATCCCCGTCTGGTCAAGAAATTCGTGGACAACAGCGGTGAAATGATGGACTGGCTGATCGCCAATGTGCCGGAAGATGTCCGCGATAAGGCATACATCCACAACCTGGATACCAATGTGGACTATTTCAACAGCGGCGCTGAGGTAAACAAGTTCAAATGCTGGCGCGGCAGCGTGCAGCTGGACTTCAACTCGGCTGCTTCCACGCTGGTGGAGCACGCTGAGGAGCAGGGTGCTATCTGGTATTGGGAGCATACCGGCGTTGTGCTGGTGACGGAGACCAAGAACATCACCGTCCAGCAGGAGACGGCAGACGAGACCGGCGCGGTTACCATGGCCGATGTGGAGATCCCGCAGACAACGGTCTCCGGCGTCATTGCCAAGGATAAAGATGGCAAGTACCACAAGTTCCTGGGCAAAAAGGGCGTTGTGCTGGCCTGTGGCGGTTACGGCGGCAATCACGAGATGTATGTCGCCCTGCAGGATGAGCAGCGTGAGCTGTATAAGAGCCACGGTCTGGACACCAGCGATCTGAAGTGCTCTGGCTTTGGTCGCGACGGCAGCGGCATCAAGATGGGCATGTGGGCCGGCGCAAGCATGGATCCCTGCGCACGCACCCTGGTTTCTCCGCAGGTGCGCTACAACAGCGAACACTATGCAACCAACATCCTGCGCTGGGGCGGCAGCTTCACCGAGGGCGAAAACCCCTGGGGCTGTCCCTTCGTCTGGCTGGATGAGAGTGGCCGCCGCTTCACGGATGAAACCTTCCTGGGTGTGTTCGGACAGCTGATGCGTGCCGAGCGCATGAAGCCGGGCCGCTATTATGCGATCTTCGACAGCCAGTATGCAGACCTGATCTCCAAGATGCCGCCGGAACACTTTGGTATGCCGGTTGGTCATTCGGACAGTTTCGACTTCGATGGTGTATTCAAGAGCTGGCTGGATCGTGGTGCCGAAGGTGCCGAAGTGCAGGAGGGCGAGACCGTCTGTGCATGGGCTGCCAACACGCTGGAAGAGCTGTTCCAGTACATGGGCCTGACCGAGACCCAGCAGGCCGCTTTCAAGGCAGAGATTGAAAAATACAATACTTACTGCGCCAACGGCGATGATGAGGATTTCGGCCGCGACCCCAAAATGCTGCTGTCTGTCACCAAACCGCCGTTCTACGGTATGTACAGCGCCGAAGAAAAGCCGATGGTCGGCACAGTCACTCTGAATGGTCTGGTCATTGATGAGGACCAGAAAGTCCTGGATGCCAACTACAACCCGATCGTTGGCCTGTATGCGACCGGCAACAACAGCGGCGGCCGCTTTGCTGTGCAGTATTCCACCCCGATGCCGGGTCTTACCCTCGGCATGGCCATGACCCTGGGTCGTGTGCTGGGCAAGGAATTGGCCGAAGCTTAAAAATCGCTCTTCACCTTTTTTCTTCTTTTATAAATGCAGAAAGGGTGCGCAGGATCCTGCGCACCCTTTCTGCATCGTGATGTCGTGAAAAAGCATCCGCAACAGAATTCCGCTTATTTGCTGAAAATCAGCAGAAAAAACGTTGCAGATGCTTTTATTTTTTGTGTGCAGTCTCTTTCTGTTACTGCCTGCATGATGCTGCTTTCAATTTTCTGCTCTTACTGGCCGTTCTGCGCCGCCGCTTCGGCAGCGGCCTCGGCTTCTTCCTGTTTCTGGTACTCCTCAAAGGCCGACCACATGGGCTCGATGTCCAGCCCCTTCACCCGGCGGTCCAGATAGTTTTTCGTGATGGCCACCACCGTACCGGACAGTGCCAGCACGCCGATGAGGTTCGGGATCATCATCAGGCCGTTGAAGGTATCGGACAGGTCCCAGGCAAGGCCCAGCTTCATGGTGGAGCCCACCACGGTCATGCCCACGAACACCACTTTATAGATGCGGCTGCCCGTGGTGCCGAACAGGTACTCCACTGCTTTCGTGCCATAGTGGCTCCAGCCCAGCGTGGTGGAGTAGGCAAACAGCAGGATGGAAATGGCGATGAACTTGGGGCCAAAGCTGCCAAAGGCAGCGGTGAAGGCCTGCCCCACCAAGGCGTTGTCCTGCACGTTGGCCAGCACCGCGCCGCTCTGCAGGTCCACCACGCCGGTGGTCAGGATGACCAGGGCGGTGAGGGTGCACACCACGATGGTATCGGCAAACACCTCAAACACACCCCACATGCCCTGATGCACCGGCTCCTTGACGTTGGAAGCCGAATTGACCATGACCGCCGAGCCAAGGCCCGCCTCATTGGAGAAGGCACCGCGCTTGAAGCCCCAGGTGATGGTCTGGCTGATGCCGTAGCCCAGCGCACCGCCGCCGGCAGCCTGCAGGTTGAAGGCGCCCTTGAAAATGGCCCCGAAGGCTGCCGGGATGTTGCCTGCGTGCATCGCCACGATGACCAGGGCACCGATGATATAGAACACTGCCATCACCGGCACCAGCTTTTCGGTGACCGCCGCCACACGCTTCAGGCCGCCGATGACGATGAGCGCCGTGACCACCATGAGGGCCAGACCGGTGACGATGGTGGGCACCCCAAAGGCGGCGTTCATATTGCCGGCAATGGAGTTGAGCTGGCTCATGTTGCCGATGCCGAAGGACGCCAGAATGCAGAAGCAGGCAAACAGCACGGCCAGCACCTTGCCCAGCTGCTTGCAGCCCTTCTTTGCGCCCAGACCGTCGGTGAGGTAGTACATGGCACCGCCGGACCACTCCCCTGCCGGATTCTTGCGGCGGTAGTACACACCCAGCACGTTTTCCGAAAAGCTGGTCATCATGCCCAGCAACGCCATGACCCACATCCAGAAGATGGCCCCCGGCCCGCCGGAGACGATGGCCGTGGCCACGCCCACGATGTTGCCGGTGCCGATGGTGCCCGCCAGCGCTGTGCACATGCTCTGGAACTGGCTGATGGCCATGTCCTCCTTGCTGGTGTGGGCGGTGACGTCCTTGTTGGTAAAGATGGCTCCGATGGTGTGCCGGAGCCAGTAGCCCATTTTGCGGAACTGGAAAAATCCGGTGCGCACCGACATGATCAGGCCGGTGCCGAACAGCAGCGCCAGACCCGCCGGGCCCCAGACCACTCCGTTCACTGCATTGTTGATCTGCGTGATCCATTCCAGCATGGTAAATTTCCCCCTCTTACACAAAACAAAAAAGCAGACAGAACCCACCAAAGGCTCTGTCTGCAAAATTCAGGCGCATTCATTTTCCGCTGCCGGGCACGCCGCATTCCCGGCGGTGCCCTTGTGCGTATCAGACGATGGCTCTGTCCTTTTGCCTGAGAGATACAGCCGCCCTTCCCTGCGGCCTTACACCTTCGGCACCCGCTGCTGCGGGCTTCTCCAGAGTGCAGGGCAATGCTTCCCCGCACGTCTTTCCAGTTCTTTCTCTGTGCACAGCTGTGCACGACAGAAAGACTATACCATATTTTGCCCCCATGTGCAAGCTCTTTTTCCATCTTATGCCGCACGCACCGCCAGAATGCAAAGCGGGACGGGTGGAAGCGACTCTGTGGGACGGGAGTTTCTCCGGCGGATGATCCGAGGGTGGGACCCTGTTGCCGCAGGCAATAGGGCGGGAGCTGGAAGCCCCGAACGTCCGCGGAGAAAGCTCCCGCCCCACAGGCCAAAAACACTACCGCCCCCGGCCGCCGGGGGATAGGGTCCGGCAGACGGGGGCGGTGGTGCTTGTATCAGGGTAGAGAGATGGCTTAGTTGGTTTCGCCCTTGGGCAGCAGCCCGGCACGCTCCAGTGCCGGGCGCAGGGCCAGGTACAGCACCACCACGCACACGGTGGAGGCCACGCTGTTCACAAAGGTGACGCCGCCTGCGATCTTGGTCAGGGCCTGTGCCACGGTGTATTCCTGGCCAAAGATGTACACATTGCGGAAGTAGCCCAGGAACGGGTCCGTAAACACGTTCAGCAGCAGGCCGGAGGCCGCGGCCACGATCACCTTGACGAGGTAACCGCTGCTGTGCTTGTCCAGCTCCCGCAGCTTGAAGGCCTTATGGGCCACCGCGCCGCAGGTGATGCCGATGATGAACTTGAGCACAAAGGTGGTGATGGCGTAGCCCGGGTCACCGGCCAGGATGTCGGCCAGAGCCAGACCGATGGCACCGGCCAGACCGCCGGACACACCGTCCAGCAGCAGGGCGGTCAGGGCCGTGAAGGTGTTGCCCAGATGGAACGAGGAGCCGCCGTAGAACGGCACCCGGAAAAACAGGTAGGCCACCAGGCTCAGCGCGGCCATGACGCCGGTAAGGGCCAGTTCCTTGGTGGTGAAGGTGCGCTTGTACAGCACACTGCCAAACACGATGGCAACGACAACGACTGCCAGCAGCAGCCACATTGCAGTAGTAGACATGATTACTTTCCCTCCAAATTTCAACATCGCCGGACTTTTCCGTTTCAAAGCCCCACCGGGGCTTTGATCGCTCACGCAGCCGCTTACCCACCATCCTACTTGACATTTGGGTGTCCGGCGGGTATGCTCCTATTATACGCGGAACTGACCTCATGAAAATACCCAGAACAAAGTTTTTTTATGGGGCCAGTTTGGCATTCTGCAAAAAGAGGAGGACACGATCATGGTCCATTTGACCACCGCACTGGAGCCGGACTCCGGGGTGCCGCTGTACGAACAGCTGTACCGCAGTCTGGCCGGAGAGATGCGCACCGGGGCCCTGCCCGCCGGCACCCGGATGCCCGGCAAGCGGCGGCTGGCGGCGGAACTGTCGGTCTCGGTAAACACGGTGGACACCGCCTACCAGATGCTGGCTGCCGAGGGCTACCTTGCCGCCCGGGAGCGCAGCGGCTTTTATGTACAGGAATATCTGGCGCTGCCGCAGGTCGGGCCGGATGCACGGGGCCCGTCGCCTGCCCCGGCCGTGCCGGAGCCCGCCGCGCCGGAACCGCCGGTGCGGTACGACCTGTCCACCCGGGGCGTGGACCCGGGGCTGTTTCCCTTCCGCACCTGGGCGCGGCTGCAGAAGGAACTGCTGTACTCGTCCCCGGAGCTGCTGACCAACGGCGACGCCCAGGGTGACCTTGCCCTGCGGCAGGCGCTGGCGGATTATCTGGCCGAATACCGCGGCGTGCAGTGCGGTGCCCATCAGGTGGTGGTGGGTGCCGGTCTGGAATATCTGCTGGGCCTGCTGGCCCCGCTGCTGCACGGCACCGCCGCCGTGGAGACCCCCGGCTACCCCCGCGCTTTGCAGGTGCTGGAAAACACCGGCATGCGCTGCTGCTGCCTGCCCGTGGACGAGGGCGGCCTTTCGCTGGATGCACTGGACCGCTCCGGGGCCGCCGTGTGTTACGTTACCCCCAGTCACCAGTTCCCCACCGGGGTCACCATGCCGGCCGGCCGCCGGGCCGAGCTGCTGCACTGGGCCGCCCGCCGCCCCGGCCAGCGCTACATCATTGAGGATGACTACGACTCCGAGTTCCGCTTTGACACCCGCCCCCTGCCCAGCCTGCAGGGCATGGCCGGAGCCGACGGCCCGGTGGTGTACCTGTCCACCTGTTCCCGCAGCCTTGCGCCCGGCATCCGCATTGCCTACATGGTGCTGCCGGAACACCTGCTGCCTGCCTGGCACGCCAAATACCGGCTGTACTCCGGCACCGTGAGCCGCTTTGAGCAGCAGACGCTGGCCCGCTTCATCACCGGGGGCTACTTCACCCGGCATCTGGCCCGGGAGCGGGTTGCCTACAAGGCCCGCCGCGACGCTCTGACCGCTGCCCTGAACGCCGCCTTTGCCCCCGGCGAACTCACCCTCACCGGCCTGCACACCGGCCTGCACCTGCTGGCACACCTGCGCAATGCCCCGCCGGATGCAGCCCTGCACGCGGCAGCAAGGGCGCAGGGGGTGCGGCTGAGCCTGCTCAGCGACTACGACCTGACCGGCAGCGGCAGCACCGCCCCCGGCACCTTTGTGCTGGGTTACGGCTCGCTGGCGGATGACGCCTGCCCATCGGTGGGCGAAACGTTGAAAAAGCTCTGCACCGCCGCAAGGGACTCCTCGTTGAGGGCGTAACGCCCGGCCTGCTCGTCGCCCGGCAGGACCTGCGTCTCGATCTGCGCTTCGTTGTTGGCCAGAAATTCCAGCGTGCGGTCCAGTGTGTCAAGGTCCAGTGCGGTCAGGTCGGTCAGCAGCGAAGCGCTCACCGACCGCAGTGCCTGCGGCAGGGCCCCGGGCAGCAGGTCGAGGTTCTGGCGGAAAAAGGCATCCCACACCGCGCCCCGCGCCGCGGCCCGGTGGGCCTGCGGCACCACGGCGTCCGCGTCCATTCCGGTCAGAAAGCCGTGGGCTTCTGCCGCCGAAAGTCCCTGCACCCGGCTGTCGCGGCCATAGCGGGCCAGCTCCCCGGCGGTCATCGCCCCGGAAAAGCCCACCCGCACCGGCCCGTACCGGGCCGTGATGCGCTCCAGTACGGCCTCCGACAACGCCAGGTATCGGGTATCCTCCGGCAGGGGCAGGCACTCCATCAGTGCCTGTCGGCAGCGGGCCGGCCCCGCCGCCGCGTAGCAGTCGGCCAGCGCCGCGTCCTCGTCCGCAAAGGTCACCTGCAGCCCGGCGGGCACCGCCAGCAGATGCACACCGTTCTGGCTGGCGTTCAGGTAGGCCAGCACAAAGCCCGGCTGCTCCCCCGCCGTGCACACCAGCACGGTCAGGCGGTCGCTCTCCCGCGGGAGCTGCACCGCCACGCCCTGCTGGCTCCGGGCCGCCTGCCGCAGCTGGCGGCTGAGCTGCTGCCGACTGAGCAGCACGGTGCCGCCCACCAGCGGCACCAGCACCAGAAGCGCCGCCCCCAGTGCCGCCCAGAAGGGGTTCCACCCCCGGTGCCGGTCGTGCTGTGCATGCATCCTGCTCCCCTGCCTTTCTGCAGGGAGTATGGGCCGCTGTGCCGCAATTATGCAGCACGCGGCCTTTGCTCTTGTGTCCGGCCCGGTTTTGTGTTATGGTAAAAGATAGTTCTCATCCACTGCATCGAAAGGAGATCTCCCGTGGCAAACGCCGTTGAAACCCCCTCCCAAAACAATCTGATGACCGAGGGCAGCATCGTCAAGAGCCTGCTGCTGTTCGCCCTGCCGCTGATCTTCGGCAACCTGCTGCAGCAGCTGTACAACACCGCCGACAGCATCATCGTGGGCAACTTTGTCGGTGCGAACGCGCTGGCCGCCGTGGGCTCCAGCGGTTCCCCCATCTATCTGCTCATCGGCTTCAGCCAGGGCCTGGCCGTGGGCGCGGGCGTGGTGGTGTCGCAGTTCCTGGGGGCCAAGGACCACCGGGAAGCCCAGGAGGCCGTTCACACCTCGCTGGCCATCGCCGTGATCATGGGCCTGCTGCTCACTGTGGGCGGCATCGCCTGCGGCCGGGCCCTGCTGGTGGCCATGAATACTCCCGCCGAGGTGCTGGGGGATGCCGTGACCTACATCCGCATCTATTTTGGCGGCGTGCTGTTCAGTGTAGTGTACAACATGACCGCCGGCATCCTGAACGCCGCCGGAAACTCCCGCCGCTCCCTCATCTATCTGGCATGGGCCTCGGTGACCAACATCGTGCTGGATCTGGTGTTCATCGTGATCTTCCGCATGGGCGTGGCGGGGGCCGCCATCGCCACCGATATCAGCCAGCTGGTGTCCTGCGTGCTGAGCCTGCGGTTTCTGATAAAATCCACCGACGACTGCCGGGTAATCCCCCGCGAGATCCGCCTGCACAAAAAGATGGCCGCCCGCATCATCCGGGTGGGCCTGCCCACCGGCATCCAGAACATGGTCATCTCCTTTTCCAACGTGCTGGTGCAGGCCAGCGTGAACAGCTACGGTGCCGCCGCCATGGCCGGGTTTGCCGCCTACATGAAGATCGACGGCTTCAACATCCTGCCGGTGAGCAGCATCAGCATGGCCGCCACCACCTTTGTGGGCCAGAACTACGGCGCGGGCCGGCTGGACCGGGTCAAAAAAGGCACCTGGGTCACCCTGGCCATGGGCCTTGTGTACACGCTGGCCACCGGTGCCTTGCTGCTGCTCGGGCAGGACGCTATCATGCACCTGTTCACCAACGACGAGACCGTGGTGTTCTTCGGCGAAGCCGCCATGCACTGGTTCTGCCCCTTCTATTTCCTGCTCAGCATCCTGCACGGGCTGGCCGGTGCGGTGCGCGGCACCGGTGCCAGCGTACCGCCCATGGTGGTACTGCTGGTGTCGCTGTGCCTGTTCCGCATCGTGTGGATCCAGTGGCTGCTGCCCCTCTTCTCCGGCATCGACGGGGTGTTCATCCTCTACCCGGTGTCCTGGGCACTGGGCGCCGGGCTCATGATCCTCTACGCCTGGAAGGGCAAGTGGATGGAATATCACGCATAAAAAAAGCTCCCCTGACCTATGGTCAGGGGAGCTTTTTGGTCACAGCTTCTCAAACAGCAAAAACCGGAATGCGATGTCGGTGGTCAGCTCCGGCAGGGCGGCCAGACGGGCCGCACCGTCGCGGGGCGTTTTCCAGTAATAGGGGGTCATGGCGAACAGCGCTTCCAGCTGGTCGTGGGGCACCGTGATGGTGCCCTGTACTTCCCGCTCGCCGATGGCCCGGAAGCCCGGGTAGGCAACTTCCTGCACCGGGTTCTTGTAGGGCGTGTCGTAGAGCACGGCCTTCATCTGGTAGAGGTGTTCCGCGCCGGGCACCACATAGATCATGCGTCCGCCGGGGCGCAGTACCCGCTGGAACTCTCCCTGCGCAAAGGGCGAGAAGCAGTTCAGCAGCAGGTCGGCCCAGCCGGTGCGCACCGGCTGGCTGAAGCTGGAGGCCACCGCGTACCGGGCGGCAGGCAGTGCTTTGGCGGCCAGACGCACGGCAGGCTTGGCAATGTCGAACCCGGCCATCTGCAGCGGCCTGCCCGCCTTGGCAAACTGCTGCGCGATGCAGCGGTCATACCAGCCCTCGCCGCAGCCCGCATCCAGCAGATGCAGTGCGTGATTATGAGGCTGATCCAGAGTTTGCATCAAATGTATCTGCTATTTATTCTGTCAGCAGTGGATTAGGAGAAGATATGACATCATACACCGCAGGAATGCCAGTATCCTCTAATGAAAGAGTGACCGCTTTTTTGAAAAAATTATCCGAACAGAATGGAAAGCCTTATAACTGGGGATCAAGAGGACCTGATGAATTTGATTGTTCTGGACTTATCAGTTACTGTTTAAGAGAATCTGGAGCTATCCCAAATTTCTCTTATAAGACCAGTAGTGATATGAAATCGTCTTTTAAAGAAATTCCGTATAGTCAGGTACAGCCGGGAGATATCTTATGGCATCCTGGGCATGTCATGGTTTATATCAAAGATGGACTTACTTTTGAAGCAAAGGGGAAAAAATACGGTGTTGGCTATTTTAAACGAAATACTGCAGCGCAGACGGTATTGCGGTGGTATTAACGTTCAGGTGAAGAGGGTTATTAGAAAGAAAAAGGAGGTACATTTATGCCAAAATCAGATTTAACATATCATGCAGATGGAAAAACAGAGGATGACACAAGTATCATGGAAAATATCACAGATAAGATAAAAGCAGCTCCACGTGAAGATGGACAAAACATCCAAGATTATATACAAAAACAGGGAACACATACTGGTATTATCGGGGCAATAACTGGTACGGTTATGGCAGTTGTAGCTTTTGTGTCAGAATTAGTAGGAACGATAGCGCGCAATCTCCTGTGGAGCCAACAAATGCAGGATGCAATCGCAAACCGTATCAATAGGCAGACACCTGCAAAGTCTATGTCTGTTTTACAGAAAGAAGATGGAGTTAAAGAAAATGATATACAAAAAGAAGAAACTCCGCATGTAAATATTAACAATTTTTTAAAGAAATATGATATCCAGGGCAGAAAATTTGGTGATTCTGTGTTTCTGCAAAATGGAAGTGATAACAGTACGATCACGCCTGCTGACTGTATGAACCCGGCCAAGCTTCAGCAGGCTATCGGGACTGTGTATGGGAATAACCTAGATACGTCTATCAAAGCGGCTTTAATCTCAGCAGCTTGCAGTCTGACAGGAGAAGAAGAAAAGGATATCCATCATAAGATACCAACAAAAAGAGGGACGATTGATATTGAAATCAAGCAATTAGAAAAGCATTTTGCTTCTATCTCAATCAATGGAAAAAATGTCATAGAAAAAATACCAAAAGATATCTTGAAAAATCCCAAAGCATTCCGTATTGTCGATGGGAAAGGCTCTCTTACAGATCATATTGAACAGAAGATAGAGGAAGAATTGTCTAAAACACATACCCTTAGTAAAGACCTTACTGTATCCATAGGAAAAGACCACACACTTTCCGTCTGGGATAAAGAAAAAGAGATTTACAAAGGACCGGCAGAGATAAAAGCTTTTGAAAATATTTTTACGGAGCATCCATTAGAAGAAATATCAGCAAAAACTGCTGCGGTAGCTTTATATTGTACTTTAAAACCGGAAGAATTTGCAAAAGAGTATCAGCAAAAAAGCATTTTTGATGACTTTTCGTATCCTGACTCATTACTATTCAATTTTGCGTACATCCA
>OGXL01002127.1_pt1 | contig 15181 bp, 12 predicted proteins | sample 1576311 | NCBI WGS metagenome assembly OGXL01 (sample SAMEA3541564, study PRJEB24748) | human gut metagenome | biome: human gut; feature: human-associated habitat; material: faeces | place: China | collected 2012 | reverse complement strand
ATAAGAATGGTTTTGTCAGCCGATTGTTCGGTTTCATCGGCAAAAAGGCCGGCATGAACCAGGAAGAGATCGACAGTGCAGTAGAGGAAGTTCTGAAAGGCAACTCTGTTAGTTTCAACGAGCGTTTCAATGAAATCAAGAACAGAAAGATTGCTGATGAAATTTGGGATATATGCTACGCACTGCAGGCAAGCCTCTGTTCGATTCTGAATGACGAGGAGCTGGATAGCACCGGCGCAGCAACAGCGATGAATGAGAGCCTTGACGAGTTCACTGCAGTAGTGAAGGAAGCGATTAGCAACTGGTCCGGCGGAAAGGTAATCAACATCGTAAAGAGTGACGAGGTGACGGAGAGTGACCTGGCAATGATGAAGTCTGCGGCTGCAAGGCTGAATGACAACATCGAGAAGGCACAGACCGCCGCTGGAAAGCCTGCCGGAGAAGGAGATGATCCGGAGGTAGACACAGAGGACAAAAAGGACCAGGGCAAAAAGAAACAGTCGAAAGGAGACAACGAAGATATGAAGATCGACAAGAGCAAAATGACCCAGGCTGAGCTTCTCATTCTCGAAGATATTGAGAAGAGATACGGCGTGGAAGACGACCCGGCTCAGACAGAGCAGACTCCGGAGGGAAAACCTGCGGTAACAAAGTCTGTTGAGAAGCCTGAGCAGAACCAGGAAACACCTGCAGATGGCGAGGACATCTACAAGGGACTCAATCCTGCTGTTAAGGCAGAAATCGAAGCGCTCAGAAAGTTCCGTGAGGATGCTGAGAACAGAGAACTTGAAGCCGTAGCAGGCAAGTATGAAATCATCGGCAAGAAGAAAGAGGAGCTTGTACCTATGCTCAAATCTCTCAGAGCTACCGGTGGAACTGCATACAACGATATGATCGCCGTTCTTGATGCCACCGTGGAAGCGGTCAACAAGTCCGGCGTTTTTTCCGAGGTAGGCAAGTCCGGCCATGGCTCTGTGCACGTAAGTGATGCAGAGGGCAAGATCGAAGGTATCGCCAAGAGCTATATGCAGAAAGAACCTTCCATGAGCTATACGGATGCGCTGGCTAAGGCTTGGGAAGATAACCCGGACCTTATGGACGCATACGACGCTGAGGAAGGATTTTAAGGAAGGAGGAAAAGACCATGGCAAAGAGAAACTTCAACGGCTCACAGATTAACCAGTCTGTGACAATCGCAGAGCAGGCCGGTGCTGCTATCGACGATGTGAGAAACCTCATTCTCAAATATGACGAGAATGGAGATGTAGTCGTAGCAACCGACGGCACAGCACCTATCGTAGGTATTGCAATTATTGAGGCAGGCTATAACGACATCTCCGGAGCAGAGTCCGGAAAAGTTGCAAAGGGAGACCAGGTAGATGTTCAGATTAAGGACATCGGCTACATTCTTGCTGGCGGAGCCATCAAGAAGGGCGAAGAGGTAACTGCAACCGCAGGAAAAGCAACAAAGGCAGCTGACGGAGATTATGTGATCGGCGTGGCGCTCAGCACTGCAGCGGAGAATGACTATGTTAGAGTTCAGATTTCCAAGTATCAGAAGAACGCCGCAAAATAAGAAGGAGGAAATAGGTAAATGAAAAGAACAGCTAAGAGCATCCAGGCAGACATTGCCAAGGGTGCATTCAGACCGCACACAGCGCTTTCCACTATGGCGCTGGCTTACTATCAGAAGGATACAACATCTTTTGCAAAAAATATGTTTCCGGTTTGCCCGGTAGGGTTATCCTCTGATAATTACTATGTATTCGATAAAGAAGATCTGTTACGTGACAACTGGAACAGAAAACCGGCGTATGGCTCAGTAGACCCGGCTGTACTTTCTGAACATACAGAAAATTATGCCTGCCATGTAGATCAGATGATTATGGGCGTAGACAAGATTAGACAGACAGATCTCGACCGTAGACAGGGACCTCAAACAAAAGACCCTCGCCAGCAGAGAACAAAGACTATTGCAACGCAGGCCAACATCCACCAGGATTCTGAATTTTCTAAGTCATTCATGCGTAAAGGCGTATGGAAGAACGAGGCGTCCGGTACGGATTCGACAGCTGTTTCAACTGGACAGTTTATTAAATTCAGCAACGGAAACAGCGATCCGATTAAGTATTTCCAGGATAAAGTCACAGAGATTAACCAGGAGACAGGACGTACACCTAACAGACTTGGCCTTGGTGTAAATGTTTACAATGCATTGACAGTGCATCCGGCAATCCTCGACAGAGTGAAATACAGCGGTTCGACACCTAACCCTGCAAAAGTTACTCTTAATGTGTTAGCACAGCTCTTTGAAATCGATAGAGTTGTTATTGACAGAACGGTTCAGAACAAAGCTGGCTTAGGACAGAAAGCAGATATGGGATTTATTAACGATCCGAATGCATTCCTGTTAGCATATGCAACAGACACGCCTTCCATCGACGAGCCTTCTGCAGGCTATATCTTCACTTGGGACATGCTTGAAAATGGAATGCTGCTTCCGATTCTTAATTATCCTGGTGCGCCTGGTACACATTCCGAGCTTGTTGAAGGCCTTATGGCTTACGACATGAAGAAAACCGCAGACGACCTTGCATTTTTTGGTTATGACGCAGTGTAAGGAGGTTTCGCCATGGGATTGATTGCAAAAAGACCTTGCAGTTATGGCGGCAAAAAGTTCTTTATCGGGGATGAAATCCCTGCAGACCTCGTGGCAGATGTCGCAAGGGAAGAGAAACTTGGCGTAATCTCAATCACGAATGCAAGTGCAGGGGTATCGGTTCAGTCCGGTACCCTTTTTTCGCAGGAGCAGGTAGACGAGATGATCGCTGAGGCAGTCGCCAATGCAAGCACAGGATATACACAGGAGCAGGTAGACGAGATGATCCAGTCTGCTGTTGCTGAGATTAAGCCTTTTGAAAGCGACGACTACGGCTTTACCATTACGGTCAAAGGCGAAGGAGACAATGTAACAGCTGTTTCCTGCAGCACAGAGGACGTCCAGGCAGTAGTAGATGTGTTACAGATGAACGCAGACGACGGAGCAAAGGCAGTAGCCAATGTCAAGTCTGACAGCGTTCTGATTTTGCTTCACGCATTAGACACACGTGCTACGGTCAAGAAAGCGGCTCAGAAACAGCACGACATATTCTCCGCTGACGGCAATTCAAACGAATCCGTAGGCGGTAACGCATCCACAGACGGTACTACGGAGGGAGCTGATACCTAATGTCGAAAGGTGCATACACATACGAACCGGGAAACATCACAGAATACGGCAAAGACCGAATGAGATTTGAACTGGGAGACACGATGGTGGAAGGACTTGCTGATACAACGGCATTGACGGACGAGGAGATACAAGCGGCGATAGACGCATACCCGAATAAGTGGAAGCGTGCGAAGCTAATGCTCCTGGAAAGTTTGTGCCGTCGTTTTGCGTATGAGGTCAACACAAAGACCGGTCCTCTCAGCCTGGATATGAACGGCAGGGCGAAACTTTGGAAAGAAGATTACGACAAGCTAAAAAAAGACACCGTAGTGGCCATCGCGTGCTTTGAGCAGCATCTCGGTTGCATTTACCAACATTATTCATTACCTCCAAATATGATCGGGGTTTTCGGTCATGCCGCGCCGCATTGTGCACGGCTTAACAAACCTACAAAACTAGTATACCCCAAACCCTGCTTAAAATCAATCCAAACAGGCGGTTTTTCTCTTCAAACGCCGGGCGGAATGCGGCATTTGCGGGCGGAAAGGGTCCGAAATGCGGGAATCTGCAACAATTTTGAAGGTCTTGCACCACTTTTGCAGAATGTCCCCGGGATGGGAGAAAACGTGGAATTTTCAACACAAATCCACATTCGTCAATTTGATATTGGAGAAAATTGCAAAAGGTGCGTGGTTCCACATCAAAAAATTGTCATATTTCCGACTTGAAAATTACAAATTGTACGCACCCTGCGGGGGAATGTCGAACCAGATTGTGGAAAACTCAGTGGAGAATGTTAAATTCCACAGGGAAAACAGGCTTTGCAGCAGGACTTTTGAACTTTCTCCACCGGGTTTTCAACATGTGGAAAAAATCGGGTCCTTCTACGGAATGTATAGCCCTCTTTTGTGGAAAACTTTTCGGACCGGCAAAACGGCAGGTCCCGGCAGGGGCAGAAGGCGCAGCAGCAAGGGACAATTCTGCAAAACCGGGCCGGGGCGCAGGCAAGCTGTGAAAAAATCCGGTCGAGCCGACAAAAAAGCGGCAATTTGCTGGCAAACCCGGTCGGCTTATGCTATACTTTACCTTGGATTATCATCTGATAAAATCGTCGGGCTGGCTGCCTGCACAAGCGGTGCGGCGCGCCCTGGGGAACATGCGCTGCATCGTTCCGATAGAAACGGAAGGAGAACACAGAATGGAAGAGAAAAATCAGCCCCGCCGCCCGCGCCGTGCACCGGAAGAGCAGACCCGGAATGAGAGCCTGGTCTACGGCAAGAATCCGGTGACCGAGCTGCTGAAGAGCGGTTCCGGCGTGGATACGGTGCTCATTTCGGAGAGCATGGCCCCCGCCGTGGCGGCCTACTATACCGCACTGGCCAAGGAGGCCGGGGCAGCCGTCAAGAGGGTGAACCCCAACAAGCTGCGCCTGATGACCGGCACCGAGAGCCATCAGGGTGTGGCCGCCTTTGCCAGCGAGATCGCGTATGCCACCGTGGAGGACCTGCTGGCGGCTGCCAAAGCCAAGGGCGAACCGCCGTTCCTGGTGCTGAGCGATGGCATTGAGGACCCCCACAACCTGGGTGCCGTGATGCGCAGCGCTCTGCTGTGCGGTGCCCACGGCATCGTGATCCCCAAGCGGGGCGGCGCATCGGTCACCCCCACGGTCATCAAGTCCAGCGCAGGTGCCGCTGAGCGGCTGCCGGTGGCCCGCGTGGCCAACATCGGCGAGACGATCCGCCGCCTCAAGGAGCAGGGCGTGTTCGTTTACTGCGCCGACATGGACGGCGTGCCCCTGCGCAAGAACAACCTCACCGGCCCCATCGCGCTGGTGCTGGGCAGCGAGGGCAGCGGCGTGTCGCAGCTGGTCAAGAAGTTGTGCGACGGTGTGGTGCGGCTGGACATGGCCGCACAGGGCACCGGTGTGGACAGCTACAACGTCTCGGTGGCGGCCGGCATTATCCTGTACGAGATCCAGTCGCAGCGCGCAGCACAGAATGCGTGACAGGCGTGATCCGTAACCCCAATCTGAAGAACGGGAGGAACAAGGATGCCTAAGGAAAAAAATCAACACAAGAGTACCGCCGCAAGCGATGAGAAATTCCGCGATTTCTTCACCACCACCGTGGCGGATATCCCGGCCGAGATGGTGCGCCGGGAGGAAGAAGCGGCGGAAGAGCACAAGGGGCTGTTCGGGCGACTGTTCGGCCATGCAAAACCGAAGCAGGCTCCGCAGGCCGGGACGGATCTGGAACTGCCTACCGGTGAGGTGCTGCTGGGCGCAGATGCCTTGGCAAAGCCCGACGGGGAGGAACCGCTGGATCTGGACCTGACCCTGCGCACCGCAGACCCGGGCACGGATTTCCCCCAGCCCAAAGCCGAAGTGCCTGCTGCCCCGGAAAAACCTGCCGTGCCGGATAGACCGGCCCCGCAGCCTGCCCCGGAGAACAAGCCGGAGCCGCCCAAGGCTCCTGCCACCCCGGCTCCGCAGCCGGAAAAGCCCCGAAAGAAGGCTGCACAGAACCCCAAGAACGCCCCGGACGTGCTGCTGCCGCAGGAACAGCAGGAGCAGCAGGAGATGCAGCAGCTCAAGGACATGCTGAACGGCATGGCTGCAAAACCGAAGCCGGTGGAGGAAACGCTGGAGCCCATCTGCAGCGTGGATGTGCCGCTGGATGACCCGGAAGAGCCGGAGACCCCGGAAAAGGCTCCGGAGCCGCCCCGGCCCACCATGGTGTTTGCAGCCGACAAGCCGCTGCCGGAAAAGAAATCGGTGTTCCGGATGTTCGGCGACGCCGATGACGAGAAAAAGCCGGAAGTCCCGGAAGAACCGGCAGCCCCGGAGAAAACATCTCCCGCCGCGCCGGTGAAAGCCCCCGAGGCAGAGCCGGAAACCAAACCGGACGAAGATACCATGAGTCTGCCGCTGGAACCGCTGGACGCTCCGGAGACGGAACCGACCGAAACGCCGGTGGCTGCGCCCGCCGCAGACACTGCCGAAGCGGAACGTGCCGGAGAGACGGAGCTGAAAACCGAGGCGGAGGACGCCCTGCCGGCGGAGGACGAAGCCCCCGAGAACGTGGGCGAGAAGCTGCGCCGCATGAGTGCAGAGCTTACCCTGCGCTGTGTACTGGCCGGGATCCTGGCCGTGGTGCTGCTGCATGTGGGCCTGGTGGCCGACCGGCTGCTGCCGCCGCTGGCCGCACTGGACCCGGATGCCGCCCCGGCGGCCTTCTACGCCGCCAATCTGCTGCTGTATGCCGCCAGCCTGGTGGTGAGCTTCCCGGTCCTGCGCGACGGCCTGAACGGCCTGCGGGGCCGCCCCTCGGCAGAGACGATGCCCGCACTGGCCGCTGTGGCGGCGCTGCTGCAGGCCATCACGGCCCTGCTCACGGCCAACTCCTACCGCACCACCGAGGGCCTGTCCATCCTCACCGGCGTTGCAGCCCTGGGGCTGTTCCTGGCGCTGCTGGGCAGCCGGGTGATGCTGTCTGCCGTGCGCGGCGGCTATGAACTGCTGGGCGAAGCCACCGACCTGCAGGGTGCGTATCGCACCCGGGACAAGGACCTGATCCGGGCACTGGCACGGGATCTGGAACAGAAGGACCCCTGGGTGCTGCTGAGCCGCCCCCGGACGGCGGACGAAGGCTTTGTGGCACAGAGCCTGGACGAGCGCGCCGGGGAACGCCGTGCACAGAAGAACGGGTACATCCTGCTGGGCGTGGCCCTGCTCAGCGCCCTGCTGTGTCTGGTGGTAGGCCGTGACGTGAAGCTGGCCGCTGCCGCCCTGACGGCGGTGCTGTGCATGGGCGCACCCCTGTCCTCCACCCTCATCGCCGGCATGTCCGCGCTGCGCCTGCAGCGTACCGCCGGTGCCGTGGGGGCCGTGGTGCCCGGCTGGGCGGCCATTCAGGAACTGGGCGGCATCGACACCCTTCAGGTGGATGCCGAGGACCTGTTTGCCGCCGACAGCGTGGTGCTGGAGGATATCCGCATCTTCAAGGGCGGCCGCATCGACCGCGCCATCCTGTACGCGGCCAGCGTGCTCAACCAGAGCGGCGGTACTCTGCAGGGGCTGTTCCGTCAGATCATTGAGGACCGCACCGACATCCTGTTCCCGGTCAAGGATCTGGAGATCCACCGCGGGCTGGGCTTTGCCGCCTGGTGCGACAACAACCACATCCAGATCGGCACCCGCCGTTTCCTGGAGCAGGAGGGCGTGGCCCTGCCGGACGAGGACTACGAGAACCAGCACTCCAAAAACGGGGAGCTGCAGATCCTGTATCTGGCGGTGTCCGGCAACGTGCATGCCATGTTCGTGATCCGCTATGTGGGCGGCCGCAACATCGCCCGCAGTCTTGCCGCCCTGCAGCAGGAGAACATCCGTCTGCTGGTCACCAGTCTGGACCCCAGCCTGACCGCAAAGCACATCACCGAGGCCTACCGCCTGCCGGAGGACATGGTCACCCTGCTGGATCAGGAGCAGTGCGCCGCCCTCGAGGCCGCCCCGGCCGAGGATGCGCCCTGCTGCATGTACCATCAGAAAGGCTTTGCCAGCCTGACCGGCGGCCTGCGCGCCGCCGACAAGGCCCAGAACGCCGAGACCACGGCCACCACGGTGCAGATGGTGTCGGTGCTGTTCTCGGTGGCCATTGCGGTGCTGCTCACCAGCGCCCGCAGCATCTGGCAGCTGCCGGTGACCTATGTGCTGATGTATCAGGCGGCATGGAGCGCCCTGAGCATCGCCGTGTGCGCCCTGAAACAGCATAACTGAAAATAATTCTCAAAATAAATAGGAATGATTCTTGATTTTCTTCACCGTTTGTGGTATACTCTGTTCAGAGACAAGGACCTGAAGCCCCGCAGTGGGGCTGCCGATACAGACACCGAATAACAAAAGGAGAAGAGAGTATGGAACTCAAGGGTACCAAGACCGAGAAAAACCTGTGGGAAGCCTTTGCAGGCGAGAGCCAGGCACGCAACAAGTACACCTACTTTGCCAGCATGGCCAAGAAGGAAGGCTATGAGCAGCTGGCTGCCATCTTTGAGGAGACCGCCGGCAACGAGAAGGAGCATGCCAAGATCTGGTTCAAGCTGCTGTGCGGCGGTGCCATCCCCGACACGCTCACCTGCCTGGACATGGCCGCCGGCGGCGAGCACGACGAGTGGACCGAGATGTACCCCCGCATGGCCAAGGAGGCCAAGGAAGAGGGCTTCAACCAGATCGCAGCCCTGTTCACCATGGTGGCACAGATCGAGAAGGAGCACGAGGAGCGCTACCGCGCCCTGGCCGAGAACCTGAAGAACCAGAAGGTGTTCGCCCGCGAAGAGCAGCAGCTGTGGCAGTGCCGGAACTGCGGCTACACCTTCATCGGCAAGTCGGCTCCGCTCAAGTGCCCGGTGTGCGCACACCCCCAGAGCTACTTTGAGTTGAAGAAGATCAATTACTGATGTGACCCACCCCAGAGGGACGACGGCAGTCGTCCCTCTTTTGCTGTTCAGAGCAGCGGCCGTTCCGGCAGAAAGATCATTGTCCCGCGGGAAGAATAGATCAGCCGCTGCACGGCGCAGCCGTACAACAGCACCAGCACCGCCAGCACCAGCACCGCCAGCACCAGCCCGCGCAGCCAGTGCCGATGCCGTGGGCGGAAGGAACGGTGTGCTCCGGGCCGGTATCGCATGGTCTGCGCCTCCTTTTTTGCATTTGCCCATCCTATGCAGGGCCGCAGACGATTGTGCAGGCGGGGCCGCTGTGGTAAGATAAAGGGAGAACCATTCATCCAAAGGAGTTTTTATGCTGACGATCACCTTACTGGGCACGGCGGCCACCATGCCGCTGCCGGACCGCGCCCTCAGTGCGGCCTTTGCGGCCTGCGGCGGCCACGGCCTGCTGTTCGACTGCGGCGAGGGCACCCAGGCGGCGGCCCGCCGTGCCGGGGTCAACCTGATGCGTGCGGACGCCGTCTGTCTGACCCATTATCACGGCGACCACATCTTCGGCCTGCCGGGTCTGCTGCAGACGCTGGGGGCCCAGGGCCGCACCCGGCCGCTGCTGCTGGTGGGGCCGAAAGGGCTTGCCGGCATCTGGAGTGCCGTGCGTGCCCTTACCGGGCCGCTGCCCTATGCCGTGCGTCTGCAGGAAGCAGACGGGCCGCTGGCACTGGATGCGCTGTCGGAGGGCTGGCCGGCGGGTGCCGTGCTGCGCCTCTTCGCCACCCGGCACCGGGTGCCCAGTGTGGGCTATCGGTTGGAGCTGCCCCGGGCAGGCCGGTTCGACCCGGCCCGGGCCCGGGCGCTGGGGGTGCCGGTGCAGCAATGGAAACTTCTGCAGCAGGGGCAGAGCGTTCTCGTAAAAGGCCGCACCGTGGCCCCGGCGGAGGTGCTGGGCGCGCCGCGCCGGGGGCTGAGCATGGTATTCTCCGGCGACACAGCCCCCTGCGCCGCGCTGGAGCAGGCCGCACAGGGCGCTGACCTGCTGATTTGCGACGCCACCTATGCGCTTCCGGAACAGGAAGCCCAGGCAGCGCAGTGGGGGCACAGCACCTTTGGGCAGAGCGCCGCGTTGGCGGCCCGCGCCGGGGCGCATCGCCTCTGGCTGACCCACTATTCCCCCATGATCACCGACCCGGAAGCAGATCTGCCCCAGGCGCAGAGCATCTTCCCGGCGGCAGTGTGCGGCGCAGACGGGATGCAGATCACCCTGCAGTACGAGGAGGCGTGACCCATGCAAAACATCCGATTGGACGCCGGTGCGGCGGCTCTGCTGGCCCGGCTGCACGGGGCCGGATATGCGGCCTACGCGGTTGGCGGCTGCGTGCGGGACAGTCTGCTGGGGCGCACCCCGCAGGACTGGGACCTTTGCACCAGCGCCCGGCCGGAGCAGGTGCTGGCATTGTTCGGGGAGAGGCAGTGCATCCCCACCGGGCTGCAGCACGGCACCGTGACCATCAAGTACGGCGGCCAGCTGTACGAGACCACTACCTTCCGCACCGAGGGGGCCTATACCGACGGCCGCCACCCGGACGAGGTACACTTTGTGCCGGATGTGCGGCAGGACCTGGCCCGGCGGGACTTTACCATCAACGCCATGGCCTACAACGATGCCGAGGGGCTCATCGACCCCTTTGGAGGGCAGCAGGACCTGCAGCAGGGCATCCTGCGGGCCGTGGGCGACCCCGCCACCCGCTTTGAAGAGGATGCCCTGCGCATCCTGCGGCTGTACCGGTTCGCGGCGCGGTTCGGCTTTGCCATCGACCCGCCCACCGGGCAGGCGGCCCGGGCACTGTGTGCCCATCTGGACTGCGTGTCGGTGGAGCGGATCGAAGAAGAGCTGTCTAAATTGCTGGCAGCACCCGCCCCGGCGGCATATCTTGATGAAAAAATACTAAAAGTTATTATTCCGGAGCTTTCCGCCCCGGCATTGCAGGCCGCAAAGCCGGTGGTGGATGCCTGCCCGGCGGGCACAGAGGATCTGCCCGTGCGGTGGGCCGCATTGCTGATGAGCCTTGGCGAGGACGGCACCCGCAAGGCCCTGAAGCGCCTGCGCTGCTCCAACACCTGCATCGAGCAGACGGCGGTGCTGGTGAGAGAGGTCCATCCGGGAGCTTTCTCTTCGGACACGACAGCGGGTTGCGGCTCCCAGCGACTGCTTCAGCCCATAAATGGGCCTCGCACTCTGCTGGCCGCGGCCCCAACAGCAACTCCCTGTTTCCGCCGCAGGCGGCGGTCGTTGCCGTTGCAGGGCATTCCATCCCCCGCCCTACTGCCTGCGGCAGCAGGGTCCCACCCTCCGGACGGTCCTCAGAGAAACTCCCGGACGGGCCTCGGACAAGCTCCCGCTGCCCCCGATACGGCCATTCGCATCCGGAAACTGCTGGGCCGGTACGACCTGCACACCGTGCAGCGGCTGGCGGCGCTGAGCGCTGCTATGGAGCCGGAACAGGCGGCTCATTTTGCCGCGCAGGCAGAATTGGCCGCACAGCTGGACGCCGACGGCGTGTGCTGCCGGGTCAGCCAGCTGGCCGTGAACGGCCGCGACCTGATGGCGGCGGGCATCCCGGCAGGGCCCGGCCTGCGCAGGACGCTGGAAGCCCTGCTGGACGCGGTCATCCGGGGGCAGCTGCCTAACGAGCGGCAGCGCCTGCTGGACGCCGCAGGGCAAATTTCTGCGTCTTGACAACTGGTTTTTGCCGCGTTACTATTATACTACTATTTTAGTGTGTTGAACACGCCAAAGGAGAAGCTATGACCACACAGAACTCTGCGCCCCGGCCCCCGCGCGCCCTCATTGCCATGAGCGGCGGCGTGGACAGCTCGGTGGCTGCCTGGCTGATGCAGCGGGACGGGTACGACTGCACCGGCATCACCATGCGCCTGACCCACAACGAGATGCTGGGGCAGTCCGGTTTCCACACCTGCTGCTCGGAAAAGGACATCGAGGACGCCGCCGAGGTGGCCTTTGCCCTGGATATCCCTTACGAGGTGCTGGACTTCACCGCCGACTTCCGGGAACAGATCATCGAGAAGTTTGTCCGGGTGTATGAGGCCGGCGGCACCCCAAACCCCTGCATTGATTGTAATAAATACATGAAGTTCAACCATCTGTTGAGCTGGGCGCAGGCCCACGGCATGGAATATGTGGTCACCGGCCACTATGCCCGGGTGGAACAGGACCCGAACACCGGCCGCTGGCTGCTCAAAAAGGGGCTGGATGAGGGCAAGGATCAGAGCTATGTGCTGTACAACCTTACCCAGCAGCAATTGGCTCATGTGCGCCTGCCGCTGGGGGCCCTGCACAAGACCGAGGTGCGTGCCATCGCCGAGCAGCATCATTTCATCAATGCCCGCAAACACGACAGCCAGGACATCTGCTTTGTGCCCGACGGCGACTATGCCCGCTTTATGGAGGGCTTTACCGGCAAGCACTACCCCGCCGGTGATTTTCTGGACGAGAGCGGCAAGGTGGTGGGCACCCACAACGGTGCGGTGCGTTACACGCTGGGCCAGCGCAAGGGCCTTGGGCTGGCACTGGGGGCCCCGGTGTACGTCTGCGGCAAGGACATGCAGGCCAACACGGTCACCGTCGGCCCGGAGAGTGCTTTGTTCGACCGCATCGTCTATGCGGAGGATGTGAACTGGATCGCCATCCCGGAGCTGAAAGAGCCTCTGCGGGTCACGGCCCGCACCCGCTACCACCAGACCGAGCAGGCCGCCACCGTTTACCCGGCGGAAAACGGCTTCCGGCTGGAGTTTGACCAGCCCCAGCGCGCCCCCACGCCCGGCCAGTCGGTGGTGCTGTATCAGGGGGATGTGGTGCTGGGCGGCGGCATCATTACGAGAGTGGAAAAGTAACAAGGAGACAAAACGCAATGCAAGATCAGTATTCCCGCACCCAGCTGCTGCTGGGCGCAGAGGCAATGGAAAAGCTGCACAATTCCCGCGTGGCCGTGTTCGGCATCGGCGGTGTGGGCGGCTACACGGTGGAGGCACTGGCCCGCAGCGGTGTGGGCGCACTGGACCTCATCGACGATGATAAGGTATGCCTGACCAACCTCAACCGCCAGATCATTGCCACCCGCAAGACCGTGGGCAAATTCAAGGTGGATGTAGCCGAGGAGCGCGTCCACGACATTGACCCGGACATCAAGGTCACGACCTACAAGACCTTCTTCGGCCCGGAGACCCAGGACAGCTTCGACTTCTCCCAGTTCGACTATGTGGTGGACGCCATCGACACCGTCACCGGCAAGCTGGCTCTGGTGATGAAGTGCAAGGAAGCCGGGGTGCCCATCATCTGCTCCATGGGCGCCGGCAACAAGATGGACCCCACCCGCTTTGAGGTGACCGACATCTACAAGACCTCGGTGTGCCCCCTGGCCAAGGTGATGCGCACCGAGTGCCGCAAGCGCAAGATCAAGCACCTGAAGGTGGTGTACTCCCGGGAGCCTGCCATGACGCCCCTGACCGAGGACATGGCACCGGAAGCACCCTGCCCGGCAGATGCCCAGCGTCCGGGGGCTCCCCGTCGGTCAACGCCGGGCTCCAATGCCTTTGTGCCCTCGGTGGCAGGGCTGATCATTGCCGGGGAGGTCATCAAGGACCTGGTGGGCTTTGTGCCCCTGAAGGGTTGATCTCCGTTTCCAGAACGTAAAATGCACAAGAAAAAATCCCGTCTGAACTGCTTCAGACGGGATTTTTGTGGCGCTTGTCAAGGGGCGGCACAAACCGCACCCGCAGCAAAAAGCCCCGCCGACAGAGGGAAAGGTGTCAACGGGGCTTGCGGGAATGTCGTTATTCAGGAACGGTCAGAAAGCGGCTCAGTCGTCGGCGCTCTCATCCAGGTTGCCCAGCTTCTTGGCCTGCTCCACCACGGCGGGCACCAGCATTTCGGGCAGGATCTCGTAGCGGGCAAACTCGGTGGTGAACCAGCCGCGGCCCTGGGTGGTCTGCCGGATGAAGGTGGTAAAGTTGGCCAGCTCAGCCAGCGGCACTTCGGCGATGATGGTCTGCAGGCCGTCCTCGTCGGGCTCCATGCCCAGCACGCGGCCGCGGCGCTTGGTCACATCGCCCATGATGTCACCGGTGTTGTCGTTGGGGACATGGGCCTTCAGGGTGTGGATGGGCTCCAGAATGACCGGCCCGGCCTCCGGCATGGCGGCCTTGTAGGCCAGCTTGGCGGCCATGATAAAGGCCATCTCGGAGCTGTCCACGGGGTGGTAGCTGCCGTCCAGCAGGGTGGCCTTCAGGCCCACCACGGGGTAACCGGCCAGCACGCCCTTTTCAGCTGCCAGGCGCACGCCCTTTTCCACGGCGGGGAAGAAGTTCTTGGGCACGCTGCCGCCGAACACCTTTTCCTCAAACACCACCTGCTCGCTGTCGCAGGGCTCAAAGTTGATGATGACGTCACCGAACTGGCCGTGGCCGCCGGTCTGCTTCTTGTGGCGGCCCTGCTTCTGGCAGGCCTTGCGGATGGATTCACGATAGGCGATGCGGGGAGCTTCCAGGCCGATCTCCACGCCGAACTTGTTCTTCAGCTTGGCCTTGACCACGTCCAGGTGCTGCTCGCCCAGGCCGCCGATCACCTGCTGATGGGTCTCGGCGTTGTTCTGGTAGCTCAGGGTGGGGTCCTCTTCCATCAGGCGGGCCAGCGCGCTGCTGATCTTGCCCTCGTCGCCCTTCTTGGCCACGGTGACGGCCATGAACAGGCTGGGCTGCGGGAACACGGGGGCGGGCAGCTTCACCACGCGGGAAGCGTCGCACAGGGTGTCGCCGGTCCTGGCGGTCACCAGCTTGGCCACGGCACCGATGTCACCGGCACCGATGCCGTCGGCGTCCACCTGCTTCTTGCCGATGACGGTGAGGGGCTTGCCGATCTTTTCCGGCTCGCCGGTGCGGGCGTTGACCAGCGGCTCACCGGCGGTCACCTTGCCGCTGACCACCCGCAGGTAGCTCAGTTTGCCCACGAACGGGTCGGCCACGGTCTTGAACACATAGGCGGCGGTGGGCTCTGCCTCGGTGCAGTGGAGCTCCACGGGCTCGCCGTTGGTATCCTCGGCCAGGGTGCAGGCCTCGTGCTCCGGGCTGGGCAGCAGCTTGTGCATGTTGAACAGCAGCATATCCAGTGCCTGCTGGTTCACGGCGCTGCCGCAGAACACAGGGGTGATCAGGCCGTCCTTGACGCCCTTGCGCATGCCTTCCACGATCTCCTCGGTGGTGAAGGGCTCGCCGCCGAAGAACTTTTCCATCAGCTCGTCGTCGGTCTCGGCAATGGCCTCGCTCATGGCCTCGATCAGGCCCTGGAAGCGGTGGCCGATGTCGGGCAGGTCCACCTGGATCTGCTTGCCGCTTTCATACTTGAAGGCTTTCTGGCTGAACAGGTTGATGTACACGGGGGTGCCGTCGTCCAGCTTGGCGGGCACCACGCAGGGGCAGACGGTGGAGCCGAACTTGATCTTCATGTCCTCCAGGATC
>OGXL01002126.1_pt1 | contig 15186 bp, 12 predicted proteins | sample 1576311 | NCBI WGS metagenome assembly OGXL01 (sample SAMEA3541564, study PRJEB24748) | human gut metagenome | biome: human gut; feature: human-associated habitat; material: faeces | place: China | collected 2012 | reverse complement strand
GTTGCAAAAGCAAGCGTTCCTGTCAGCAATCGCTTTACTAGCTTATTCATATTTTTCTCTTTCTCCTTTCGATGTTGGGTATGAAAAAAGACGCTCATTTATTGAACGCCTTTAACTAAATAGTCGATATTGAGATTTGGGATTAGGTACAAATCAGATAATTTTAATTGCACCTCATTGCATTAAAATTGCATTTTTTAATATTTTTATATGGTTTTATAGTTACTTATATTGCCTAAAAATGGCTTAAAATCAACGATTTTGCTTTATACTCCGTACTGTCTGTCTGGAGTTTGAATAACCTTTTTGTTAAAGGGCAATATGGTTTATCGTCTTTAGGGCAAAAAAATGTATCGTCAACAATAAAATAAAAAGTATCAGAGACCATAAGATGAGTCCAAGTATTCCTCATCTTACGGTCTCTTTTATTTTTATTTCATAGTAGCCGAAAGCCTTGTAGAATCAATGTTTTATGAATTATGAGAAAGAATATAAGCAAGAGTAGCTTATATTGCTTTTGATTGTTCAAGGGCAGCCACATTTATTTTTAAGAGGATAGAAGAGTTTGCCCCTGAGGGAATAAGGGGGGTGCCCTTGGACATAGTGATATTTTTAATATTCATTTTGGGGAAAATATAAAAAGCCAGAAAAGTCCATAAATGCTGAGATTGCTTAGAATTATACAAAAACATTTAACATATGAATCTGGAGATTTTATCTTTTTTAGGATAAATCTGGGATAAATTTGGGAAGTTTTTGGGAAAATCATAATTCATAACATAAATACTTATATGAGGTTACTTAAAATGCGAAAAAGAAATTTTACAGGAAGGTGTACAAAGCGTTATGTACCTAAGTGTACGGATATATGCCGCACATATAATGCATTACAAGAGGCGTATGCTGATGTATTGTCATAATCGAATGATGTTAAAAAATTTAGAGGTAATGTGTATTAGGAAGGATTAGCAGAGGGGATTATACAACGGATTTTGTCTGTACGAAAACTGACTGAACAATCATATGGCAGGGAATGTGTTTATCGCAGTAGGTTAATCAAGTCAATGCATTATAAGCTGCTGGAAGCATCAAGAAGCTATTGGAGACACAGAGGTGTTACAGATTGGGGGATGGTGATAAATGACAAAAAATGAATTGTTGTATCGTGATGATAAGATTATCAGAAACCTACAGGTAAATGACAATCAGCTATAGATAAATGTAAAAAGCACAATTTGAAAAGAGCAAATTTGGCTTCTAAAAAGAAAAGATTGTCATTGGGTGTTACAGATGGAGCAGTAGTCTATAGCAAAGAAAAGTTTCTTTATTATGTGGTTACTGTTTTTTGAATAACAGTGATGATATATATTTTCTTTTTAGAAGCACATTATGGTGAATTAGCTTGAGAAAAGGAAGATGGAGTTGTAAAATATGTATTGAATAAAAATAGTGTTGGGGGGTATTTGATGGATATAGTTGTTGCGATTATAGGCTCTTCTGCATTTGGAGCAGTAGTTTCTTTCATATTTACATGGATTTCAAATAGAAAATCAAACTCATTAAATTATATTACTGAAGAAAGAAGAAAATGGCGAGATAAGATTCGAGAAATTATTATTGGAATCAATGAAAGTAGCTTTGAGGGACGAGGAAAAAGGAATATCAATAGATATTTGACACAATTAAAGGTCAACATTAATCCATATGGTAAACATGATAAAATTGATTATGCTAAAGATGGACATATATGGGAAAAAATCAAGAAATTTGATGAAATACGAACGGAAGTAGAATTTGAAGAAACAAAATGTAATTTATTAGAATATTTAGAATTAATGCTGAAAAAAGATTGGGAAAGGTCAAAAAATGAAGTGAGAGGATATTCCTATACAATTGTATGCGTTGGAATAATGACATTATTTACTACTGTTTACTTGTATTTGTACTTCTATATTTTTAGATTACATGATGTATCAACTGTAGTTTTATTAATTGTACTTATTAATTGTACTGTTTTTTTAGAGAAAGTTTTCTTTATAGATAAACTAGATATTATTGAAAAAAATAAAAAAAGAATGCCTATTAGATTAATGATAAAGAAAGAACGAAAAGAAAGGAGAATTACAATACAAGGGGCATTGTGCATTATTATTGCAATTATATTTAATATTGTTATTGGTGAATATTTTTTCCCAGAGAAAATATCACAGAATATGCTGTATTGCAAAGAAAAAGAACAAATATTTTTATATTCAGGCTTAGATTCGAATTTTGTGAGTGATTTACAGAAAAACCTTCAGATATTAGTTGATGATGAGGTGGTAATGGTAAATGATGAATCAGAATTACCAGTTAAACCGGAACGAAATAGTGAAGATGATAAAATATTAGTAAAAGCAATAAAAAATTCTATTGTATTTTGGAATTTGATAATTAATATAATAGCAATATTAGTGCCTGTGACGGGCATGCTTTTTTTAATAAAACAATCTGATGAGGATAGAAAATATACTAGGGCTATAGACAAAGTTAATTTGATAGAGAGCTTTGAACATGAAAATGTCTTTCGGCAAATAAATGGTTTTATGGATAGAATTAATTATTCAGATAAGAAATTAAAGAAAGCAAATGCAACATATTTAGGAATAATATATAGTTTCTTAAACGATATTAAGGTCAATCTGGATTATGAAATAAATAAAAATGATATGTTATATAGAAATATCCATGAGTATGATGATATGGTTCAAAAAAAAGATAAATTAAATAAAATAAATGAAGTTATGAAACAATTAAGACACATAAATAGAGCGGTGACCTATAAGAAGAAAAATGAAATGTTAGAAAGTGTAAAACAGAGTATTATAAATATGCAACCAATAAATAATTTACCGGAGAATAATTAATGGAAAAGAAATATCAAGTTTTTATTGGTTCGATATATGAGGATTTAAAAGAAGAGTGAAAAAAGTTCAAGACACAATATTAGGCATGTATCAGTTCCCAATAGGAATGGAGATGTTTAGTGCAGCAGATGAGGAACAATGGAAAATAATATAGGAAACAATAGATAGTTCAGATTTTTATGTTTTGATAATTGGTCATAGATATAGGGGAGTATGCTGGAATTAGTTATACAGAAAAGGGGTTTCTTTATACATTGAAAAAAGAAATTCCAGTGTTGGCATTTTTGATTTCAGATAAAGTACCTGTTCTTCCAGATAAAATGGAACAAAATATACAAAAGAAGAGTAAATTACAGACATTTATTGATAAGGTTACAAGTGGAAGAACAGTGCAATGGTGGACTAGCACAGAAGGTTTAGCAAATAAAGTGATGAATTTGCTAATAAGCAAATTACAAAAGGAAAACGACCAGGATGGATAAGAGCGGATAAATTAGATTTTGAGGCAACACAAAATGAAATTGTGGAAATGAGCAAAAAAATCAGATTACTTGAAGAAGAAAATAGCATTTTAAAGAAATCGGTTATAGTTAGAAAACCTAATTGTTTATTTAACATTAATGGAAATACTAATTTGACGGGGACATATAAAAAAATTAGTGTGAATGATTTTGAGGTAGAGCTGATTCCAATTTCAAAAGAGGATGCAGAGGGCTATAATATAAGTGAAGAAGAAATAAATGAATATAATAAAAGTCTGCCACAAAAGATGAATTAGAAAACTATTTGGAAAAATGTAGAATGTATAGATGCATTAAAGAAAATGGAATTCCAATCAGATATAATTGGACCAATATTGGAAACAAAAAAGCCAACGATATAAATGTACATATTACTTTTTCAGATGGTTTGCTTATAATGAAGAAAGGTGAAGTGGAAGAATTAAACCAGATACATTAGAAAATCCGGTTGAAAGAAAAATAAAAAAATGAGATTAGATAATATTGAAAGCTTACAAAAAATATTTAGTCTTAATATTTTTGATATGGGACTTGATAAAATAAAACTTCCGATTGATAATTTTTCTTATAATATTTATCATAGTGAAAATATTAAAGATAATTGTCTGAATATATGGTCAAAAGGATTGATGCATACAGAGGAAGAAGAGTCAGATGAATATATTTTGGTTCCAATAGCGAAGTGAAAATATTAGATAAGTATATCAGTCATTTGTGAGGAACTTTCAGAAGAATTTGAATAGAAATTAACAGTGATTATAGAATAACTTTTTATTTAAAAATTATTGGTATTAAGAAGGAATATAGATTAATCTTATAAAAAAGCTGAAGGAGAACATACACATGAATCAGAACTTATATTAAAGACGTTATATGTATATGTATTACAGACGTGCACAGTATAAATATGCAAGGTTAAGTGCATTAGGTTATAGCTTGTAGGTCTTTTAGCCGAGTGCATAAAACCAGAATATAAGAGAAGATTTTACATACGTTGTATCCGACTAAAGTGGAGATATTGCACTGGACATTGAATGTTTGGTGCGATTTTTTTGATATCTTATGCAAATAGACCATCTGCTATGCAGGTGTGTCCACAGATGTTTTAGCTTACAGTAAAAAACTCCAATGTTATACTAAGTACAGGTTTGCCAACCGTACTAAAAACATAGGAGGTAGTATCACAAGTTATTGCTGGTAAATAAAGAACTGATTTGGAAGTTATTATGGAGATACGACAGTCAGAGATAATATGGAATTTGGTTGGTTTTATAAGAGTGGGCATTAATGCTTAAATTCATATGAAAGAAAAATCCTTTACTAAATGGTTATTTGAAAAAATGTATTGTTATTATACAAAATGATTGACAAAAATGAAATGTACTGATACAATACGATATGTGAAAGACAATGTAGGAGGATTGTTATGATAGATTATAGTTTTTTTGAACGAAACCACTGCATGAATAAAGAAGATTTGGTAGTGGATATTGATGAAACTCTTGATAAAATCTTAAAGAATGCAGAAATGGATCCAAGTCATTCATATGCTTATTACACAACGTTAAAGAATCTATTGGAAGAACTGAAGAAAAAAATCTCTGAAGTTATTCTTATGGAAAAACTTGACAAGGGATGGTGCTACGACTGGGGTGTTTCTTATAAAGGCGCTGATTTACAGCTAGTTCACTATGAATTATATGAGGGATATTCGGAAGAGGATATTTCCCTAATAGAAATGAATCAACTTTTCTCTATATTATCGGTACCCTCAAAAATGCTAACTGTTGAGGAATATGCAGAAATCAATGGGGTAGAGGTTGGAACAGTAAGGCAGTGGATAAGAAGAGGGAAAATTCGAACAGCAAAAAAATATGGAAATAAATGGAAGATTCCAGCACTAACGGATACACCTAAAAGAGGATATACTTCAGCAATCTATTCGTGGAGCTGTAAATTGAAAGATTTACCAGATGATTTAGAATATTTAAATGATTATCACAAGGCTTTATTTACTCAAGATAATGATAAAAAACTATTTTACGTTTATCTATACTGCGATGAAAAGAGAAAGAATAAGTTAGAGGCAGACAAGGTAATAAAATGTAATACGTCAGAACGTGAAAGACTAGAACTTACTATTATTTCACAGGAGGGAGTTAATTACTATCAGAATTTCAGCGATAGTATTTGTATTGATTTGATGCATATTTACATAGAACAAGGAGGTGCACAGGGAGATGTTTAAAGTACCGATTTATAATAATGAATTGCCAAAGAATCCAAGAGTTTTTGATGTAGTTGTAAATGATATTGGAGAAATACAGCGTTATGAAATGCAGAATATAAGAGGAAGAGTTTTTGTGGACGAAACAGAAGTTCGCAGACAGATTCGAGATTTTTTGGATAAATTGGAAAAAGCAAGTTAATAATGGATTAAACTACTGAGCAACCGGGTCCAATATATTGAGTCACCAACAGCCAGAGTCGAAATTTTCATTGGGTTTGTAGAATACAAACTTAGAAAGTTTTGGCTCTTTTTTATTTGCTTTCTTTTCACCAGAGAATATGAGTATTGTATCTTCTTGTGAGCAGAAAAGCTCAAATGGTAAAGCCTACCGAAGACAGGCTATCTAATTAAATATTCTCGAAGTTTTTTGAGTGCGCATTAGAAAAGGGGCGGGATGCATATTGAACAAAGACGCATGAATTGAAAAATTATTTGCTCATATGCTCCGACTGCTACTTGTGATGCTCAAACAGGAGTAGGTGGAGTTGTAACTTATTATATGCGTCCCACAGAAAAGAAATTTTAACGTGAAAGGATGCATATTTATGAGAAAAGATTTTTTTAAGCAGGAAAATGAAAATACAAGGAGATATTTAACAAGAGCGGCTAGAATCTATGATTCAATTATGAATGCTACACCTTTAGAGGATGGTACAGTGTTAAGAAACATAATGGATGACATGGAGCAAGCTGAGTTCAAAGATTATTTGATGACTATTATGAATCCAATTATTGTGAGAGTTGTTGAATGTGAAGGCAGAGCAGCGCATCTTACTTTTCAGGTAGAGGATATTTTGCTTTCTAGAGTGTATGAGATAGTGATAAAAGAGTTTGGCAAATTTAATAAATATAAGGAAGATTCAGAAGAGTACACACTTGTAAGTTTTATTAAAGGAAGGATTGGTGATGCTATTAGAAAATCTATTGCAGAAGATCAGGGCATTTCAATTGAAAAAAAGGAAATATTTGAAGATTATAGAACTGATAAAAAATGTAGATAGAGACTATATAGAAAAGGCTATTCAAAAAAGCGTTTAGGAAGGGATAAAGGTTGGGAAAACTTTCTGAAGTTTTAATCTTATGATATATTACAATTAAACAAAGAACATGATGCTGATAGTATATCGCTGGAAGATAGAAAGGAAAAATGCAAAATGAGATATGATAAAATGTATAAGGCATATATGTCGCAGGAATGGAAAAATAGTTTTAGAGTTTTGCGGGATTGGAAAGAAGGAAAAACTTTTGAATTTGAAGATTATGATGAATTAAATACAGTTAAAAAATATTAAATTTTTCACATCGATATGAAGTGTTAGCGAGAAAAGAGGCACAGAAGTTACCCAGATATGAAAGTAGTATAGTATGTATGAACTTATATACTTATATTGTTTATCTTTCAAGAGAGGTTCCAGGGGAGACAATTTATGCGCGAGATTATTTGCATATATATGCTATGGATGCAATTAGATTACTTTAGTATGGAGAGCGTAATAAAAGTGAAGTGGAATTATATGAAAGTGATACTATGTTGCTTTTGCTGCGTATAGTGGAAATAATATTTATGAGTAGAGAAATTGCAAAAAATTTGCAAAGTAATTTGATTTCAAGACCGGAGTGTATTGCTTTTAAGGATGGAGAGGTTATTTTATCAGATGAAGATTTGAAATTTGTGCAAAGATTTGGTCAAAATTATAATGGAAAAGGAACTCGATTTAGAATGGCAAAAGATACAACTTACTTTCTGTTTGAGGTATATAAAAATAAAGATATTTTTCTAAAATATCTTTCTCAGATACAGGAAGGCAAGGTGGAGGAGTGGTGCAAAAAAGCTGTAAGAGGGACATGTTATGAATTTTTGCCTGTACTTTCGCAGAATGATTCGGAATATGAAGAATATACAGCATTTATAAAAGAGTTGGATGCCAAAATTCGGTTTACAGTAAAGATTATGAAGTCTAGAGATTTGAATGACGGAAATATTTTCACGGTAGAAAATGTTTGTGATTATTCAATACCAAAGGAAATGATTTGCAAACCTAAATTTAATCGATGGAGTATAGGCGATGAAGAGCATTTGGCTTTAGCTTATGCGCCTGTTGTGAAAATATCGGAAGGTTGTTTTCTTACTTGTTTTGCTTTATGTGGTGATTCAGTGAATTCATGGATAGAACGACAAATGAATGAGAAGTTTGAACAATATAGGTGGAAACAACAATATTTAGGTGCTATGGAAAAGCAATTTGAAGAAGAAGTGAATTGTTTCATGAGAAAAATGGGGTATCACTCAGGTAATTTGAAACAGAATGGAGAATGGTTAACAGAAAAACTACCAATTAGATTACTTGGAGAATGTGATGTGTTTGCAATTAGTGAAAAAGGGAAAAAGGTTTATTTGTTAGAATGCAAGCGACTTCATGATGCTATTTCTACAGGTATTTGCTACAAAACGATGGAGAGTAATAAAAAGAAGATATTACAGAAATTTGTTCCTAAATTATATAAAAAAAAGCAACAGTTGGAAGTTTATATAAAAAAGGAATATCCAGATTATGTTTTTTTGTGTGGCATTATTACAGATGTGGATTTCCCGGTGTTTGTAGAAGCAGATGCGGATTATAAATATAAGGACGAGATTTTACTTTGCGATTTTAATGCTTTGCAGAAAGCAATGAGAGAAAATAGTATTTTACAAAGTACATTATTTAAAAGAAAATAAAAAATACGATTAATGTTAATACTATGCATATAAAGAAGTGATTTCCCAAGTATAAAATAGAAGGAAAGTTATACTCTTATAGAAAATATGGGAAGAAATGTTTTCTTCATACAGAATGTTGGAAGAAGGAATATGTTCAGAGTGTTTAAAGTGTGTAAATAATATTGCGGCGTAAAAGAATTGTTATAGAATGATATTACTTATAGGCTTAAAGAAAGAGCCTGTATTGAGAGCTATTGAAAATCTGGTTATAGTGGAAGAGAAACAGATAAATTGTTGATAAAAGGGTTGCAATTTAGAAAAAATAGTTGCATAATATCTGTATCATATTTTGGGAGAGAGTTATGAAAAGTGAGAGCAGATATTGTAATAAGAAAAATATTAAAGTTCACAAAAGGGACAATTTTTATGGGATTGGCTTTTTGTGAGCTTTTTTGCGTTTTGAATAAAAATGAATGATTTGGGGGGTGGCGAATCAAGATAGGCTAATTTATTAGATTAGAAAGCAATGGATGAAGATTATTTGGTGTGAGAAAAGTAGTGATAAGAGACATTATACGAATAAGGAGAAAGTTTATGATACAACAAACATTAGAAACTTGTGGAATGTATAATCTTTTAATACAAAGAGAAAATAGTGTTGCTAAAGGTTTAGCAGGGCTTTTACGTTTAGTTGAACCAGAAGTTGCTAAAACACTAGAATATGTAAAAACACGATTTCCGGATTTTACAGAACATGGTATACAGCATTCATTACGCATTATTAATTACATATATTCTATTATGAGTGAAGAGATTAAACAAAATATTTCAGATATAGAAATATTTTGCTTAATTATGGCTGCATTTTTTCATGATATGGGTATGACATTAGCAGATATTGAAGATAAAGAAAATCAGCGAGTGAATCATCACCTTTATGCTTCTAGACCAATTAAACAGTTTTTTGAAAAATATATGCAGATGTTAGTAGAAAGAAGAAGACTGGAGAAGTGTGTATTATTTGTTTGTGAGGCACATGGTAGGACGGTTGAGGAGCTATATAATGATAATGATTTTAGAAAGATTGAAACAATAGAAGGTCAGGTATTGCGATATGGATTATTAGCAATATTTCTTCGCATTGGGGATTTGATGGATTTGGAAGAGTCGAGAGTGTGCGAGTTTAATATGCATATGAATATGGATTATTATAATAATCCGGTATCATTAGTACATAATGAACACCATCTGGATGATATAACTTATAATTATTCTCCAAGTAAAATTACTATAAAAGTTTTTACGGAAGATAGAAAAAAATATAAAGTATGGTCTCAGTGGTTAGATTACCTTGATAAAGAAATAATGTATGCAAATACACATTACTTAATGGGAGAAAATTCGGACTTTTTTAGAAATTATAAATTACCTGAAGTTGTAAAATCTGTAGAACCGAGTGAAAATGCAAAATTTGCAGTTGAAGAAATTAGATTTCAAGTGGATGATACGGGAGCACTTTGGGATATAATTACTAAATCAATCTATACCAATGAATTTGATTATATTAGAGAACTTATACAAAATGCAATAGATGCAACTCTTTTAAAAATATATTTAGATGATAAAGAAATTATTAAATATAGGTCTCCAAGAGCATGGTGTTGCAATGACAGAGTTGTGATTGCCTACTCGGAAAAAGAAGCAATACTTTGGGTTGAAGATTATGGTATTGGTATGAAAGAAAGCGAATTGACAAACTATTTGTTTAAAACTGCAAATTCTGGATACAAATATATGAGGAAGAGGAAGTTCGTGTTTCCTGCTATTGCAAAGTTTGGTATTGGATTTGTAGCTTGTTTGACAAAAGCAGATAAAATTCAGATATTAACAAAAGCACAGAATAATAGTGGTATAAATGCGGAAATAGAATCAAAAAGCACAATTGCTTTTATTGAGAAAGATATACGGAGAGCTTGGAATGGTACAACAGTAATGCTGCATGTTAAAGGAAAGTATTCATTTGATGAACTCAAAGATTATATTTTAACCTATTTTGGTTGCCCAAGCGTGGAAATTGATTTAGTAGATATGGATGTACTTAACGTATATGTAGATAGAGATGGATTATTAGATGAGAAAGAATGCATATTGCGAATTGTAGAACAAGCAGAGCAGAAGAGAAAATATGAAATAGATAAAATAATGCCAGATTATAAATGGTTAATGAAGGTGATTGAAATACTATCAGATGAAGAAAAGAAGGATAGTACAATTAGTAAAGTCCACAATATGTTATATAATAATTTTTATGAAACTGAAGTAGTAGAAGGAATTAGAACTATTGGTAACAATATATATACAAATGAAGAGTGCTTTAGTGAAATGAGAAAAGAAATAGGTAATCAGCGGAAAGCACTTGAGAGAAAAATAAAAATGTATCCAGAATTCTTATTTCCGATACACAGAGATGCTATCCATAAACTTGTTAATTATAAACAGTTGATTTTAGAGTTGGATAAAAATTTTAATATTAGTCAAATATATAAAGATAAAATGAATAATTCTCGTAGTGGAATAATATTTATTTCTTCAAATTTGGTTGATTATAACTTAGGAATAGAATGGCGCTCGATAAATGCTTTTATGTTTAATAATGGTAAAATTGTTAAAAATATTTTAAGAGTTTCATCTGACTCGGATAATAGTTCGTTGTTTACAAACAATATTATTAGTCTTGATGAAATCGCAGATGCAGATTATGAAATGAGTAATAGGTTACAAGAACAAGAAGATGAAAAATACTATGAGTATATAATTAAGGGAGAGGATGAGATAGTAAATGACAATTTCAGTTTTTTGTATGATGTAATAATATTAAAAGATAATGACTTTTACGAGATTTTTGATGTTCAAGGAGAAAAAATTGAAGATGTTATTGAAAATAATAATCTTATGAAAGAATACAGATTATTTGAGAATATTGCTATTTCAGATAAATATAAAGGAGAGAAATTCGAGTTTGGAAAATCTGAATTATATCAAGATGGGATTCTTCTTGAATTTAATCCACAGTGTATTGTGCCGATAGGAGTTGGATATGTTATAGTTAATTTGACTGCAGAATCAAGACTTGAATTAAATGCATCAAGGCATGAGTTAAATAATAATAGGGAAAAAATCAGTGAATGGAATAAGCATATTGGCAGAATTATTCAAAAGAAAGTGGCTGAAAATTGTATTAGAGTTTTTAGAAAAAATAATTTAGACTATAAAATAGAAGACTTATTGCAACGGAATGTGGAGGGGACTTTTGCAAAAGAATGTTTATTAAATATGAGAGATATACTGATAGAACTACAAATGTAAGTTTGAGGCAGTATTGAAATATTATGTTTTATGTAACATTTAATATAAGAATTATGAAGTAGGTAGTGAAGAAAGTAATTATGCTAAAAAGCTTAGCTAGTAGAATAAAGTAAGGACAAAGCAACCTATCAACCCGAAACATTACAAAACAAACAATTATAAACCATGAACACAATTTGCAGAGATATCTTCCGGGCCATTCATGAGAGAAAATGGCTCAGTATAGAGTACAAAAATGGAAAAGATGAAGTAACAAAATATTGGATTGGAATTATGGAGATAGACCCTATCCGGAAATCCATGCATGTAATGGGACTGCATTTGGGGCAGTATACCACAATGAGCCTTTACATTTATATTGATTCCATACTGTCATCGGCAGTAATAGAAGGCTCTTATTTTGAAACAAAGCAGGAGCTGATAGATGATATTACATATAATCAGGGAAAATACCGGAGAATCTTTGATAATATTGCAAATCTGAAGGTGCTCAATTATCTTGTTGACTGCAATAAAATGGATTCTGTACCTTACAAAACAGATTATGCACTCATTGAGCATCTGGATGGTGAATGGCAGGGAGCTTATAAGCTCGCACCGGAGCAGTTTAAGCAGATTGTATCGAAGTTCCAATATGGAGCAAAGGATGCTGCATCCAACAAGAAAATGAAGCAGCTTGCAATAAATGTATTAAGTATACACACGCCGAAGGGGATTTATGTGCTGGCGTACAGAAAGCTGCGGTTGGATGTGTTGAAGAGAACCCTAAGGCAGGATGAAGAAATAACCGTCTGTATGGAGTTTGCGTTGGAGAAGAATAAGCCGGAAGCAAAATTCGGAATAAGGAAATTCCTAGATGCAGATGACTATGAACTTTTAAATGATTTTGAAAAGAATCAGGAGCTGATAAAAGATAAAATAACGAAGTCCAATCCCCAGATAAACGGTGTAGATGATATGCCATATGTAATTGCAGTAGGCAGGGATTTGCTGGTGGATCTTCATCAGGAGTATGAAGCAATTCATAAAATGTATGAAAAAGATGAAGTGACCATTCCGATAAAAGCATTTTTCGGAGAACTGTTAAAACAGGTAGACCGGAGAAAAAATTATCCGATAACACTTTTAGACCGGAAAATCAATCTGGATCAGCTTCTGGCAATTCATAATGCCATGAAATATCCGCTGGCATATATCCAGGGACCGCCGGGAACCGGCAAAACAAATACCATCGTAAATACTATGGTGACTGCTTTCTTTAACGAGAAAACGGTCTTATTTGCGTCTTATAACAATCATCCCATTGATGGAGTGTGCGATAAATTAAAGTCCATTCCTTATCGGAATAAGGGGATGATACCATTTCCAATTATCCGCCTTGGGAATGATAAATGTGTGCTGCAGGCACTGGACGATATTCGGGATTTGTATAAGCGGACAAAGGATATTTCCATATTTGACAGTACCCTTGAGAAGAATAAGGATGATAAGACGAGAAGGACGGAGAAGCTGACCAAGCTCTTACAGAGACATGAAGAGAGAATCGAATTAAAGGAGCGGGAAGAAGCGATTCTTAAAATGATAGAGACTAATCAGCATCTGACTTTTCAGACAGAATTGCAGGGTGTTCAGCTTCAGGAGGTACGGAAAAAATTAGCAGAAATTGGTGAGATTACAGATGAAGAAGCATTGAAACTTGTAGTGGAAGATGAGGAGCTGTTTAAGAAATATCTCTACTATACGTCTGCAAAATATATTCAGCGTCTGAAGGAACCGAAAAATCAGGATTTGATGGAGATTGTAAACTGTCCGGATGAGGAAAAGAAAGTCAAGCAGTTTAATACCTATATCCGTCAGGAAGAAAATTTGAAGAAGTTCCAGAGAATTTTCCCGATTATTGCAACTACATCCATATCGGCACATAAGATTGGTGAGCCGGGAACTTATTTTGATATGGTCATCATGGATGAGGCAAGCCAGGGAAATATTGCCATGTCATTAGTGCCGATTATCCGAGGCAGAAGTCTTATGTTAGTAGGTGACCCGCAGCAGTTGAGCCCGGTAATTCTGCTGAATCCCATAGATAATGAGAAGCTTAAGCGGATTTATGGAGTGACAGATGAGTATGATTATATAAAGAATTCCATTTATAAGACCTATCTGGCATGTGATGCAGTCAGCGAGGAAATTCTGCTCAGCCACCATTACCGCTGCAATAAAAAAATTATTTCATTTAATAATAAAAAATATTATAACAACAAGCTGATTATCAACAGTCCGGATAAAGAAGCTAATCCGCTGATCTTTAAGAATATTCCAGCAAATACCACCAACTATAAGAATACAGCGCCGCAGGAAGTGGAAGAGATTATTTCGTTTATCAAAGAACATCCGGATAAGAGCATTGGTATCATTACTCCGTTTACCAATCAGAAAGAGCTGATTAACAAGGCGTTGAAAGACAATGGGATGGAAAATATTCCCTGCGGAACGGTTCATGCATTTCAGGGAGATGAAAAAGATGTTGTGCTTTTTTCGCTGGCAATCACCCAGCAGACTTATCAGGGAACTTATGACTGGTTGAAAAATAATAAAGAACTGATTAATGTGGCAACCTCCCGGGCAAAAGACCAGTTGGTAATATTGTCGGATATCAAGGAACTGAAGCGTCTGCATTCCGCTGGGGATGATGATATTTATGAGCTGGTAGATTATGTCCAGACCAACGGTGATGCGCAGGTGACAGCAAGAGAGACTTCTTCCAGGGCATTGGGAATCAAGCCGTACAGCACGCAGACAGAGGCTGCATTTTTAACCACATTAAATCATGCACTAGATAATGTGCTGAATACAAATAACCGCTGCGTTGTGCAGAGAGAAGTCAGCATTGCACACGTATTTCAGGAAAATGAATCCTATGACGACCTTTTTTATACCGGAAGATTTGACTTTGTGGTATATGAAAAAGGATACCGGGGACAGGACATGCCGATACTCGCCATTGAGTTAGACGGAAAAGAACATAAAGAAAATGCCATTGTACGGGCGAGAGACGAGAAGAAAAATGCAATTTGCCGGTCACATGGATTTGAGTTAATCCGGGTGGAAAATTCTTATGCTAGAAGGTATAATTACATTAAGAATATACTGATACAGTATTTTAAGAGTGTAAGGTAACGAAAAACCCCTTGACATCTCACCCCAAAACTTATTATATTTATAACAGTGTTATATAACGCTGTTATAAATGAAACGGAGGCATCAGTGACGAAACCAATCGAAGGCGTATCGGAAAGAATACTTTCCTGCGCAACGGAAGAATTTTTAGAAAAGGGTTATTCCGATGCATCGCTTCGCACCATTGCGGCGAAAGCGGGAACAACCACAGGTTCTATTTATTCC
>OGXL01002117.1_pt1 | contig 15245 bp, 21 predicted proteins | sample 1576311 | NCBI WGS metagenome assembly OGXL01 (sample SAMEA3541564, study PRJEB24748) | human gut metagenome | biome: human gut; feature: human-associated habitat; material: faeces | place: China | collected 2012 | reverse complement strand
GTGCCGACACGGAGATGGTCGGCTCTGCTTCAACCGGGGCCCAGGTCCAACGCCGGATTCCCGATGGTATCCGAATCAAAGGGCACGTAATTGACTGCGGACAGAGCTGTCAAAATATTCCCGCACAGCTCCGCCCTTGTTTCTTCCAGTCCGAACTGCAGGAGGGGATTGACACCCAGGTTCATAGTCAGTCCGTCATCTTCTTCCAACGCGTAATACTCGGAAGTCTGCGTCCGCAGGTTGGTGGAACTGACCGCCGTGTACCGGGTCACAAAATCAGAGAAACTGCTGGAAAACCGGTGCTTCTGCAAGATCTCCATCACCGGAGTTTCCCCGTACTGCCGGAACTCCAGCTTCCCTTCCCGGTTGACGCAGAAGAAGCCTCCCAGCACCTGTGCCGTAAAATACAGCACATCCCGGTAGGTCTCAATATCATTCTCCGGGTAAATGGAAAGCAGTTCCGAACCGTTGGGAAGCGCTTCGATATCCGCCTGGCTCTGGGCAAGTTCCACCCCGCAGGCGGTACTGCACAGCGCCATCATCCCGTAAGCCGTGCCGATGGTTTCAAAACCATTGAAAGCTCGGTCAAAACGGAGCATCCGGTCATAAGCCTTCAGTTCCAGCACATGCACCGTCCGGTTGGCCTCGCTCACTTCAAAGATCCCCATAGGGACAGCTTCGTAAGTCCCGTCCGCCAGCCGCAGATGATAGGACAGTTCCACTTCCGCGTCTTCCAGAGTGTACCGGTCAATGTCCAGGAACAGGCTGATCCCCATCTCCGCCGCGTACACCGCACCAAGCTCAATCTCAGAATTGCCGCAGCACTGAGCCGTGATATAGCCACTGCCTTTGACGATATCTTCCTGGTCAAAGAGATACTCCACGCCGCCTGCCGTGGTGATCTTCCCCGTCCAGTAATATTTCCGGGTGTTCCCCTGCACTGCCTGCAGGAACGCCTCGCTCACCGGGTACATCGGACACCCCTCCTTCCGTTTTCAGGCATCAAAAAAGCACCAATCATTTCTGACTGATGCTCTTACCCTATAAGTTCAATTCAAAAAATCTACCGCAGATACTGCAATACTTCATCCGCTTTTCTTTTGATATTTAAAGAAGATACCGAATCAAATTGTGTCTTTCGCGGATTTATTTGAATGATATTCGCAGAAGACGCAATATCATTCCAGTAAACACCCCCATAATTTCCCTCTGCTCCTATAACAAGTACAAGATCCGCTTTCTTGGCCCAGCTGCGAGCTTTTGCCACAGCTTCCGGCAGGAGTCCTATGTGCGAATAAACCGGGTAGCAGCAGTATAGTCCGCCGCATTCACATCTCGGCGCTCTGCCATTATTCCAGATGCGGATATCATAATTTTTCTTTCCGCAGCTCAGGCAGACATTTACTCCAAAACTTCCCTGAATTTCAGCAACATTCCGGGAGCCTGCCAATCCGTGTAGCCCATCCAGGTTTGTTGTAATAATTCCGTGGAGTTTTCCTTTCTTCTCAAGCTCGGCCAGTTTATAATGCGCCAGGCTTGGCCCTGTTTTAAAAATTGCATCCAGAAAAGAATGTTCTGCAATCCGATAATAATGTTCTGGAGCCATTTTCAGAATTTTTATTGACATGAACTGCAAAGTCTCTGCAAGGTTCAATCCATGCATGTCAGGAATTCCTGCAGAGACCGAAATTCCTGCTCCTGTTACAGCTAAAACGAAACTGCTTTCATTTATCATTCGCTGAAGTTCTTCAACCTGTCTATCCATCTATTGCACCCATTGGAAATTTTCTTTTCCTGCGCCTATTTCAAAATGATATTTTCCAATTCCAAGGTCGATTCCTGCAAAATGCCCATTTGTACAGGTAAGAGAGACTTTTCTGCCTTCTCCCTTTACCATATAAGCCTGTTTATTTAAAGCAGTCGGAGCACAGAGCAGCGCATCTACGCCATCCTTAAACCACTGCGGAGCAGTTCCCTTATACTGGCTGATCTCATCGGCAGATTTCGACTTATGCGGCACCCCCTGTGTTGCACCGTACCCTACTGCGATAATCCCATTTATTCTTCCGGCGATCTTATCCATATTTTTTTCTGCCCCTTTTCTGCTGAACATACCGCCTACCCACCAGGTATTCAGTCCCAATGTCTGAGCATAAAGAATAAGGTCACATCCGCAATAGCCAAGCTTTTCATCCAGATCCGGTGTATCTTCCCCCGCCAGTATAAAATAATTATTTACCCCTTTAGCCAGCAGCAGTTTTGCGATTTTACTGAGTCCTTCCCCGTTGCCCGTTACTAAGGATAGATTCAGATTATAGTTCCTGTTATTCTCCTCAATCCTTTTTTCCAAAAGCCGGACACTGTCGCCGGGTATTGGCTGATCTGTAAATTTCCGCACCATATGTCTTGCGCGCACCGCTTCTTTTATCGTCATGTCTATTTACTCCTCCTGTAATGTTTTCATTGTCTCATTCATTTTTGAGATCAGCTGTATAAACTGCAGGGTCTCTTCTTTTCCAAAACGTAAAATAATTTTCTCCATACGCATTTCCGCTTCCAGATCTTTCTGCCGAAGGATATCCATACCGGAAGCGGTAATCGTTATGATCAGGTTTCTCCTGTTTGCAGGATCCGTTTCCCTTTTTAAAAATCCTCTTTTTTCCAGAGAAGACAGCATTTGGGATACTGCTGCTTTTGTGACTGCGAGATATTCCCTGATCTCTGCCAGGTCGGCATTTCCATTTTCCGCTTCCGCAGCTTTTTTCATTAAAATATACTCCGGCATGCTTAGAGTTTCTCTCTCCCCGGCAGCTTTAGCAAATTCTGCCCCCAGCATACTTTTAAGAACAAACAGAGAATGAAGAAAATCCGTTTTAACATGATCCAAATTTGTCATCCCTTTCTTTAGTTCTTTACTATTAAGTCCTTAACCATAGTAACATTGCTCAGGTAAAAAAACAAGAGCATCTTTCTCAAAAGAATGATTCGCTCAAAACAAAACTCGGTTTTTTCTATATCTCCTTCAGCGTAAAACTCACCGTCCACAGCCCTTTCCGTGATGTATCTTTTACCAGAGAAGCCTTGTACCCCTCCACATACATCTCCGCTGTCTTCACCGCCAGCGTCTCCGTGTCAAAATATCCCACCGTGATTTTTTCCTGCTGCTTAAACTCCGTCAAAATCTTCAGCCATTTTGCCGACACGGAAAACGTCACGGGGATGCTCACCACGCCTGCGCGCACCACATCCCGCTGCACCGTCCCAGCCTCCGTCTCCCCGCCGGAATCCGCTTCCACGTCATCCATCTGAACCTCATAGGAATCCGGCGGGGGGAGGGTTGTGCCGTCAAAAGTCAGATACTGTATAAATGCCATCGCTTATCTCCCTCCTGACCGCAGGTTCTGTCTTGCCTGCGCCGTCACCACAAGTTCATCTAAAAGCGTACCGCCCACATATACCGGGATCACGATATTCCCCTGCGGACCGGAAAATCCCGCCAGGGCTTCCGATACTGCGGAAGAAATCCCGGAGATCAGGTCAGACATATTCCCGCCGGATAAAGCGCCATCGGCATAGCCATACTCTGACCCGTTCACCTTCGGAGAAATCACCATGTCCGAAGCCACATCCCGGACAGCTTTCTCCACCAGGTTCCGGTTCTTTTCAATCCCACTCGCCAGTCCCTTCATAAAGTCCGGCATCCAGGTCTCATAATCTGCCAGCGGCCCCTCATCCGGAGCTGAGAAGTGCAGGAAAGAGCGGATCCGGTCAGCCAGACCGGAAACGGTGTTGATCACACCCTGGATCATGCTGGAAATTCCGTTGATCAGCCCCTGGATAAAATCCTTCCCCCACTGGAACGCCTGTCCAGGCAGCCCGGTGATAAACCGGATGGCGGAAGAAAATCCATTGTTCACAACCGAATACAGTCCGGAAAGGGCAGAGCCGATCCCAGAAACCATCCGCTGGAAAGCGGACACCGCCGCCTCACGCAGCGCGGAGGCGATATTCACTACCGTGGTCTTGATTCCGTTCCAGACAGAAGACGCCGTCTGCTTCATAGCGGACCAAATCTGAGATGCAAACTGGGACAGCGCCGAAAGCACCGTCTCCACTCCCTGCTTCAGCCCCGAAGCTGCGGAAGTCACCGCCTGACGGATTCCCGACCAGATCTGGGAGGCGGCATTTTTGATATTGTTCCAGATATTGGCCGCATCGGACGCAAGCTGGGAGAAATTCCCCGTTACCAAATCAATCAGCAGAAGCACCGGAGCCAGGATCACATTTTTCAGCAGTTCAAAAGCGCCGGAGGCAATCTGGCAGATCCCCGACCAGATCCCCTGCAGGGTATTCTTTGCGTTTTCCCACAGAGATGTGATGGTTGTAACCACCAGCTGGACAATAGGATTCTGCAGGATCGCGTTCCAGGTATTCGTGAAAAACGCGGATACCTGCGACCACAGGCCGCTCCACCAGTCCGGGATCGCAGAAAAAAAGCCGATGAAAATCTGGAACGCCGCCGGGATGGTCTCCGTAAAGAAAACCACCACCCCGTTCCATAATTCCATCAGCTTCTGGGATACTATCTGCCACAAATTCCCGAACCACTCCGTGATCGCTCCCCAGTTTTTTACAATGGCGATGATTCCGGCAATGGCCGCCGCCACCCCAGCGATGATCCCGATCACCGGGAGCAGGGAAATGTTCAGCGCCCCAAAGGACACCGCCAAGGCCGCGATCACCGGTGTCAATGCAGTAAATGCCACAAGCAATGCGCCCAGGATGATGACAAAGTTCTGCACCGGCTCCGGCAGCATCCCGAACACCTCGCTCACTGCCGTAATAATGGCCACCAGAGGCGGCAGAACCACATTGGCCAACTCCACGATCTTTTCCCCAAGGGGAACCAGCGCCTGCTGCAGCTTCCGGGTATTCGCTTCCATCTCCTGCATGGGCGTCTGTGTCTGGCTAAATAAGTTCTGCGCCGATCCGGCCACGCTGTCATAAGTCTCTCCCACGGAAGTCAGGGAAGTAATGAATTTCAGGTTCCCGTCCTCGGCCATGGTGCCAAAGGCTTCCGCCGCCATATTCAGGGCCTGCTGTTCGTTGGTACAGTTTGCGATATCCGCCACAATGGAATCGATCACCTGCTTCTGGGTGGCCTCCCCGTTCTGCCATGCCAGGAACAGGGACTGGGTTTTCTGGGAATACAGGTCTATGGAATCCCCGATGGTCCCATCCGCCAGACGGGTAGTCACCTCGTTGATGGCATCATTGACCTTGTCCAGATTGTATGCCCCGCCCTGCAGGCCGTTCTGCAGAAGCTGGAAATACTCGGAAGCGGAATACCCTGCCTGCTCAAATTTTCCGGCGTACTCGGACAGATTGTCTCCTAACTCATTGGTCTTGTCCAGACCGTTCTGGGTACCCCGGACAATATAATCCATGGCTTCCTGGGCGGTCAGGCCATACTGCTTCATCAGGGAGTTGACGCCCCGGAGGGTTTCATTCATATCTATCCCGTACAGTTCTTCCAGAGTCAGCGCCTGCTTCGTCAGGTTGGTCAGGTCGGTATCTCCCAGATCCCCCAGGTTCTTCTTGACCATGATGACCGCTTCCGCCACCGCGTCCATGCTCTGGCCCACACCGGAGCCATACACATTTTTTACAATCTCAGCGCTGGCTTCGGCTGCCTCCCCAGTCTCCCCGAAGTAGGCGTTTACCTTAGAAACGGCCGTCTCAGTCTCCGCATAAGCGGACACCGCCTTATCGCCCACATCCTGGATCTTATCCCCCACCGCAGATAACTGGTCAGCGGCTTCCATCAGCGCCGCGCCCTTAGTGGCCTGAGCAATCTCCCCGATATCATCCGCAGCGCCTTGGGCTGCGTCACCCACATCATTCAGATCATTGATCAGGTTTCGTACCGCCTGCCCGTCATCTACCGTATCCAGGGCGGCGGTCAGCTGTTTGATATCCGCCTTCCCGCCGGTGACCGCTTTCCCGATCTTCTCCACAGCGGTTTTCAGCTGGTCAGAAGAAGCCGTCCCATTCCGGATCGCCGTCACCAAACGGCTCCCCAGCACATAGGCATAATCATCCACACTGGATCCCGTAACCGCAAACAGCTTATTCAGACGCTCCGTATTGGCAGAAAGCCGTTCCTGCTCCGACTGCAGGCCGGAAAGGTCCGCCTTATACCGGTTCAGCGTCCCTCTGGTTTCCTCAACCTCCCGCTGGAAAGCCATGTACTGGTCCTTCCCCAGGTCGCCCCGCTCAAAGGCTTTCGCCACATCTTCCTGAGCCTGCTCCAGGGCTTCCAGCTTCTTTTCCGTATCCCCGATGGCCGACTGCAGAAGCTCCTGCTTTTGCGTCAGAAGAATGGTATTGGACGGATCCAGTTTCAGAAGGTTATTCACATCCCGAAGCTGGCTCCGGGTCTTCTTTATGGAATTGTTCACTGCGGCAAGCGATTTTTCCAGCCCGCTGGTATCGCCGCCGATCTCTACCGTAATGCCCTTGATCCGGCTCGCCATGTGTCACCACCTCCTGAAAATGAGCATGAAAAATGCCCGGATCACTCCAAGCAATCAAAAATTTCTAAAATTATATTTTGTAATACATATACTTGCTATTCGCATACAATAGTGTTATAATAAAGTCAAATAGAACACAGAAAGGAGATATTTCTATGGCTCTGACAACTTTAACCGCAAGGGTAGACCAGAAAGATAAAGCCGACTTTGACAAATTTTGTTCCAATGTCGGATTAAATACATCCACCGCGATCAATCTTTTTGTGAAAGCAGTTTTACGCGAAAAACGCATCCCGTTTGAAATCGCCCAGGCTCCCGACCCATTTTTTTCCGAAGCGAACATGGCCTATGTAAAAAAATCCGTCCAGGAGCTGCGCGAGGGCAAAGGCACCGCACACGAACTGATTGAGGTGGAAGATGAGTGAAAAAATCTGGTCTGACGATGCCTGGGAAGACTACCTCTACTGGCAAACCCAGGACAAAAAAACAATCAAACGTATTAACCAACTCATAAAGGATATTGAGCGCAACGGCTGCATGGAAGGGATCGGGAAACCCGAACCCCTTACCGGCGACCTGCAAGGTGAGTACAGCCGCAGGATCAACGATAAAGACCGCCTGGTCTATCATATGGAAAACGGACGTATCTATATTGCTCACTGCCGGGGTCACTACGGTGATAAATAAGCCGCTATATCCCGCCCACCAGGGCGGGATATTTTGTTTTCCATCAGAATCTATCAAAGTCCTCCTGCGTTGCCACCACCGCATACTTATGCTCATCGTTCCGGCTCTCCACATACATATCATTCACCATCCCGATAGTCAGAAGATCCAAGTCTCGGATGGACAGCCCCAGCTGCACACACCGCAGGAGGAACAGCGGCGTTGTCATTTCCCGGTCAGTCGGGCGAAGTTTTTTTTAGCCTGCACATCCGTCTGGGTGTTCAGACCCCACAGCTCAATGATCTGGGGCAGTACCTGATAGATGGAAAAGGTATTGAATCCGTCCAGCCATTCCTCCGGCGTATCCGGGATGGAAGGGTCGGCGTGCTTCGCCATCACATAGGCAATGTTCTCAAACATTTCCAAAGAGAACAAATCCAGGTTGGAATTCTCCGGGTCGTTCTTATCGATCCCTTTTTCCAGATCCCGCAGGTCTTTATAGATATCCCGGTGGAACCGCATCCGGTAGATCCGGGGGATAGCGGCGGAGGCCTTAAAAGGAACCTCCTGCCCGTCAATCATGATATTCCGTTTCATGCTCATAAGGTCTCCCCTCCTGTCTCATCATCTGTCCCCTGTCCCCCGGACTGCTGTGTCCCGGAGGTATCCGGCGTCACCTCCGGCAGATACACTGCTGTATACCATCCCGTGTAAACGGTATCCGTAGTGCTGTCCCCGGTACGGGCTTTCACATACCCATTGGCCAGGGGTGCCGCCGTGATGGCCAGCGTTTCCGTCTGCACCTCAATCTCCTCCTCATTGGTCGCGGACTCAATGTTGGGCCTGGCCGCAGAGCAGTTGTACAGCACATGGCGGATCTTCTTCACATCCCCGTCAAACTCAAAAAGCAGGGCGAAGTTCGCTGTCTCCACATTGGCGCTCTCCACCAGCACACTGTTGTCATCCAGGGATTCCTTCAGCACATCCGTCCGGAAGCTCTCCGGCACCATGGCCAGTTCCAGATCCCCCTCATAGCCCATGTTGTTGGAGATCGTATAGTAGGCGTACCCATCCGCGTAAAAATTGGACGGCTCGCCGTTTGGTTCCAAGGACAGGGATACCGCGCCCGGCATAGCCACCGGCGTCCCGAAAGTGACTTCCCCGTCCTCATCCACCGTAATCAGTGCGTAATGCACATTGCAGATATTAAATTTTACCTTATTCTTCTTCGCAGACATTTCCTGCTCCCTCCATTTCCTTATCCGTCCTGTCCTGCGCTTTCCTCACCTATCGGCATCTCAAACACATACAGGACCTCGTACAGCTTTTCTCTGTCGATCCAGGTCTCCGATTTCTCATAAAAAATACCGCAGGCGTCCAAAGCATCTTCCAGCTTCCTCTCCGCGGCGAAATCCTTCTGATCCGTATATAATTCCACCCGCGCCTCGCTGATCCGGTAATAGACCTTCCCGTCTGCGGAAAAGTTATCGCTCCCCGGAAGCAGATAACAGACAAAGGGCGGATCCGGTGCTTCCCCTTCCGCGAAATGGTCATAGGCATAGGGAAAGCCGGCGTTTTTCAAAATATCCAAAAGTTTATACATCCCTCAGGCTCCTTTCGATCTCTTCTTCCAGCTGCCGGATGCCCTTTTCCTCCGCCGGGGCGATATGGGCTTTGCCCTCCACCCGGCCGCCGTCCCGCTTCGCATGGCCGTACTCCAGCAGATGGGCCAGCTGATAGCGGTTTTTGGAATGGACCGTCAGCGTCAAGCTGCTGGATGTCTCTTTTGTCTTTTTCACCGCCCAGCTTTTGGCGTACTCCCCGGTATCCTTCGGGGCGTTGGCGCGGATCTCCTTCCTTACCGTCTCCCCGGCATCCCGGACCGCCTGCTTCACATCCTCCGCAGCCAGGTCCGCGTACTCTTCCAGCGTCTCCATGACGGCGTCCGCCAGTTCCCCGATCTGTACCGTCTGTCCCATTGTCACCGCCTCGCTTTCTCACACCGGAACTTCAGTGTTTTCTTCTTATAGTTCATATGGTCCACAGCCGCGATGTTGTAAATCTCCCCGCCGAACAGGACGCGGAACCCGTCCGTCGTCACCTCCGCCGCCTGTTTACAAAAACGGACGGTAAAGGCAATGTCAGAATCCGCAACCGTCAATCCGGCTGCTGCCTTTTCCTTCCCGCCCTCACCGCTGACTGTGGCATGGCAGGTATAATAATCCTCCCAGACATTCCTCCGGTTTCCGATATCGTCCGCAGCTACGGAATTCTTCTGGAAGGTCACTTTCACATTCAGAAGGGCAATCTCCATCAGAACGCCTCCTTCCGGCTGCCGAAGAGCAGGGAGCGCAGCGTCAGGACCAGGGCATGGTGGTCAGCTTCCTCCCGATGCTCATACAGATAGGCCACTGTATACATCACCGCCGGTTTCCCATTCTCTGCCTCCTGCAGGCCGCTTTCCTCATCTGTCCGCAGGATATCCATGCACATCCGCTCCGCTGATGCCAAAAGCGCAGTGATCAGCCCGTCATCCTCACTGTCATCCACCCGGAGGTAATTTTTCATTTCTTCCAGGGTCACCAGCATTCTTCCTGCCCTCCTTCACTATCGGCAGTGCCTCTGTAAGTGAAGGCACCGCCGTTTTTCTCACATCAATCCATCAGGCGCTGGCCTTCTGCGCCAGCACCTTCACTGCCTCGGAAAGCACCAGCTTCCCATCCACCCTCTGGGATCCAAGAAAGCCCACCTGTCCGTTGGCAGCATACAGTTCATTCAGCCGCTTAAAGGAACGTCCCTGCCGGTCTGCGATCCAGTAATAGCTGAAATCGCCGAAGGCAATGGTCTTTGCCCCCGCCGCGATCACCGGCATATAGGCGGAGGTCTTCACCGGCCTGCCAAGGAGCGTATCCGGCGTACCGACCGCAAGGGAAGGCTGCCACAGGTACTGCCCAGTGGAATCCTTCAGTTTCCGCACCGCCTTGATGGTGGAATCGTTCAGCACCCACACCGCCTTCTTCCGGTACGGGGATTTCAGGGAATAGAACAGATCCATCAGCTCATCCGCCGTAATGGCTGTAGAGGAAGCTGCCGTCACCCCGGTCTCGGCGCCGCCGGTGGCTGCCAGCACACCCAGAGGCTTCCCGGAGCCATCCCCGGTAAAAAACGCCTCTTCCTCCTTCGCCCCAATCCGGCGGGCAAACTCCTTTGCGATATAAGATTCCAGGTCAAAGACGCTGTCATTTAAAAGTTCCTCGGATACCTTGATCATGGTGCCCACCTTATAAGCCCCAATGGATACCTGGCCGAAGGAATCATCGCTCTCCGTATAGGCCCCTTCCTCATCGATCCAGGAAGCGGTCCCTTTCGTCGCCACCACCGGGATCTTCCGGTCGCCGCTGGAAGTGCGGATCACATTTGCCAGCTGGCGGAACACATTTTCCTCTTCCAGTGCTTCCACCAGGGTGCGCTCATACTCATCCGGCACCAGATACCCGCCCTCGGAATCTGTGCCCTCTTCCAGGGCGTTGACCACGCTGGGAAGCGGCACCTTGGAGCGCATGGCGTTCCAGAAATTGGCCTTGTACTCTTCCGAAGCCCTCCCGGTCTTTTCCTTTCCCCCGCTGCCGGATGCCGGGCGCCCGGTCAGGGGCTGATTCACCGGCTGGGACAATTCCATCTCAAAGGCTTCCTGCCGCTCCATACGGGCAATCTCTTTTCCCAGATCCGTGATCTCCTGTTCCATACGGGTATAGGCGGCGTCATCCTCCGCAGACAGCACACCTTTTTCATTCCTGTGGGAATCCAGGAAAGCCTTCGCTGCCTCCCACGCCTTCGCCCTCTTTTCTCTCAGTTCTAAAATCGTCATCGTCATGTCCTCCTCTAATTCTTCAATAAATTAAGCCGCTCATAGAGACTGTCTACACTGCGGCCTGTCGATTCGGTTTTCAGTTTTGTCCTGCACTTTGCCGCGATCTTATCCATTAAGGAATTAACTGCGGCAGCTTCGGAATAGAGCATGCTCACCGCTGCCGGCTCCATGTCATCCGGAACTTCAGAACGTTTCAGGATCCCATCGGCAAAGCCCAGTTCCACCGCTTTCCCGGCATCCATCCAGGTTTCCGCGTCCATCATATGGGACAGCTTCGCCCTGGACAGACCAGTCTTGATCTCATAGGCGTTGATGATGGAATCCTTCACGCTTTCCAGCATCTCAATGGCTTTCTGCATCTCCCCGGAATCTCCCCAAGCAATGGTGGCCGGGTTATGGATCATCAGCATGCCTACCGGCGAGATCAGTACCTGCGTTCCTGCCATGGCAATCACGCTTGCAGCGGATGCCGCGATCCCATCGATCTTTACCGTGACATTCCCTTTATAATCCATCAGCATGTTGTAGATCTGCGCCGCGGCCACACAGTCCCCTCCGGGGCTGTTGATCCACACCGTGATATCGCCGCTCCCTGCCATCAGCTCCTCCTTAAAAAGAGCCGGCGTGACTTCATCGTCATACCAGCTCTCTTCCGCGATGGTTCCATTCAGGAACAGCACCCTTTCAATCCTCTCCTCACCGGAATCCTGATCCCGGATCTTCCTGCTCTTCCAGTTCCAAAATTTCTTCATCGGATCTCTTCTCCTTTCCCCTCAAAATCATCTGCCCCTGCAGGCATCCCCTGCTGACCTGTTCCAAACAGCCCGGCATCCGCAAGCTTCGTCATGTTCCCGTTGATCAGATACAGATCCCCGCCCTGCTCCGCCGGAATCCGGTCCAGGTTTTCCAGTTCCCGGATATCATTAGCGCTCATCCAGCCATTCTGCCTTGCCGTGGCATATCCGTTCATCCGGCTCTGGTAGTCCCCTCTGAGCAGTCCGTCCACGTTGAACTTGATGAAATACTTTGATTTCTCTTCCCTAGACAGCAGTGAGCGCACCATGGACTGCTCCCACCGGGATACCCAGGGATCCAGGGTATATTTCACGAATTCCAGGGACTGCTGCTCGATATTGTTGAAAGACGATTTTTCCAGATCCCCAATCATATGGGGCGGCACCCGGAAGATCCGGGCAATCTCATCCAGCTGGAACTTCCTGGTTTCCAGAAACTGCGCCTGCTCCGGCGAGATGGAAATGGGCGTATACTTCATCCCTTCCTCCAGCACCGCCACCTTGTTGGCGTTCCCGCTTCCTCCGAAGGTCCTTTGCCAGCTTTCTCTCACCCGGCTTGGATCCTTGATCGTCCCCGGATGCTCCAGCACCCCGGAAGGCGCCGCGCCGTTGGCGAAAAACTTCGCCCCGTATTCCTCGCAGGCCATGGCCATGCCAATGGCGTTCTTCGCCATGGCGATGGGCGAGTATCCAACCAGCCCGTCAAATCCCAGCCCTGGGATATGCAGAACCTCATAAGGGGACAGCCGGACAATGGATCCCTTCATGGTCGGGGCGTCATCGGAACACAGCGTATATTCATAGTACAGCTGCCCCTTTTCATCCCGATCCACATACATCCGGTCTGCCATTAAAGGATATAAGGCAATCACCTCACCCCTTCCGTTCCGGATGATCTGGGCGTAGGCATTTCCCCATAAAAGCAGATGCGTCATCAGCGTCTCCCGGAACACGAAGGACGTCATCTCCGGGTTCGGCTCATCATGAAGCAAAAAATAAAGCGGATGTTCCACCGCCTTTTCTTTTCCTCCATCATCGGTATATCTATAGAATTGCAATGGCAGGCCTGCCACCGCCTCCGACAGGATCCTCACGCAGGAGTACACCGCTGTCATCTGCATGGCTGTCCGCTCATTCACCCGCTTCCCGGATGTGCTTCCTCCCATAAAGAAGGTATAGCCGCTACCGGACGTCCGGTTTTCCGGCTTATCCCTGCTCCTTCCAAATCCAAACAAACTTAAAATTCCCATCAAAACCTCCTGATCCTGTCAAAACACCAGCAGTCCTCTGGTATCGTAAACAGATTCCCTGGTATCATTCCCGCACCGGATTGCCCGGTCCAGCCCCATGATCGCCGCGATCGCTCCATCGATCTTCTCCGTGGACTTTTCCTTGTCCGCCTTGATGTTCCCTGCCGGATCCGTGCGGATAAAGATGTTGTCCATCATCCACCGCAGCACCGGATGCCCGCCGTGGGCGATCCTCTGCTCCAATGTCAGCTTCATCAGTTCCTTGGTAGGCGGCGACATGTCCTTAAAGCCCTGGCCGAAGGGAACCACCGTGAATCCCATGCCTTCCAGGTTCTGGACCATCTGCACGGCGCCCCACCGGTCAAAAGCGATCTCCCGGATGTTGAACCGTTCCCCCAAGCGTTCAATGAATTTCTCAATATAGCCGTAATGCACCACATTTCCCTCCGTGGTCTGCAGGAAACCCTGCCGTTCCCACACATCATAGGGGACATGATCCCTGCGCACCCGCAGATCCAGCGTCTCTTCCGGGATCCAGAAATACGGGCGCAGGTAGAACTTATCTTCTTCATCCAGGGGCGGGAATACCAGGACAAACGCCGTAATGTCCGTAGTGGAGGAAAGATCCAGGCCGCCGTAGCAGACACGCCCTGCCAGTTCCTCTTCATTGACCGCGAAAGCGCATTGATCCCATTTCTCCATCGGCATCCATCGCACCGCCTGCTTCACCCACTGGTTCAGCCGCAGCTGCCGGAAAGAGTTTTCCTCTCCCGGATTCTGCTTCGCCGACTCGCAGGCCACTTTCACCTTGTCCATCCCCACTGTGATGTCCAGCGAAGGATTTGCCTTCTTCCAGACCTTCGGGTCAGTCCAGTCGTCACCCTCATCCGCCCCATAGATCACCGGGTAAAAAGTCGGATCGATCTTCCGGCCTTCCAGGATATCCTTTGCTTTCTGGTGTGTCTCATAACAGATGGAGTTGGTATCCGTCCCCGCTGTGGTGATCAGAAAATACAAAGGCTGCATCCTGGCATCGCCGGAACCCTTTGTCATCACATCAAACAGCTTCCGGTTCGGCTGGGTATGCAGCTCATCAAAGACCACTCCGTGGATGTTGAATCCGTGCTTGCTGTATGCCTCGGCTGACAGCACCTGGTAAAAGGAATTGGTCGGATGGTAGATGATCCGTTTCTGGGATGCCAGAATCTTTACCCGCTTGGAAAGCGCCGGGCACATCCGCACCATATCCGCCGCCACTTCAAAAACAATGGACGCCTGCTGCCGATCCGCGGCACATCCACCTCCGCCGGGCTGATGTTCTCGCCGCCCCGGATGATGAGTTCCTTCAGACGGCCGGTCAGATGCACGTTCCCATCGCCGTCCAGATACCCCATATCCCCGGTGTGGAGCTAACCGTCGGCGTCTATAGTCCGGGCGGTGCACTCCGGCTGGCGGGGAACCTCTCTGGGCATTGCCCCCCAGGCGGTGGCCAAGATGACCGCCCTTTACGGCAGTGACCCCGGGGACATCCTGGCCGCCATCGGTCCCGGGATCGGTCCCTGCTGCTTTGAGACCCACGATGATGTCCCCTCCGCCATGGTCCAGCGACTGGGGGAGGACATTCTCTCCCACTGTGTCCCCCTGGCCCACGGCAAGTTCTCTGTGGACCTGAAGGGGATCATCCATTGGCAGCTGACCCAGGCGGGTCTGGCGGACGGCCATGTGGACACCCTGTCCCTGTGCACCGCCTGCCACCCGGAGCTCTACTGGTCCCACCGGAAGATGGGCGACCAGCGGGGCAACCACGCCGCCATGCTCCAGCTCCTTCCCTGACCCCACCGTCCTCTTGGGGCCGTTATCCCCACAGCAAAGGAGTCGATTCCCATGCACCAATCTTCCAACCACTCCAAATTTCAGCGGATGCGCCGCAGGCTGGACCTGTTTCGGCAGAAAAAAGAGGAACAAAGCGTGTCCCACCCCCTGCGCGCCTGCCTGCCCTTTCTCTGCGCCACAGGGGTACTGATGACCACCGTGGTCACTGCCGCCTCCTGCACCCTGTGCTATCGGGTGGACGCCCAGGTTCCAGGAAAAACAAGCAGGTGGACAGACCGGTATGGTGCTGGCATTA
>OGXL01002116.1_pt1 | contig 15245 bp, 21 predicted proteins | sample 1576311 | NCBI WGS metagenome assembly OGXL01 (sample SAMEA3541564, study PRJEB24748) | human gut metagenome | biome: human gut; feature: human-associated habitat; material: faeces | place: China | collected 2012 | reverse complement strand
ATCATTTTTACAAAGGGAATTGCACCCACCCTGTAGGTCTCCTTGATAATCTGCTTTACCAGCGGCAGCGGATGCACGCCGTTGCAGGAAATCCAGACCTTTTCGCCCTTTTCCAGTTTGCAGGAAAAATGCACGAGGTTATATGCTAATGTTTTGATTCTTTCATCCATTTGAATAAGCTCCTTTCGTGCCGTAAAAACGGCTTTCTTCCATAGTATTGTACAATGTTTTACGAAAATACGCAAAGAAATTGACAAACATAGGCGAAAAAAGATAAAATAATAAAATATGGCAAGAAAGGGGGATTTTTGATGCGTGTAGCAATTCCCACAAAAAACAACAGAATCGATCCGCAGTACAGCCGTGCGGCGGAATTTACGATTTATGAAATAGAAATCGAGCTGGTGAAGAAAAAGGAGATTGTTCCACTTGGAAAAACCGCCATTGCGGATTTTCTGACAGAGCAGGGTATTAACGCCGTTATTTGTGGCAACATCCGTTCCTCTGCCCGTAATATTCTCCGCGCAAAGCGGATTGAGCTGACCTATGGGGTGCTTGGCGAGGTGGATGATGTGATGATTCGCTATCTCAGCGGCGAGCGTTTGGGGGATATTGATGAAAACGCCTACTGGAAAGCAGGCAGAGAAGGAGAGTAATCTATGGCACTACTGGAACGTTTTTTTCCGGATATTTATGTGAAATCTGTATTTGAGCTGCCCTTGGAGGATCTGAAAAAGCTGGGCATCCGCACCATCGGAGAATTGGCTCAGGCGGACCCTAAGATACTGGAGCTGCATCTGAAAAGCCACGGACGGATGCTGTGGAATTTTGCCAACGGCATCGACGACTCCCCCGTGGTCACCTGGAAGACAGAGGCGAAGGGTATCGGCAACTCCACCACCTTGCCTGCGGACGTGACAGGGCGGGAGGAGGCGGCCAAGATCCTCCTCGGACTGGCCGAGAGCGTGGGCGGAAGACTCAGGAAAGCCGGACAGAAGGCGGGCATGGTCAGCGTGGAGATCAAGTACGCCACCTTTGAGACCAGCTCCCACCAGAAGCAGCTCTTCGGGGAGACGGCAAGCGATACGGTGCTCTACCAGGCGGCCATGGAGCTCTTTGACGAGCTGTGGGACGGCCGGCCCATACGTCTTCTTGGCATCCGCACCTCCAAGCTGGTGAGGGAGGATGAGCCCTGGCAGATGAGCATCTTTGACCTGCCTCATGCACAGACTCCGGCGGGGACAGGGCAGATGGCAAAGAGAACAGCAAAAGCGGGTAAGGGAAGCGTGCCGGGAGAAAAGCCTGCATGCTCATACCCACAATATGGTCATCTTTGCCGGAATGAAGAGAGCAGAAGAGAAGCTCTGCAAACGCCCTGAAGCAGGAGAAACTGTCCCGGGCTCTGGATCAGATCCGCCAAAAGTTCGGGGAGGACGCGGTGGTGAGAGGCAGCTTTCTCAAAAAAGCGGAAGATGACACCAACGATTGACAGACCAGGAACAGACCGATATAATGAATAAGTAAAAGAGCAGCAGCGAATTATAATTCTATAGTTTGCAGCTGCTTTTTTGTGCGATACGCCCGGAGAGAGGCCGCCGCTCTTGCACGAGAGGGCATCCGACGGGCAGCTGTCATCGAAGTGGAAAGGAAGAAAGAATAAATGAAAAGCATCAATTGGAAAGAGATAGGCATGGACATACTGATAGATATTGTAGCAGGTATGGTCATTGCCATAGGAATTTATAACTTTGCCCTGTATGCCAATTTCCCGGTGGCGGGATTTTCCGGCATGGCCATTATCTTGTATCACCTCCTTGGCATTCCGGTGGGCGCGGGGACCATTATACTGAATGTGCCGGTGGCGATCTTCTGCTATAAATTTCTGGGAAGGACGTTTTTTCTGAAGTCAGTGAAATCCATGGTCATCTCATCGTTTCTGATGGACTATGTGTCTCCTCTTCTTCCTGTATATGAAGGAGACAGACTCCTGGCTGCTCTGTGCATGGGCGTGCTGACAGGCATCGGATACGCGCTGATCTTTATGAGAGGCTCATCCACCGGAGGGCAGGATTTTATCAGTGTGGCGATCAGGAAAGTGAAGCCCCACATGACGCTGGGCGTGATCACATTTGTGCTGGACATGATGACTATTATGCTGGGAAGCGTGATCGTGTTCAAGGATGTGGACGGATTTATCTACGGCCTTATCGTGACGTATCTCATGGCCACTGTGATGGACCGCATCATGTACGGTATAGACGAAGGAAAAATGACGCTGATCGTTACGGACAAGGGTAAAGAGGTGTCCGGCAAGATCGATGAATACCTGGACAGAGGCTCCACCATCATCAAAGGAACCGGCAGTTACACAGGGCAGGAGAAGGACATTGTCATGTGCGCCAGCAACAATAAAGAAATGTACACCATCAAAAGGCTGGCAAGACAGGTGGATCCCAAATCTTTTACTATTATCATGGAGTCCAATGAGGTGGTGGGAGAAGGCTTTAAGGAAGAGCTGGAAGAGTTGTAAAAGGGATCCCAAAAGGGGGCGCATTACTTGACAAGCCAGGGTATTCCTGCGTTATAATATGCTAGTATAAATATGTACGGAGAGAAGGGCAGAAATCATGGAATTTAAACAAAGAGAATTCATTCCCGTCCTGCTTGGCGGGGATATTAATACTTACAGTGTGGCTCGGGCATTTTACCAGCAGTATCAGGTAAAATCGTACGTCTTTGGCAAGTACCAGACAGGCCCCAGCTTCAACAGCCAGATCACGATATACGAGGGTAATCCGAAGATCGATACGGACGACTATTTCCTGGAGAGGATCAGTCGTTTTGCCGGGGAGCATAAGGATAAGAAAATCCTGCTCATCGGCTGCGGGGACAGCTATGTGGCGCTGGCAAGCCGCCATAAAAATGAGCTGCCGGACAATGTCATTGCTCCCTACATCGACTTCGATCTGATGGACAGCCTGCAGCAGAAGGAGCGGTTTTATCAGCTCTGCGAGAAGCACGGCGTGGATTATCCAAAGACCATTGTATACAAGAAGGAGATGGGGCTTGACTTTGCCTGCGATTTCCCTTATCCGGTGATCCTGAAACCGTCCAACAGCATCGCCTACTGGGAGCACCCGTTCCCCACACAGAACAAGATCTACAAGCCGGGCAGCAGGAAGGAACTGGAGGAGATCATTACCCAGATCTACGATGCGGGATATGACGATGATCTGATCATCCAGGACATGATCCCGGGAAATGACGAGTACATGAGGGTCCTCACATCCTACTCTGACCGGAACGGGAAGGTGAAGATGATGTGCCTGGGACATGTGCTTCTTGAGGAACACACTCCCCACGGCCTGGGCAACCATGCGGTCATCATCACAGAGCCAAATCAGGAGCTCATGGGAAGAGTGAAAAATCTTCTGGAGGATCTCCACTATGTGGGATTTTCCAACTTTGATATCAAATATGACAAGAGGGACGGTACCTACCGTTTCTTTGAGATCAACACAAGACAGGGGCGCAGCAACTACTATGTGACAGGCTCCGGGTTCAATGTGGCAAAATACTTTGTGGAGGATTACATCTACAACCGGGAACTGCCCTATGAGGAGGCCACAGAGGAGCATCTCTGGATGACCGTACCAAAGGGCGTTGCCTACAAGCACGTGAAAGATCCGGCCATGGTGGCGAAGATGAAGAAGCTTGTGAAAGAGGGGAAAATGGTCAATCCTGTCTTCATGCGGGGCGATCTGAAGCCTATGCGTTTCCTTAGGATGCTGAAAACACACTGGAAACAGTACGGCTATTTCAACAAATATTACCAGTAAACTGTCAGGAATAATAAGGGAGAGCCAATGGGAGAAGGAAAAGAAAAAAAGATACTTGGCGTGATCGGAGGCATGGGGCCGGAGGCAACCAGCTACTTCTATGAGAATGTTATCGCCCACACAAAGGCGCAGAAAGACCAGGATCACATCAACATGGTGATTCTCAGCCATGCGGATATACCGGACCGGACAGAGGCCATCAAGAGCGGGGACAGCGAAAAGCTGGTCCATATGCTGCAGGAGGATGCAAGGACACTGGAAAAGCTGGGGGCAGCCAATATTGCCATCACCTGCAATACATCCCACTATTATTATGAGCAGATCCAAAAGGCTGTGTCCATTCCTATCATTGACATGATCCATGAGAGTGTGGCATATGCAGTGAGAGAGCTCCCGGATGTGAAGCGGATCGGCATTATGGGGACAGACGGGACCATCGGTTCCCGGATCTATCACAAAGAATGCCGAAAGCTGGGCGTGACGCCGGTAAAACCTTCACCGGAGCGGCAAAGAGATGTGATGTCCCTGATCTATGATGACATTAAGAGCGGAAAGAGAGGAGACCGGGCCAAATTTGACCGGGTTATGAGTGAGTTTATGAGAAAGAACTGCGATGCAGTGATCCTGGCCTGTACCGAGCTCTCTGTGTTCAAGGGCAAGCACGAGATACCCACCATATGTCTGGATGCCATGGATGTGCTGGTGCGGGAGGCCATCCTGCGCTCAGGGGCAGAATATCAATAAAACCAGTAAAAACATACATAAGAAAATCATTGAGGGAGATCAGTTAAATGGGAAAGATGCAGTATTATACCGTGAAGGATTATGTGGAGCTGCTTGAAAAGAGGGGTATGCTCCTGGAGAACAGAGTGGAGGGGGAAGAGGACCATGTGATCCGCAACCTTACTTACAACTCAAAAGAGGCAGGGGCTGACACCATGTTCATCTGCAAGGGCGCGGCTTTCAAGATGACCTATCTGCGGGAGGCAGTGGAGCGGGGAGCTGTCTGCTATATCAGTGAGAAGGCCTTTGACCTGGAGCAGCAGGTGCCCTGTATCCTTGTGAAAGACATAAGGGAGGCCATGTCCGTGCTGGCCAATTTCTTCTACAACCGTCCCTGGGAGAATCTGGTGGTGACAGGAATCGGCGGTACAAAAGGAAAATCTACCTCCGCTTACTACATGAAGGCTGTGGTGGATGATTACATGGAGGCTCTGGGGAAAAAAGAGAGCGCCGTCATTTCTTCCATTGACATCTATGACGGAAAGAGCCTGGTGGAGTCCCACATCACCACACCGGAGGCAGTGGAGCTGCAGCAGCACCTGAGAAATGCGCTGGACTGCGGTATTGAGTACGCAGAGATGGAAGTCTCATCCCAGGCGCTGAAATATCACCGGGTGGACGATATGCGGTTTGATGCGGCTATCTTCCTCAATATCTCGGAGGACCACATCAGCCCCATCGAACACGAAGACTTTGAGGACTATTTCACATCCAAGATGAGGATGTTTGCCAAGGCGGACAGGGCTTTTGTCAACCTGGACGCAGATCATATTGAGCGTATCCTGACATACGCCAAAGACGCGAAAGAGTATTTTACTTTCAGCACGAAGAACCCGGAGGCAGATTTCTACGCCTACAATATCCGAAAAGACGGGCACGAGACGCTGTTCTCTGTGAAATGCGCAGATTTTGACGAGGAGTTTGTCCTCACCATGCCCGGACTTTTCAATGTGGAAAACGCCCTGGGCGTCATAGCGGCGGCCACAAAGCTGGGCATCCCGCGGGAGTATATCCACTCCGGTCTTGAGAGGGCCCGGTCCAGCGGACGCATGGAACTCTATGCCAGCAGAGATAAAAGCAAGATCGCTATCGTGGACTACGCCCACAATAAACTGAGCTTTGAAAAACTGTTCTCTTCTATGAAAGAGGAGTATCCGGATTACGATATTGTCGCAATCTTTGGATGCCCGGGAAAGAAGGCCCTGATCCGCCGCCGCGATCTTGGGACTGTGGCCGGACAGTACGCAAAGAAAGTCTATCTTGTGGCAGAAGATCCGGGATATGAGCCGGTGGCAGACATATCTGCTGATATTGCCCAGTATGTAAAGGCGCAGAATTGTCCATATGAGATGATCGAGGACCGGGGAGAGGCGATCAAGGCTGCCATCGAAAGCTCTGAGGGCAAGACCCTCTTCCTTGTCACAGGAAAAGGTGCTGAGACCCGTCAGAAGTACGGCAGCGACTACCTGGACTGCCCGTCCGACGTGGACTATGTGAAAAAATATTTGGCAGAGTATGACGAGAGATGATCTGGTCACACTGCTGCTGTGAAAAATGGATTATCGTTTGGAAAGAGAGCAGGATTTTCCTGCTCTCTTGTTATTTGCGCTGCTTAAATGTTACGCTTCAATACTAGATATAAAAAAGGGGAAATTTTTTAAACCGTCTCATTGTATGAGATATTATGCTTCTGTATAATGAATGCAAGAGGTGAGAGACATGGCAAATGAAGAGAAGAAAGATTTTAACGCAATGCTCCATAAAGACACGGATATGCCCAGAATACAGATCGTCACAGATGAGGCCACGATCAAAAAGTATGGCGGGGAAAAGATGTTTTTTGCCCCTCCGGTCACCTACGATGAGATTATGAAAAAGGTTCCCCGGGGAAAAGTCATTACTGTCGGCGCCATCAGAGAATATCTGGCAGAAGAGAATGGCGCTGATTTTACAGACCCGATCACGGCAGGCATTTTTGTATCTATTGCAGCCTGGGCAAGTCATCAGCGGACGGAGGATGAGACGCCCTACTGGAGAACATTGAAGGCAAACGGGGAGCTGAACGCAAAATACCCGGGTGGTATCGCTGCTCAGAAAGAAAAGCTGGAGGCAGAGGGGCATACGGTTGTTGAGAGAGGAAGAAAAAATATCAGATACTACGTGAAGGATTATGAGAAGGTTCTTTTTGAACTTAAGTAGAAATGCGGGAGACAGCTATGATAGCATTCTGGATCATGGGAGCTTTATTTCTAGTGGTGGGACTTATTGTTTCTGTTCCCAGATATATCAAATTTATAAAATACAAAGGCCGGACAACAGGCAGGATCACCAGGATTGAAACAGACGGACGAAGTACAAGGGCTGTATTTGAGTACGATGTATGCGGAATAAGATATATGCAAAACACAGGGTGGACCTCAAATGGCATTTTCGTTGAGGAAAATGAATGCAGTGTCATTTACAACTTGAAAAATCCGAAGTCCTCTTACATCAAAAAGAGCGGCCAGCTTATCCAGTGTGTGGTGGGAACGATGTTCGTGATCGTGGGAGCAGGTTCAATTTTTGTTGGGATACTGCTGAACAGTATTTTGTAGATTGGAGCAGATATATGGAGGTGCTTTAGAATGAGGAAATATATTCGCTGTGGAAGTGAGATGAAAGAAAACTGTGCTATAAAGGTGGAGGGCACAGGATATGGGATTATTTTGTCTTCAGACGAAAATAAATTGTTCGGCGGCAGGATGGGAAAACCTAAAGTTGCCATTTGTCCGGAATGTGGAGAGGTTTCCATTTATCTGGAAGACATAGAGTTTGTAACTTCCCGGCAACAGCGGGTTGCTTTCTTTCTGAAGACGGAGCTGCTATAGTCTTTGTATGGAGGTGGAAGATATATGGAAACGAAAGATGTGCTCTTTAAACTGCGGACGGACAAAGGATTATCCCAAGATGAACTTGCAGAGAAGATCTTTGTCACGCGCCAGGCCGTGTCACGCTGGGAAAATGGCGAGACGGTACCTAATACAGAGACCTTGAAGTTATTGTCCCGGGTGTTTGATGTTTCTATTAATACGCTCCTGGGTTCTCCCAGGCAACTAGTGTGCCAGTGTTGCGGTATGCCCCTTGATGATCTCAACATGAGCCGGGAGAGAGACGGCGCGTTGAATGAAGAATATTGTAAATGGTGCTATGTGGACGGAGAATTTGTATATACGGATCTTGAGACTCTGACAGAATTTTGTGAAGTGTTCGGACTTTTGAAATTTGTACATGCCTGTCAGAGATAAGATCACGGAGGTGGGATATGGAATACAAAGTCAATGACAGAGAGCTTACCGCTTCGGTTTTCCTTCCCTTTGTCAATCGGATATGGAAGGGCGATTATGATATGGAGCGTACCCAGGAAGCGCTGACAAAGACTCTGAATATTACAGCCTATGATCAGAATGAACTTGTGGGTTGCCTGCGCATTCTTACAGACGGGTATTTTTTTGGAACTATTACAGAGCTGCTGGTTCTGCCGGAATACCAGAAACAGGGCATAGGCAGCAGACTTCTTGCGCTTGCCAGAGAACATACGCCAAGTATGTTATTATTTGGCGCACAGCCGGGAGTGGAAGCATTTTATGAGAAAAATGGCTGCCAGAAAAGCTTACAGTCCTACATTATAGAAAAAAGATCAGAATAAAATGAATGGATTCCTCCTGTTTGGTCGTGTTATAGATGAAACCGGATATGGTTATTCAAAATGACAGGAGGTATGATGTATGAGTAAACGGTTGAAAAGGACATGGGCTGGCGTTTTGATGGTTGCTGTGGTACTGGCTGCTGGCACAACCAGTGTTTTTGCGGCTGGCCAGGGAGGCGGGGAAAATTATACGGATGCTAACCAGGATGGCATCTGTGACAACTATGCCAGTGATCAAAAAGAATGCCTCTCGCAAAATAACTGCAGGGGAAATTATGTAGATGCGGATCACGATGGAGTCTGCGACCATGACGCCAGACAGAGAGCGGGACAGGGCAAAGGATTTCGCGGCGGACGTGGAAGATAGGAAATAGCAGGTGGGGATACGATGCGGAGTGAACAGGAGGTCAACCGGGCAGTTGAACAGTATGCGGATATGGTCCGGCGGCTTTGTATGATCCATTTAAAAAATCATGCGGATACTGAGGACATATTTCAGACAGTCTTTTTGAAATATGCCCTTAGTTCCGTATTGTTTGAAAGTGCGGAACATGAAAAGGCGTGGATCCTCCGTGTCACCGTAAACGCCTGCAAGGATTTGCTGAAAAGTTTTTTTCGCAGCCGCACGGTTTCGCTGGATGATATCATGGAACAGCCGGCTGTAATGCCGCAGGATCACCGGGAAGTTCTGGAGGCGGTCCTGTCGCTTCCCGTCAAATATAAGGATGCCGTGTATCTGCATTACTATGAAGGGTACACGGCCCCGGAGATCAGCCGGATCCTGGGAAAAAATGTGAATACGGTTTATACGATTTTGAACCGTTCCAAGCAACTGCTCCGGGAGAAGCTGGGAGGTGAGGAAGATGAATGACAGGCTGAAAAGTGCGCTGGATCGGGTGCAGGCCGAAGAAGAATTAAAGCAAAAGACGAAGGAGTATGTTTTTCGGAAAACAAACGGCTATAAACGGGCAAAAAAAGCAGGTTTCAGAGCTTTCCTCCCGGCCGCAGCCTGTATGCTTCTCCTTTTTCTGGGAGGATATTGGCTGTACTTCACCCCGACTGCAGAGATCAGCATGGATATTAACCCCTCCATTGAACTGGCTGTCAATCGATTTGACCGGGTGGTTTCCGTTGAGGGATGGAATGATGACGGTAATGAACTGGCGAGCTCCCTTAATGTACGGAATCTGGGATATTCCGAGGCAGTGAACCAGGTTTTGGAGAATGAAAAAGTGGCGACGCTGCTGTCAGATGACGGTGTTCTGACGGTTACCATTGTCGGGGACGATAAAGACCAGACTGAGAAGATCCTTTCTGATGTCCGGGCCTGTACTGCCGGAGAAAGAAACGCCTACTGTTATTTGGCAAAACCGGAGGAAGTGGAGGAGGCCCACGAGCTGGGGCTTTCCTACGGAAAATACCGGGCATTTTTAGAATTGCAGGAGCTTGATCCATCCGTTACCGCAGAAGAAATCCGGGATATGTCCATGCGGGAGATCCTGGATCTGATTCAGAGTTTAACGGGCGGTGAAAGCAGTGTTTCTGATGGTACAGAAATCGGCAGCGGACAGGATGGAAATGGTGGAAATGGAAAAGGCCGGGGATGGAAGAACAGGTGAAAGTGAAACTGTGGATCCCCTTTTCTTTGTCGAGACGGAAACTTAACCGGGGGAAACTATCGGACGAGTAGAGTAAACTGGAAGTATGATAGCAAAACTTCGTAGGGAAAAGGGGATGACGCAGGTTGAACTTGCTGAAAAAATGGGTGTCACAGATAAAGCAGTTTCCGCAAAAGAAAGAAGGGAACGGAAACTGTAAAAAGACAGTCAGTCAAGGATTGAAAAATAAGGTATGACATTTTTTGAGATAATAATATAATGATCAGAAATAAAAAGAATATCGTTGGAAGATATTTATTCGTGTATTCTCTTGACAATATCGAGTGTCGATATTATTATAAAAGTAGAAATATCGATACTCGATAATTACTGTGTTCAATGCAGATAGTCAGGAGGTGACTGAGATGGGAAGAAAGAAAAAACAGGTACAGGCTGGTAAGATACGCCGGGTGTTCCACAGTTTTCGCTATACAGAGTGCGATGCATTTGCTGAATATCTGCACGAGATGTCGCTTGATGGATGGCATTTTAAAAAATGGCAGATGGGACTGCTGTTTGAAAAAGGTGAGCCGGTTGATATTACGTATTGCGTGGAAGTGTTTCCCAAAGGCAGTGAGATGGACCTGAAGCCCGAGAGACAGGCGGTGGAATACGCAGATTACTGTGGAGTCGCTGGATGGGAACTGATCGATGGACAGCGCAAGTTCTGTATCTTCCGCCGCATGGATTCGGATGCGCCGCCAATCGTCACAGAAGAAGAACGATTTGCCAATGTACGGAAAGCTGAGTGGCGTCAGTTGGCTTTTGACCTGTTCGTGCCGCTGCTCTTAACAGCGGAATTCTGGATCCGTGCACTGGGCAGTGAATTTTCGGACTGGATCTTCTTCCCTCCCTATCTGTGGATACTTCTGGTTGTGACTCTGATGGCTGCAGGGTGGCTTTTGCAGTTTGGACGGACCATCCTCTGGTCGGTTAGAGGGAAACGCGCGCTTCGAGAGGGGAGGCCGGTTGCATATGAGAGGCAGCCATTTCGTCGTGTTATGGAATGGATCCTTGTGATTTTGTTGGAAGTTGGAGTCATAGCCCTGTTTGCATGTGTGGGTATGCCGAAGGCTGGTCTGGTGCTGGCCGGTTCACTATTAGTTTTACTGGCTTTTGCCGCGGTAGTCCTCTGGTTCCGGCCATCCAGAGAAACAAACTGGTGGGTACAGGTCGGAGGCGGAGCTATACTTGTGTTCTTGATGATTATGGTAGTCACTGCGGTAGCCTTTACAGAAAACGGGCCTGCTGAAAACCGCAAAGCACTGGCACGGTTGCCACTCACCCAGGCGGATTATTGTGAGATGAAAGGAGAGCCCGATCATGCGGAATACTCCTATCAGAAATCATTCTTCGGAAGCCGGCTGCAGGGAACCGTGATCTGGCCGAATGAAGAGTTGGAAGAAAATGAACTTTCCTATAATGTCTATCGCTCTGAATATGCATGGGTTCTGCATAAAATCTGGGAAACAGAGACAGATACTATGTATTATAAGGGGACAAAGGAGACAGATCCTCGCCCGTGGAAAGCGTTGGAGGTGCGCAGAAATAAGAATGGTATTGCTACCTGTGCACGTTATGAAGATGCATTGCTGTTTCTTTATGCGGATACGCCTCCGGCTGCTGATCAGATAGAACTGACTCTGGAAACGCTTAATCTTCTGAAAGATACGAACTGAAAGAGAGGGGATCAGATGGCCAGGGAACAATTTCAGACATTGACGGAACCTATGTATTATATCCTTCTTGCGCTGACCCAGGAATGCTGTGGTGTTGATATCATGGACCGCGTCCGGCAGATATCAAATGGCAGGATCAAGGTCGGCCCGGGGACATTATACGCCATGCTGTCAAAGTTTGAGGAAAATAACATTATTAAAAAAACAACGGAAGCAGGAAGGAGAAAATCCTATCTTATCACTGAAACCGGGATGCAGATGCTGAAAGACGAGCAGGAACGTCTGATGACCATGATTCGGGACGGTGAGAACTATCTGGGAACCGTCAGAAATAATATCCAGGGAAAAGGAGAGCGTGATAAATGAAGTGTCCATATTGTGAGAGAAAAATGCGTGAAGGCCAGCTACATGCTGTGGGTAGTGGACCAGCATTGGTCTGGAAAGATGGTGAGGAAACTTTACGTCTCAATACGGATCCAGATATGGTTGCAAGAACGCTCGGAGACCGAATAGCAGCATATTGTTGTGATCATTGCAAAAAGATTATAGTAAATTATGAATAATATCTTTACTTATGAAGCTGAAAAGATATGTAGAGTATGAGCAGATGAGACTGTTTTAATGAGAGTGTCGTGTCGCTAATAGAAAACATTGGCATTATCAAGAAAAACGAAAAACTGGAAGTTGTTGAGATAAATGGCTTATAGTTTGTAATCCAAATTGCTATAAAACTTGAATATTATCTTTGCATAATTACAGAAAGGCGGCAGAGAAAAATCTTTGCCGCCTCAAATTTTTTCAAAAAGGTCTTGTTTGTGACGCCGCGTAATGATTTATAATAGGTGCCAGGAGGTAAATAATTATGGCAAAATACAGAGCAATTCCGCAAGGGTTTATGACAGTTGGAGAAGTGGCAAAGAAAATGGGAGTCACCGTCCGTACTCTGCAATACTACGATAAAGAAGGACTTCTTTCCCCATCGGCAGAAAGCAAAGGCGGACGCAGACTTTATACCGATAAAGATTTGATTACACTTCATCAGATTATATCTTTGAAATCACTGGGCTTTTCTTTGGACGATATAAAAGAGCGGTTGATTTCTTTGGAAACACCGGCTGATGTTGCAAATGCTCTTACAGAGCAGGCAGATGATATACGCCAAAAAATAGAACAGCTTCAGGCTTCATTGTCAGCAATAGAACAGCTAAAAGCAGAAGTTTTACAAATGCAGACGGTCAACTTTAAGAAGTATGCAGATATTATTGTCAATCTACAAATGAAGAATGACTCTTATTATCTTATTAAGCGTTTTGATGATGATACGCTCGATCATATACGCAGTCAATTTGATAAGGAAAGCGGCTTAGACTTTATGGACAGATTTAACCGCCTAAGTGATGAAATTGTACAGCTTCAAAAAGAAAATGTACCGCCTGAAAGCGAAAAATGCCAACAGGTTGTAAAAGAATATTGGGGCTTGATTATGGAGTTTACAAATGGCGATATGAGTATGCTTCCGAAATTGGTGGAAGTCGGTAACATTGATACTGCCACAAACGCCTGGGAAGAAAGGCAGAAAATCGTTAACGATTATTTAGAGCCAGCTTTGCAAGTCTATTTCTCAAGACTTGGAACAAATCCTTTTGGGGAGGTGAAACCGTGAAAGACGCAATACAAGTTCGTAAATTAAAGAAAAGTTATGGCAGTCATATGGTTCTTAAAGGACTTGATTTTCAGATTGAAAAAGGAGAAATTTTCGCTCTGCTCGGCGTAAACGGAGCTGGAAAAACGACAACGCTTGAATGTATCGAGGGTCTAAGAAAATATGACAGTGGTGCGATTACTGTAAAGGGGAAAATGGGTATTCAGCTGCAATCATCATCTTTGCCCGCCCATATCAAGCCAATGGAGGCTGTAAAGCTGTTTGCAAAATGGAATAAAACAAAAATTGATGATGTCATGCTTAACGGTCTTGGTATCAAAGAAATGGAAAAGAAGCAGTATATACAATTATCCACAGGGCAGAAAAGACGGTTACATCTTGCCCTTGCGCTTATAGGCAATCCTGATGTTATTTTTCTTGATGAGCCGACTGCGGGACTTGATGTCGAGGGGAGACTATCGCTCCACGAACAAATCCGAAAGCTCAAATCACACGGAAAAACAATCGTCCTGGCAAGTCACGATATGGCGGAAGTGGAAACCTTATGTGACCGCATTGCTATTTTGAATAACGGAAATATTGTCTTTTGCGGTACAGCTTCGGAACTGACCGATAAGGTTGCAAGAAAATATTTTATCCATATCAAGACGCAGCAGGGAGATAACACTTTTGAAACGGACAATATTGAAGACACTTTGATTTCCTTACTGGGCGAATTAAAACAGAAAAAAATCCATGTATTAGATATTAAAGTTGATCGTGGCACGCTGGAACAGCATTTTATTGAAATGGCAAGGAGGGAAGCAGGATGAACAGCTTTTTATATGGCGTAACATTACAGTGGAAATTGGATATACGCAGTAAATCTTTGTTGGTAACCTGCTATATCGTTCCTCTTATTTTCTTTCTGCTTATGGGTGGTATTTTTACTTCTGTTATGCCTGAAATGAGAAGCACACTGATACAATCTATGATTGTGATGAGCGTTTCAATGGGAGCGTTTATTGGGTTGCCGCCATCATTGATTGAAACATATGGAAGTGATGTAAAAAAGGTTTATAAAGCAAATGGAGTCCCTTTATATTTAGGTCTTGTTACAATGTTCCTTTCTGCATTTGTGCATTTGATGATTAGCTGTGCCATTATATTACTGCTTGCTCCGATACTGTTTGAGGCGGCCTTGCCAGTACAGCTTCCATTTTTCTTTCTTGCGCTTGCCATATACATCGTAGTGTCACTGAGTATTGGAAGTATATTAGGATTGGTTGTAAAAAATCAGGCAAAGCTGACAATGATAGCGCAGCTTGTGTTTTTACCCTCGATTATGCTTTCGGGGATTATGTTCCCTGTTACTTTGCTGCCCGATTTTCTTGAAGCCATAGGGCGTTTTTTCCCCGCTTCCTGGGGATACCGCTTGATGTCAGATAATGGGTTTTGCCTTGAAAATCTATGGTACTTAATTCTTGTATTCTGTGCGACAGTAATTATATGTGAAATACTTTTGAACAAGCACAAAACTAAATAGGGCGGAGGACAACGGTTTTGAATAGATAAATTCTAAGTTGTAGAGCAGAAAAGTGGAAGTTGTGGAGGGTGGCCAGAAAGAGACAGGGATAAAAACTGCCGTTGTGAGGACGCCCCCCACAATGGCAGTTTTGGCCTGCCTTTGTACTTATATCTGACCTGTCAGTTTCTGTATTGTTTCCAGGTCTGTCTCCAGTTCCCGGGCGATCTCTTCCAGGGACCTTCCTTTTGCCAGTTTCTTGCGGACCAGCTCCAGAAACAAGTCTGCTTTGCCGTCAGAATACCCATCTTTTTTACCATCGGAATATCCATCTTTTCTGCCGTCAGAATACCCGTCGTCATAGCCCTCCTGGTGCATGGCCTTTTCATATTTCTCCTGGTCAAACGTCTCCAGAACCATCTGGATCACCTCCG
>OGXL01002115.1_pt1 | contig 15245 bp, 19 predicted proteins | sample 1576311 | NCBI WGS metagenome assembly OGXL01 (sample SAMEA3541564, study PRJEB24748) | human gut metagenome | biome: human gut; feature: human-associated habitat; material: faeces | place: China | collected 2012 | reverse complement strand
TGGTCGATACGCTGGCGCTCATTCTCGCTGTCGCGGGTCTGCGTGTGAACGACGGAGTTCGTCACCATGCCGTCACGCTCACGAATAAGTTGGAGTTCCCTTGATCCATCTTCAATGGTAAAGATACGCTTGCGGTCCGGGATGGTGGAGAGAAGCCAGCCCGCCACGGTGGTCTTGCCGGAGGAAGTTGCTCCCGCCACGCAGATAGACACGCCATAGCGCAGGCAGGCGGACAAAAAGTCCAGCATTTCCTCTGTGGCCGTGCCACTCTGCACGAAGTCCGCCTTGCTGAGATTTCTGGGATTCACGATACGGATGGATGCGGCAACACCGGCATCCTCATCCAGCACCGGCGTTTTGATGACCGAGATACGAATATTCTTTGCCAATCGGGAGGTAATGATGGGGCTGGCATTGTCCAGCACCTTGCCGGAGTTCTGCAGCATACGGCGTATGACGTTGGCGGCGTGTTCCGGCGAATCGAAATGCTCCTCCAGCTTGGCGGTATGACCGTCCGAATACTGGATCTCAATGTCCCGCCAGGAGTTGATATCGATCTCCTCAATGCCGTCCGCGAAGATGTACTTGGTTAAAAATCCGTACTCTGCCATTTCCGTGTACAGAGCGTCCACCAGTTCAGAGGCCGTCATGCCATCCACAGCAATGCGGTTCTCCTGCAGATACCGTGCCATGCGACGCTTCATCTGCTCTTTGGCATCCGAGTTATCCTCTGTGATGAGGGTGGCGTAGGTTTCCGAGAGATAGCCCTGCACCTGACTGAGCGCCTCCGCAAAGGTGACGCCTTTCTCCTGCGGGGCAAAGAAGAGTTCGCTTGCACGGGGTGCAGTTGTAGCTTCCGCGAAAAGTGACCTTCCGGTGCGCTCCTCGAAGGAGATGTCATGTACCTCTGCCTGTTCCGGCTTTCTCTCCGGTTCTGCGGGGGCGGCCGGGGCGAACAGGGAGTTGCTTCGTCTTTCACCAAGCAATCAGAACACCTCCTCACAGATCCGGTCGATCTCCTTGCGGAATGCGCGGCTATCCTTCATGGAGAGGTCCGCCAGCAGCTCACCGGCCAGATACTGCTCCTCCAGCTCCTGCGAATACGGCAGCCGGAATACTACGCTGCCCAGCACCTGACCGATGCGGTCTGCCGCCTGAAAGGGCTTGATGTTGGATGCTACCCGGTATTGCTTGTCTTTGTCCCATTTCAGTTCTCCCAGAAGCGGAAGTTGACTGGAGAGGTATCCGACCGATTTCAGGTCGCAGCTTGCAAGCTGCAGAACGCTGTCCGCTTCCATCAGCGCCACAGCGGAGAGAATGTCGTTTGCGATGTAGCTGGAGCAATCAATGACCACATAGGGTACGATCTCACGGAGTCTGCGGATGAGCTCCTCCGCCTGCTGCTTGGTGCAGGGCGCATAGGTGTACTCGTTTTCTTTCTTACGAAGGCCAAGCATCGTCAGGTGCGGCAGGCGCTTGAGGGTGGTCAGATTATGCTTGATGAGATTTGTGGAGATGTGCTGGGCGGCAAAGATGCTGCCGAGAGATTTATCGACCTCCAATTCCGAGGGAGGGCAAATGCAGGGCATCATAGGCGCGGTCATATCACAGAGGAGCAGCACCGTATTTTTCTTCTGGGCTGCCAAATGCTTTGCAATTTTGACTGCCGTTACCGTCTTGCCACAGCCGGGACTGCCCCAAACGGCGAGGATGCCGCCTCCGGACTCCTCCATCGGCTCCAGCTCCTCCGGCTCCGTATTGCGGCGAAAGAGGCTACCTTTCAGGAAATTCATTCGGTGGCCTCACTTTCCGCGGAAGGCTCCGCGCCCTCGCTTTCCTTAGATTCCGTACCCTCTGCGGTTTCGCCACTGTTCTCCGGCTCCGGTTCTGCGTACAGCTCCTCGATCAGGGCATCCTGCGCCGCAATGAACTTAGCGGCGTTTTCGGGCGTTCCGCGATACACCAGCGCCAGATGCAGCTCACTATCCTGCTCCAGCTCCGCCAGTACCTTAGCCTGCTCAGTGGTCACCAGCAGTGTCACGGTGGAGGGCAGTTCCTTTTCATCCACCACCTCACCGGTATTGGCATCGTACCCAGAGGATGCGGTCACCGAGATGACCTCCACATACTGCAGCTCCGGAGGAATGGCTGTTTCACCCTTGCCCTGATAGTCCGCCACGATGACCGTGACGATATCGCCGCTTTCCAGCTTGCCGGAAAGGCCGGTGGCAAAGCTCTTGATGGTAACGGAGATGGCCTGTTTTTTGCCGTCCAGATTATAGAGATAGGCATTCTCTGCCGCAGGAACAGCTGAAAGCTTGTTGGAAAGAATGTAATCTCCGGCCGCCAGGTCCGCAGTCGCATACTTGCCGACGACCTCTTTCTTGTCTGTCATAAGGTTCTGCGGCAAATTATAGGCACCGACCTCTACTGTCTGGACCATCTCTGCGGTGATCTCGTCACCTTCCTTGATGTCCTTCGTCACACGGACAATCTCCGTTTTCTCACTGGCGCTGCGGCTGAACAGCGGCGTAACACCGAAGCAGATGATCAACGCCAGCAGGATACACAGCACACCAATGACGGTGCGATTACGAAAAATCTTCAAATCGTTTTCCTCCTTATAAAAAATACGCGGGAATAAAAGCCACTGCGAAATATGGCACCAGCGGCTGCTTCTTTGCCGCGCTCTGCCGCAGTGCCGGGAATGCACGCATGACAAGGGATGCCAGCAGGAGCGCGACGGCCATAAATAAGAATCCCGTGAGTACCCGTCCAACGCCCAATACAAAGCCTATTGCTGAGGCTAACCGCCAATCCCCGCCGCCCATCAGGCCAAAGCCTGCACAGAGGTAGAACGGAAGCATTGCCAGCAATGCCCCCAAAAGGGAGGCGGGGCTGATGGTGATCAGCCCCGCCAAAGCAATGACGATGCAGACGATGTTGCTGACGGTCCGGGTCCTCAGGTCATCCACTGCGGCATAAATGAGACAACCGCAGAAGAGGATCGCCTGCGCCCAGTGCATCAGCCATTGTAGCTGAACATTTCCGTGATCTTCTGGGTTACCGTGGGCATGACCGTATCGTTCAGGATAGCATAGAGGCCAGCCAGTACCAGCGCACCCAGCACAACGGCGATCAGCACCTTGACGGCAGTGTCGATGTAGCCCTCACCGGCATTGCTACAGACGGCACGGCGGTTGAAGGCAAGCACGGCAGACATGGAATTGACCGCGGCGGTCTTGACGCAAGTGACGGCGGACTTGGCGGTATGGGTGATCTTCTTGATGAACTTCTTCATGAAATACTCCTCCTGTAAATTCAAAAGTTTTTTGTTGGTGAGTTCGGTCATTTGCGTGTTGCAGGAGGCCCACGGCCCCGCGCAGACAGCAAAAATGCCGGGCGGTCATCTCCTGTCCGGCTCACAAGGTCATATTGATGCATGGGTCCTGCTTCTGCTCGAACCGGATCGACTGGAAGCCTACCCGGTCACAGTAGTAAAATTCGCTGCCGGAATCGTCGTACAGCTCCACCACATCCGACAGCGCCATTCGGTAGCCCTGATAGCCGGGAGGCGGAGCATCCCGGCAGATGGTATAGATCCGCTCCAGATCGCTGGTACAGAGATCGCCATCGAACACGAGCGTGTAATTTTCGGCATCCGGCTCTCCGAACTTCCGTACCTGATCCTCGTACCCGATGAATCGCATTGCCACGTCTACATCCTTTTTGAGTTGCCAAATGCGGCAGCCCTTTCGAGACTGCGCCAGTTCTTCGCCGGTCACCTCGCCGGATACGAGACGGTCAAAGATCCCGTCCTCCCAACGGGGCGTCAGATTCATGCGGCTCAGATATTGGTTGAGTTCGTCCGTGCGGAACATTTCATCCACCACGGCGGTATCCGCCTTCACATAGCCCACAGGATTACCGTAAAAGATGAGCCGATTTCGGTTATCCACGGTGAATCGCACCAAGTTCCGTCACCTCCTTTCGCACCGTGGCGCTTACATCTGCTGTTCCATGCCCTGAGCGGGTGCGTCCTCACTCTGCTCCATGCGTTCCTGCAGCCTCTGCTCGTAAGCATCGTTGACCGCATCCACCAGCGCAGTCCTTGCCTCGGCGGTGACGGCATGGAAGGTGTCGTTATACACCGTCTCGCCGTTTTTCTTGTAGGACTCCTGGGGCATGGAGATGAAGCGCCCCTTGTCCGTCTCAATGACACGGAGGCCGTGGACGGCAAATGCGCCGGCAATGGTAACACTGGCATAGGCTTTGGTTTTGTAGTCGCCGTCCACCATACGGTCGATCCTCGCCTCGATCTGGGGCGCAGGGGCTTCCTGCTGCTTTTTCTTCTGCGTTGCTGCCATAGATTTTTTCTCCTTCCTGTTACATAGATTGATTGTTCATACCGGGGGATTCGGCGGCTTCTTCCTGCTGGAACTGCGACAGACTCTCTTTGGCCCAATCGGGCAGGAATTTCTCATCCAGCACGCCGACAAACTCATCCCGGTTCCACCTGGTCATTTCACCGTCACTCAGACAAGTGCAGCGCACCGAGCGCCCAATAGCGTGGGGACTGCATCCGAAGCCGTCGTGGGCGTACCACAGCTGGTTTTCCTGACTCCAGCAGGACTCTTTCAGCGTATCGGGGCTGAGTACCAGCACCTTACCGATGTAATCCTGCTCGGCACGGTCACCGACACAATGCTCGGAGCCAAACAGCCCCAGCTTTTGATAGGCTTCTCGATAGAGGTCTACGAAGCCATCCAGTATGGCGGGGTGGCTTCGGACGGTGATCTCGGCATTGTGCCGCTCGTCCTGGGGAATATATCGTCGTGCCGCCCACTGCTTGTTTGCTCTGCTGAAACGCCCGTCCCAGGAAAGTTCCTGCAGGGTGGTGGCCAGTACCCATTCCGTGCGCTTGTAGCCATATTCTGCAAGCACAGGTTCAAGACAGTCCTTCTTCAGGTGCATTCCATCGAAGTTCTGACGGATCGTCTCCTCGATGGCATTCCGGCAGGCAACATTGACGTGGTAGCTCTCTCGCCACATGGAAAGCTGGTTTCTTTTCTTGGCCTCCTGTGCCGAGTAGGGATAGAGATACTCGTGATCCTTAGTCATCATCCGTATCCTCTGTAATGACCACGGCACCGTCGATGATCTGGATGCGCAGATCCTTGTCCAGAAGCCCTGCATCCCCAAATGCCTCGATGGGAACCGGAATCGTGATCGTATCCTCATACTCGTCATCGACGCTCTCATCAACGAGCGGAGTTTTATCCTCCGCATCCGAATTGCACAGTGCGTCCAAGGTCATACTGCGGGCGAGACGCACCATGCCCTGCAGTACATCTCTCGTTTCGACCAGTGTCATATCCTTCTTGAGAAGAATGATTGCGTTGTCCATCGTGTGAAGCTCCAGCGTGTCAGTCTCATCGAGTTTGCTCAGGATCAGGGCGGCGTGCTGAACAACAACCCTGCCGTCATTGGTGTAATTGATAAACTTCATATGGTATCCTCCTTTAATTTGTCGTTTTGATTGGCCTTTCCGGCTCATGGATCAGTTCATACCGGGCCTCGCTGCCGCAGTTCAGCAGGCTCTCCAAACTGAGCTGCCAGTAGGCTTTGCGAGGATCATAGTTGGTGATGATAACTTCCTCATATTCGCTACCCGCCGTCTGGGACATACTTTTGGGGCGCACAACGCGGAAAATGTAGAACTCCTGATACAGTTCGCAAATGTACGGGCAGTAGTTATAGGACACCATGACATAGCCCTGGCTGTTCAGAAGCGTGTCATGGAGACGCTGGTGATTTTCCTTTGGGAAGGCTACCTCATAGCATTCGGCCTCAAAGTATGGTGGGTCACAGTAGATCCATGCGTCGCCACGGTCATACTGGCGGATGACATCCTCAAAGTCTTTGTTCTCTACAATGACATTCGCCAGCCGGCGAGAGCTCTCCCAAATCAGGTGGAAGAAGCGGCGGATATCGCAGGGCTTACCACCGAATGATTTAGAGCTGCCGCTGAAGCTATACCGAACCAGTTTGAAGAAATCTGCGGCACGGCGGACATCTCCACGGGGAGCACGCTCCAGCAGGAGCGTGCGGATGGCTTCGGCCTCGGGCGGTTTAAGCAGGATCTCGGTCAGTTCCATTTCCTCCTGCAGGTAGTCATCTGTGATCTCGCCCTTGGAGAGAAACTTGTACAGGACATTGAAATCATCCCGCGTGTTCAGAGGCAGAAAGCCCAATTCCGCCAGCAGCGCTAAGGGGCGGTTTTTCACGCAGCAGAAGAGATTCGTGAGATTGCTGTTGAAATCGTTGTAGACCTCCATACAACCCTGCTGGATGGGACGGCTCATGGTCACCGTGCCGCTGCCGCCGAACACATCAATGAACCGGCTGTAGTGATCCGGCGCCATCTTGTTGATGATCCACAGCAGCTTGCTCTTGCCGCCCACCCAGGGGATAAAGCTGTTCAAGGGGCATCACCCCCATCCAGCGGGAGAGAAAGCTGACCGGTATCTACATAGTCCGGCAAAGCACTGGACAGGCCGCGCTCCGCAAATGCGATCTTCTTGATGCGGCTGCGGAGCTGCCGGATGGTACGCTCCAGCTCCTCGGCAGTGGCGGCGTAATAGTAGCCGCCCTCAAAGCTGCAAATGGGAATGCCGTCACCGCGCAGGGCGTTGATCTCCCGGCGCAGCTCAGAGCCACGCATTTGGAAGGTACACTCCAACTCCCGGCTGGTGACGGCATTTGCCTCGCCCTTGTGATAATGTTTAAGGTATTTCGCAAGGGCTTCATTGATTGCCACAGTTCCTCCTTTCCGGAGCCGTTATCCCGGAATAGGAGACAAAATGAGCGCAAAAAAGAAGGGGCCGCTTTTCCCCATCCGGAAAAACGGCCCCTTGGTGTATTTCTTATTTGCTCAATAACGGGTAATTAAATTGTTCTACTGCTCTGTGTAACCATGTTCAATTAAATCTATCCATTTCAACAGAGTGCTCTTCCTAAGAATCATTCGCGCAGTTACCTCATAGCGATTCTTCTTTTTGTTTTTAGCGACATCCTCAAAAGCAAATACATAGTCATCAGCGGCACCTATATCGTACATATTTAGTCTCCCATGCGCAAAAGAATCCCTTAAGTGCGCAAAAACACTAATAAACTGAGTTCTCTTGTTGTTTACAATAGCGATAGACTCGCATTCTTTATTCTTTGGGAAATCAACCAACCCTGCTTTTTCGGTTGCCTGCAAGAAATCGTTTCGAGCTTCCGCCGAAAAAAGCAAGTGTGGGTTTGTAGATTCACTGATAAGCCGTTTCCGCAGGCTTTGAGGTCTTCGCCATGGAGAATCCCAGTTGTAATATGAAAGGCTACGAGACATTGCGCTTAAGTCACAGCATGGCGAATGGAAGACAAAAAATGTAACTATTCTAAATAGCTCTGTATTATTGAACCGTTCGGGCGCAATGTCCTCCAGCCATGCAGGATGATACTCCGTTTCAACATAACCACTTGGCGTTCTTTTTTCTATCATACAGCATACCTTTTTTCGATACTAATTCAAATCTGCAGCGCTTCAAGACGCTCTACATTTTCAGCTCTAATGCTGCTGAAATTATACTACAGTTTGCAGCTATTGACAATTGGCAGCTGTATAATCAGGGTCATCACATTTCCATATTCATGTGTTTCTGCACCGGTGTCTGCATCGGCTGATAGTCCTCCCGATGCAGCAGGCCATAGGAGGTAAGTGCAGCATTGTCATCCTTGATGATCTCGTTCCCGTAGGTGAAGAGATTTACATGAGGCAGGAGCAGTTCCGCCGAGTGGACATCCATTGTGAAGTTCAGTTCATCAATGGCCGCCTCCTGCGGCGAACTGATCTCTGGCGTGAGGATGTAGTCCCCAATATGCTCGACAAGGCTTGCGGCGGCAGCCAGATCCGTTACCTCGAAATGCTCCAGCAGAGCTTTCAGCTTCGGAAGCTGCTTTTCACGGGAAGGCATAGCCTTCACAGATTCCGTAAAAGCGTTGAAGGCATCCAGTTCCATTGGCAGATCGACAAACTCTGCCGCCTGCGGGATGACCCCGTCATAGTCGAGAACCACGACACCCTCCCAGCCGTCCGCTCCGAGCTGCTTCTGCGCTTTCCTCAATGCTTCAGCAGACGCAGGCAACTCCAGCGTGACAGTCCGGTCATCTTCAAGGTCGGGATGAAGGCCAAGGGTAAGACGGAAGAGATATTCCGGCTTTTCGGGAAGCTCCTTAGCGCAGGGTGGTGCGGTGACCAGTTCACTGTGCTGCACCACATAGCCGTTCCGTGTGAATGTGCCGTTTTCGCCGGTACGCAGGGCTTTGCCGATTTTACCAAAGTCCAGCATCTCGAACACATCGTCGGAAAGACCGTCCAGTTCCTCCATGAAGCCGTTTTCCGCATAGAAGCGGCCAAGCTCTGCGTCACTGGTCGCGCCGACCACATGGCAGCAATCCGCACCCGCACTGACTGCCAGATCTCTCAGATTCTGCATGGTAAGAATACCGGCGTTGGATTCCACTTTTCTCTGGATTTCCAGGCGAAGCAGGCCGTCGAAGACTTCCTGCTCCGTTTCATCCAGAACAGCCAGCTGGCCGGCAAGATCGTTCAGTTCATTGAGGCTGGCGTCCAGTTCCACCAGGTGAGGAGCGAGATACTCGAAGGCATAGTAATCATCGACCTCCAGATACAGCTCCTCGTTCTCCCGGAGTTGCACCTTGTCCATTGCATCGTGCAGTTCCCACAGGGAGGCAGGCAGTTCCAGCCTTGCGTTGGCCTCACTGTTGGGTGCGTCCAGCTTTGCCAGATAGACGCCGAATATCTTTTTATCCAAGGTCCATCCCTCCCATCCGCGGCTCGCTCTGCTGATAGGCGGAGGGATCCGCACTGGGGACATCCCAGCCGTGCATACTACCGCACTCCATGGCCAGCCGCTGTGCCTGCGTCACACCGAGACGCTCGTTGTTATAGTCTGCCAGCTCGTGGTTCTGCGCGGGATCGTCCGTGGACCAGTCGCTGGGGTAGTAGCCGCTCTCGCCGCGCTTGATGCAGATGAGTTCGCCGGTGCTGGCAAGGGTAGAGAAGCACAGCTCCGGCAGACCCTCCGCCAACTTGGGGGAAAAGAGTTCCTGCTCCGTTTGGATGCTCCACTCGTCCGAGTTCCAAAGGTGGACATACAATTCACAGCCGTCATCCACAAGGATATCCCGCTGCTCAAAGCCCTCGCCCCAGCCGTCCGATGCCTGTCCGGTGAGGTACTCCTTTAAGATTTCCAGTTCTGTGCCCGATAATTCCCCGGCGACACGGCATTCCGCCACGCCCCAGAGCTGCCTATTCCGCACCTCCACGGTGAAGACGGCGGAGCGTACCTTGCGGTCAACACTGTCGGCTTCATCATACCAGTGCATGAGGCCCCGCTCGGTTTCCTCCGGCATCCGGTTTTTTACCAGTGCTGCCATGATCTGATCCTGATAGCCCCGCAGCTCACTGCCCTCCAGCAATGTGCTGCTGTCGTCGAGATCACCGTACTCGTTTCGCTCGTAGAGATCAGCGGTCAGGGGCATATAGAGCTTGAGTGTGGTCAGCTTGGGCGACAGCACCGAGAAGCTGTCCTCACCAGGGACGATTCCCAACGCCCTGCCGTTATCCCACTTCATGTGGATCGTACCGATGTCATCCACGAAGTCCACCTCACCCTCGGTGCCGGGAGCAATGGGGGCATAGGGATCCTCCATGGAATTGAGATGGATGCGGGTACCGGGCGGATACTGCTCCCTGATAAAATTCACCATTTTTCTGTCCATCATCGTTTCCTCCATGTTTTGCTCTCTGTCGTAAAACTCCAGCTCGTAGATCACGCCGCGATCTTGTTTTCGGGAATCCTTCACCTTGACCGTCGTACCATCAAAGATGTATTTGCCGGCTTTCCCAAAATCGGTGTAGAAGCCCTTGCCGTGATTGCAGGTGGAGAAGGGATGCTCCGGCTGGTCCTTGATCTTGGAATAGAAGCCCACCGTCTGCACCGTGGTCACCACACGGGTCAGCCCCACCATATCCGCATGATTGGCGTGGCTGACGGTCTTGAACTCCTCACCAGGGCGGATGAACCGTTTCAGCTCGGCAAGGCTTTTGAAAGCGACCGGCTCTCGCTGCTTTTTTGAGACGTCCATTACATTCCCCCGAAGGTCATGCCCTGCTCGGGTCGAGGCTCGTGTTCCTCCTGCCGGCAAGGGGCTTCCTCGCCGTAGAAGTCGAAAATCATGTCATCCACCTGCTTGCAGACGGCGGGATCATCGGTCAGCACTTCGTAACGGAAGCCTGTGGTGGGGTGATACGGCAATTCCTCCCGCACACACTTGAGAAAGGCTTCGGCATCGGTAAACTCCTGTGTATCGCCGTTGGCATAGGTGACGCGGCCCACCAAAGGCTTGTCCCGCGCCATGTTCTGCCGCTGGACGGTCAGATCATAGGCCGTACAGTAGCAGTTATAATCGCCCGGAGACGGATTGCAGCGCAGGCAGTAGCGGTAATGCTCGGTTTCCACGATGTAGCCGTAGTTCTGTGTCCAGCCACCGCTGATTTTCCCGCCGTGTTCATAGCAGAATCGCTCCATTGCAAAACGATTTTTTAAGACGCTCTCCCGCAGCGTGTCCACGACCTGCTGTAGCTCCGCCTTGAACACGGGGCTATTCAGCTCCTCCGGGCCACGGGGCCACCATGTATGCCAGAACTCATTGCCGCTGCGCCCGAAATCCATGCGGACATGGCCAACGGTACCCAGCCGCTTATCTTCTTCGGGGTGCGGGGTATAAAATAAGCCCGCCTCCTCCGGGCGGGCAGGTCGGATATGAAATTTCATGTTCTCCGCGGGATAGGGGAGCTGATGCGCCTCGCAGAACTCACGGAGCGTCATGTTGCCTTCATCGAGAAAACCGAGCTCATCCCGCACATCCAGCCGCCCGGACTTAGGCATTGCCAGCTTTTCCGGCATCAGCACCGAGCCTGCGTGGTTGACCACAACATTTTCTTCCATGTAGCACAGCTCACCGGGATCATCGTCAGAGCCGCGAATGTCATAGCAGTACCAGCCCTTCGGCACGGTATCACGGGCAATACGCCCGTTGGTGAACAGCGCGGGCTTATCAAATACTTCAATGTGTTGGAATTTCTCTGTTCTTGCGTTTACAGCCATTCGGTGTTCCTTCCTTTCATTTTTGGTAACGGCAAACATACTACACATCTGCCGCAAAGTCTACTGAAACATTTGCTGCCCCTGCGTCTGCTCCGGGAAGGGCGGGTCCAATCGCCGCAGCCGGCCAAACTCCGTCTCTATCACATGGTCATTTTCCATACAGTCAGTACCATACTTTTCAAAGTCCATGTAGCCTTCCAGTTCGCAGACGGCCTCATCGTCCAGCCCCAGCGTTTCCTGTAAGCGCCGTTGTCCGTAACCGTAGGTATCTACAATGCGCTGGTAGTTATTCAGATTTCGCAGGAGTTCACAGGCACGGTGCAGGGTTTCCGGCTTCTCAGCCTCCAGCACAGCAGCATAGGTCAGGAGCGCACCGTCCTGCTGCCAGATACCTTCCAACGCTTCCGCAAAGTCGTTGTAATCCTCCACAGCGGGGCAATCCGTGTCGCAGATAAGTTCTCCAATGTAAGGCACCTTGAAGCGTATATCACATAGCATGGCATCCGCGAAAACGTCGATATCGAGGTAAGTCTTCACCGCATCGAGATATTCCTCGTCAGCGGGGAGGACGAGGGTGTAGTCCGGCTTTCCATCGACACGTAGCGTCATGCGGAGCATTTCATCCCGATTTTCATTACGCCAAGGCTCTGCCGGCGAAAGATAGCTGCGGTCGATCCCCATATCCGGCGTCAGCAAACTGCGGGCGTTGGGGACAAAGGCACTGTACCGGGCATAGTTGTACCCCTGTGGGTCAACGAGGAAACCGTCCTTTCCCTCCGCATTGAGGATGAGCAGACAGTGTCTGGCAGCCTCATCGTGTCGGACAGCGTTTTTGTTCTCTGCGATGAAATCGTAGTCAGCCAGCAGTGCGCGGCTGAACTGCTGGAACCGCGGGCTTGGCAGCTCGATGACCTTATCCACGGCACAGGGATCTGCCTCACATCCGGTCTGCTTACACTTCAGTTCCGCCTGAATGATCATCGTGAAAAACCTCCCATCTCCATGTGGCTGCTCTGGCTGCCGTTCATTACTTCCTCCATGCTGGTATAGCCCTTGTACGCGATGTAACCTCGGTCGGTGAACATCCCGTCCTCCGCGTTCATGCGCTCCGTGCCGTACTTTTCATAGTCATAAAAAACGTCGATATTTTCGTCATAGTCGAAATGACCGGACTGACGGATCATGTACTTGCCGTACTCCTCCGGCGTATGCGCACCGGGAGCGAAGTCAAACAGGTCGAGATTCTCCGCAAGATTCTTGACCTGTTCCGCATTCTGTGGCTTTGTCATGGTCACAACAGCTCCCAGCTTTTTCATATCCGCGCTTGACAATCCATCCGCTGCCTCTGCCAGTTCGTTGAGGTCGGAGAGAGTTTCGTACTCCATATCCAAAAGGACATCCACCTCGTTGGGGAGCTGGCTGTCCTCCAGCCGCAGGCGGACATCGGCGGGATCTGTGATGCCCCCGCGAAGGAGGGCGCGGTCGAGCTCCTCCCGCTCCATGGGGAGGTACAGCCATGTGATGTGCTCGGTGTCCTCCGACTCGTTTTTGGAGGTCACAGCAACGGTGATGGTGTTCGGCTCGTAATAATAGCACGGGAATTCTCTGCCTTGGTAAAACTGCTCCAGCTTCATGCCGTTGTCGTAGACCACGCCGTAGGGGGTGATCGTGCCGCCGCCGCTTTCGATGAGCCGCCGCGCGGTTTCCTCACCATCCAGTTTGTTCAGCTCATCCACGCTTGCGCTGCCGCCATGCAGGTTCATGTAATGGTCGCGGCCGATGGCGGTGAGGTCGGAAAAGTCGGTAATGACCGTGGCCTGTTGGCAGCAGAAGGTCAGGTTGATGAGATCCTTTAACTCGAACAGCTCCAGCTTGTGGGCCATCGCCTGAAACTGTGCGGCTTCGCCGGTGTCGAAGCTGTCCAGCCGCTTGGCGAGGTAGTTCAGCTCCTCCACATTGACCGTGAGCATTTCCACTCGCTTGAGAACGGTGTAGAAGCTGTCGATCTTCTCCACCTTGCAATCCGCCTTGACCGCGTCACCGATCTCCAACGCCGCCAACAGCTCCATGCAGTGTGCGTACTGGTCGCGGGGGATGGGGAACGGGATGGTCGCCACACCGTATTCCGGGTGGCTGGGATTACCGAGAACCGCTTGAATCATCATGTTTCATTCACTCCTTTTTCCAAATTCAAAACCGCATCTCCGTACTTGGCCATCAGCAGTGCGCCGGTGATCAGGTGGAACGCCTCATCTGTGACCAATTCCGGAGACGCAAGGTCTGCGAGCGTAATATTGCAGCAGCCTACCGCAATGGCTTTCGCCGCCTGGTAGACGCTGTAAAGCTCCGGCTCGATCCCTCCGAGCCGGACGCTTTGGAAATCAAAGCCGTCATTCCCGCATTTCCAGACCATCCTGCGCCAAAGGCTCTCGTATGCCGTGAGCAGGAAGAGGGCCGCTTTGTTCCGGTCGGACAAACGCCAGCAGCGCTCTCGCCAATGTGTCCATCTTCGCCGGTGGGCATCTGACAGGAAGAATTGAGGTTTCCGCTCTCTGAATTGCTGATGCATCCGTTTTCGGAGCTGTGCCCCCATAGAGAGTGCGAAGCAGTCCCGCACAAACTCATTCAGCTCCAGTACACCTGCTTCGATCCGTTCCTCCAGACAGGTGCATTCATACAGGCGGCACGAATGCTCGCGGACATAGTTCTGGCAGTATTCGCACGCCACATCTTTGGGCGTGTAATGAAATGGGCTGCGGTATATCCCACCGCCTCGGGGCTTTTGTCCAGGCTGAGACATCATCAACTGCTCCATCGCCTGCAGCGGCGTGTCTCGCATGAAATAGTACGGCATAAGCGAACTCCTCTCTGAAACAAAAAAATGGCCGGAATCTTATTGCTAAGACTCCGGCCCGTACCGTTTGATATTACATTGTCTGTTCCTGCGTCGGTTCCGCGTCCTGCTGCTGGATGCGCTCCATGATGTCAGGCAGGCACTCCCCGATCTGCTTTCGTACCTCCTGAATTGTCTTTTCCTGATCGTACGACAGTTCAAAACCGCCTTGCAGGGTGTCCGTGCAGCAGCGGTAGATTTCGATGAGCTGTTCCTCCCGAAAGACCTGTTGTTCCGGGATCAGTCCGGAACGAGTGGCGAAGTCCCGCTTTGCCGCGTCATAATTGCCGGACGAATATAGTCCAGTGTAGTAATGCCCATGACATACGCCCTTGCGGTCGAAGCTCCAGTCCCAGGTAACGAACTGGACGCCGTATTTGCTCTGGATACCGGCCAGCACGATGTCATTGAAATCCGCCAGCACCCTGTAGCCGTCCTCCAGACCATCGGCTTTCAAAAAGGGTGCCATCTCCATCTGCCGCATATATTCCGCTGTGATACTGACGATCTCATACACCTTGTCCTTGGCGGCGATCCGTTCCGGCTCGTCAATATCCTCATTGCGGTAGGCAACACCGCCGCTCTCAGTTACTTCACAAAGCGGCGAACCGTCAAGCAGGATACACAGCCTGTCAGTGTGAACTTCGTCCAACTGGAAACCCTCCTTGGCAAGGACGATTGCTGCTTCTCTGAGGTAACAGACCTTTTCTTCTGCGCTGATGCTCATATAGCTACTCCCATGCATAAAAAATAAGGCCGGAGCGATCATGCTCCGACCTACAAATACAGACGCTGCAACCAGCGCCCTTTTTGAAATGAAAAAGGGCGCCGCTTTCTCAGTCCGTCAGGACCAACAAAACGACGCCCAAGTCTTTGTGAGTTTTTTTGAGAAAAATACCGCTGCCAGCCGTGAAAAACGCCGCTGAAAAAGGGCGCAGGCCGAATGCATCTGTCCGAAAAGGGAAAACGCCCGGTTCGAATCGGGGCAGACGCCCTGAAACAGCGATTTGCATCTATGGTTCAAAAGAAGAAATCCGGGCCCTAAAAAGCCCGGAAACGGTTGGCTTAACAGTGATAAGGAACTAATTTACTTATCAACTGTTAGCTGACGGTTT